>Ga0307429_1000883_pt1 | contig 15685 bp, 10 predicted proteins | sample SalMarWE160230MG_FD_202151 | JGI IMG/M metagenome (GOLD analysis project Ga0307429, IMG submission 202151) | Salt marsh sediment microbial communities from the Plum Island Ecosystem LTER, Massachusetts, United States - WE1603-230 | ecosystem: Environmental > Aquatic > Marine > Intertidal zone >...
TGCTAGGGAATGAGGAGTGAGGTCCCCCGACGATTGGGAGGGTGGTAACCGCTCTATCACAGACTGTCCGAGAAATCGAGCGACAAGCGGCTACACAAATTGGTGTTCACTCACGGGGGAGAATCCTGTATAATACATGATTAACCAAGAGACGATGGGGAAATACTGTGCATGAAGAAGTAGCCTGCGCAGCGAAGAGGAATGACGAGAATGTGAAAACGGCGTTTGTGTACGGGTTGTTATGTGTGGTTTCTGCCCTGGGGTTAAATGCCCACGGGGCGGTTTGTTTTCATTCGTAAGTGGCGAAGGAGCAGTAAGAGATGGCAGGAAGGAAAAATAACAACCGCACGACATTGGGTTTTGAAGAGACACTGTGGCAGGCGGCGGATCAGATGTGACTTACTTGGAGAGCAAGCAACGGGTAGTATCTCAGATATGAACCACAGCGAGATCGTCAGCTTCATCTGGGGGGTTGCGGATCTGATCCGCGACACGTTCAGGCGGGGCAAGTATCAAGACGTCATCCTGCCGCTCACGGTGCTGCGCCGGCTGGATTGCGTCCTTGCCCCGACGAAGCCGGAAGTGCTTGGCGTCAACGCGGAGTACAAGGACAAGCTGGAAAACCTCGATGGCCAACTCAGGAAAGCATCAGGTTTCGCTTTCTACAACACGTCGAAGTACGACTTCGAGATGCTCGTCAAGGACGCGCCCAACGTTGCCTCGAACCTGCGCAACTACATCAGCGGGTTCAGCGAGAACATGCGCGAGGTGATCGAGAAGTTCGACTTCGACAACACGATCAGCAAACTCGCCGAGGCGGGCCTCCTGTTCAAGGTGCTGGAACGATTCCGTAACGTCGATCTACATCCGGACAAGATCGACAACGCGACGATGGGGACGATCTTCGAGGAACTAATCCGTAGGTTCAACGAAGCGCTGAACGAAAATCCGGGCGAGCACTTCACGCCGCGCGATGTCGTTCACCTCATGGTCGGCCTTCTTCTCGCCGGTGATGAGCACCGAATCCAGGGACCGGGCGTGGTCCGCACGGTCTACGACCCGTGCTGTGGGTCCGGGGGGATGCTGACGATCACCAAGGAGCATATCAAGGCCGGGATCCGCAAAAACGGCGAACAGCTCAAGGCGCCGATCAACCTTCAGGCGGACATCCACTTGTTCGGCCAGGAAGTGAATCCCGAGACGTTCGCGGTCTGCAAGTCGGACCTGTACATGAAGTCGACCGACGGGCGGGACGCCGAGAACATCGCCTACGGGAGCACATTGTCCAACGATCGGCACGAGCAGTACCGCTTCGACTACATGATAACCAATCCACCGTACGGCAAGGACTGGAAAATGGATCAAGAGGCGGTCAAGGCCGAACACGAGAGGGGAAGCGCAGGACGCTTTGGCGCAGGGCTTCCACGGATCTCGGACGGACAGCTCCTCTTCCTCCAGCACATGCTCTCGCACATAACGCCGGTCGCCGATGGCGGGTCGCGCGTTGCGATCATCATGAACGGTTCCCCGCTGTTCACCGGAGGAGCCGGGTCGGGCGAGTCGGAGATTCGCCGGTGGATTCTGGAGAACGATTGGCTCGAGGCGCTTGTCGCGCTTCCGGAGCAGATGTTCTACAACACCGGCATCGCTACCTACGTCTGGGTACTCACCAACCGCAAGGCGCCCGAGCGACGTGGCAAGGTGCAACTCATCGACGCAACTTCGTTTTGGGAGCAAAGGAGCAAGAGCTTGGGCAGCAAACGACGAGATATTCCGCACGCTAAGGCGCTCGACATTGTCGCGCTTCTCGATCGCTTCGAGGAACGCGAGTTCTCCAAGATCTTCCCCACGACCCAGTTCGGCTATCGTCGGATCACGGTCGAGCGGCCACTGCAGCTCAACTTCCAGGCCTCGGCTGAACGGGTTGGACGACTCAGCGATGAGCGGGCGTTCCAGAGGCTGGCGGAAAGCAAGAGACGAGATCCCGAGGTCAAGGCACAAGAAGAAGCCCTTGGAAGAAAGCAACAGGAACGCATCATTGAGATGCTTCGCAGTCTGCCCGGCACGCTGTTCAAGGATCGCCCGAGCTTCGAGAAGGCGCTGAAGGCTGCCGCACGGGAGCATGGCATCAAACTCGATGCATCGCTGAGGAAGGCAATTCTCAACGGCCTCTCCGAACGCGACGAGACGGCCGAGGTCTGCCGGGACGGCAAAGGCAATCCCGAGCCGGACACGAACCTGCGCGACATGGAGAACGTTCCCCTCTCCGAACCGATCGAGGTCTTCTTCGAACGGGAAGTGAAGCCGCATGTTCCCGATGCCTGGATCGATGAGAGCAAGCGCGACGAGAAGGACAGCCAGGTCGGCATCGTCGGCTACGAGATCAACTTCAATCGCTACTTCTACACCTACGAGCCGCTGCGGCCGTTGGAGGGGATCGAAGCTGATATTGAGAAGGTGGAACAAGAGATCATGGACATGCTGGCGAAGTTTAACGTATCTGGTAACGCAACTTAGGAGTAGGTAGATGTGGTTAGCGTACTATGATGAGTCTGGAGACGACGGATATCCCGATTATTCGTCGCCTCTATTCACGCTTTCGGCGCTCTATCTACGCTACACGGACTGGAAGGAGGCATACAAGGCAATCCGCGATGCACGCCGGGAGATGAAGTCGAGATTCGGGCTTCCGATACGCTGGGAGATCCATACTAAGCATCTTCTCCTGAACAAGCACCCCTACAAGTCGTTGGCGTTGTCTGATGCAGAGAGGATCCAGATTGTTGATGTATGCTGCCAACTGATTTCAAGTCTTTCAGCACGTGCAGTCAATGTGTGCATCGTCAAGCCCCGGGTGAAGAGCCCAAACTACAAAGTTCTTCGAACAGCTGTGACTTACTCGGTGCAGCGAATCGAGAACGACCTGAAGCCGTGGGACAACCCGGAGAACCAGTTCATGATCATCACAGACACCGGGCGTGTCGGGAAGATGCGGAAGACGACGCGTCGAGTTCAGGTCTTCAATCCGATTCCATCGAAGTATACAGGCAGCTCCTATCGCCGTGAAATACAGTCTTTGATTGAGGATCCGCTGCCCAAAGATTCCAAGGAGTCCTACTTCATCCAGCTATCTGACATCCTTGCGTACGTCGTCTATTTGTATGCCACGCTGCAGACCAGGGTAACGTCCTTCCCGAACCGTATGCCAGCAGCGGTGGATCAGGCGAAGGTGACCGAGTGGATGGACACTCTCACTCCGTGTCTCAATATGGCTGCGTCAGGAAAGGATCCATATGGTGTTGTCTTTCATCCCCAATAGCAAGAACGGCTCGCTCGTGAGCCGCTCTTGCCACCACCTACGGCGCATTCGCGCTTTCAGTGGTTCGCTAACACACTATCACAATGCTGCGGGAATGTCAAATCCCTCGCATAGGTTCTCCCATGGAGGGCGAGGTGAGGTCCGATGAGTACCGCGAATACGCAAAACAATGTGTCAGGCGCTCGCCGGTGGAAGCCGTACCCCGTCTACAAAGACTCCGGCATCGAATGGCTCGGCCAGATTCCGGCGCATTGGGAAGCTATACCTGTGAAGCGGCTCGCGAGAATTGTGAACGGGGCAACGCCACGAAGCAGCGAGGCGGACTTCTGGGAAGGTGAGATTGCTTGGGCCACTCCAGACGACCTTGGGCAGCTGCGCACCCGCTTCCTGAAGGATACGGCTCGCCACATCACGAAAGAAGGTTACGCAAGCTGCGGCACAACCCTTGTTCCTCCTGGCAGTCTGGTGCTCTCGACTCGCGCCCCGATCGGGCATCTTGCAGTAGCGAGCCGAGAAGTCTGCATGAACCAAGGATGTCGCGGTCTCGTACTGGAAAAACACGACTCCTCGGGCTATCGGTACTTCTCGCTCCTTGCAGCAAGACTCATCCTCCAGTCACTTGGAGAAGGATCCACTTTTCGCGAGTTGCCGAGAGACACACTGGCGAATGTGGTCCTGCCAAATCCCTCTCTCCAAGAGAGAAGCGGAATCGCCGGTTACCTCGATCGCGAGACAGCGAAGATTGATGCGTTGGTGGACAAGAAGGCGCGGTTGATCGAACTGCTCCAGGAGAAGCGCACCGCGCTGATCACCCATGCCGTCACCGAGGGTCTCGATCCCAACGTCCCCTTGAAGGACTCCGGCATCGAATGGCTGGGGGAGATCCCGGCGCATTGGGAAATCGTTCCTCTCAAGTGGCTTGCGCACTGCTACAGCGGCAATGCCATAGACGCCAACTACGTTGAGGCCTCCCTGCACCAGTATACGCAGGTTCGTGTGATCGGTGGGAATGGCCTAATGGGATACACCAGCAAAGCTAATGTCGCAAGACCGGTTCTGGCAATCGGTCGTGTGGGAGCCCTCTGTGGTAATGTCCATCGCGTTGATCCACCGGCATGGGTTACGGACAATGCTTTGATTCTTGAGGTAGACACTCAGACATTCGCCTACTCGTACCTGCAAGCTATTTTGCTCAGTCGGAATTTGAACGACCTGGCTGCCAAGACGGCGCAACCTCTGATAACGGGTACCCAAGTACGTGACCAACGCCTGCCATGTCCTCCCATGAGAGAACAGCAAGCCATTGCTACCTTCCTCGATCGCGAGACGGCGAAGATCGATGCCCTTCTCGCCAAGATCCAAGAAGCGATCAAGCTGCTTAAGGAATATCGCACAGCCCTCATCTCCGCCGCCGTCACCGGCAAGATCGATGTGCGGGGGCAGCCAGGAGAGGCATACTCTTGACAACACGGTTGCGAAATGCTAGGTTTAGGGTTGGCTCTAGCCGAATTGGGTTCTACCCGATCGCGGGCGGTGTAGAGCCGCCCCCGCAGCAGTCTTTGACTGCTGTAGAGAGTTTTCGGACATTCTTTTGCGAGGAAAGAACACTCGCATCAGATGTCTCAGCTGCGAGTGTTCTTCCCTCGCAGCGCTCAAGTAGAGCCAGAGGGGGATGGCGTCGATGACGAATGCGACGCTGTCTCCCTTCTCACCTTCTGCGGTCAGGCTGCTGAGACGTGCGCTAACCCAGGGAGAGCTGTGGCTAACGCCGTCCTCTAAGCTGGTCTTCGTCTGCGGTGCACGCTTGGATGCGATCAACTGCGGGAGACGAGATTTCCTCGATTACGGTAAGAGGCACTTCCCATGGTGTCATTTCTTCCTGGCAGAGCAGGCGTTTGAGGCAATCCGCAGAACGCGAGAAGGCGTAGATCTGCTGACACTGGAAGGCTATCTTGCAGAGAGTGCTGATGCAGTCATCATCATTGTAGAGAGTGATGGCGCCAAAGCTGAGCTTGGCGCATTTGCTCACGACGACGAGTTGGCACAAATCACGCTTGCGATCAATGATATCAGTTTCCAAGATGACGAGTCCTTCATATGCGAAGGTCCGATCAGGAAGCTTGATCGGGTGTCGAAGTTCAAGCCGATGGTATACACTCGCCTGGATGCTATTGCTAAGGGCTTGGACGATATTTCTGATCGCCTTGAGCGCATACGTCGGAAGTATAGAACGAGACTGAGATTTGAAGATGTGACGGGTTTCCTGTCATTGGCTCGCCAGCAGAGGCTCTTCCTCCTTGCCGATCTCATCTGGCTTACTGCTCCTATTCGCTACGATGAGCTAGTTTCGCTATTGCTGTCCGTTCTTGGGAAGGGGGATCTCGGGACTCTTAGCTATGAGATTGCTCTGCTACAGGCACTTGAACTGGTCGATGTGCGAGCTTTGGACGAGCGGGAGTACTTGTTGCCGCGCCCCGCAGTGTGGGAACCGTTCTGCGTGTTTGAGGATGAAGGCATGCTGGCTATTCGATCTGCATTTCTCGCGGGCTACCGGCATAAAGACCGTCAGCGGTTGTCGCTGTTGGGAACACGGGTCGCGGTGGAGCCATGACGTCGAGCGTGCGGGAAATCGTGGCTGCCTATCTTGGACTTGACGTTCAGGCTGCTGTGACAGTTGCCCGAAGGGCACCCAAGACATACAGGCGATACTTCGTGCCTAAGAAGAGTGGTTCCGGCATGCGGGCGATCTTCCATCCATCAAAGGAAACCAAAGCCCTCCAATATGCGCTTCTCGAAACGGTGCTGCCTACATTGCCTGTCCATGATGCGGCGACTGGATACGTGCGAGGAATCCGGAGTCCCCTGTTGCGGAATGCTCAGGCGCATTGTGAGTTTCGATTCACGGTTCGACTCGACTTCAAGGACTTCTTCCCATCGATTGTCCCCGATGATCTGCTTGACCGGCTGGTTGCGCTTGATCGCTGGAAAGACTCTGATGAAGAGGATAGACAGTTTGTCGCCGATGCTGCGTTCATCCGATTTCAGAAACAGCTTTGTCTCGCCATAGGGGCTCCTTCATCCCCGATAATCTCCAATGCGGTGATGTACGAGTTGGATCGACGTCTCCAGGCGGTTGCTAATGAGCGCAGTGGTGCATACACGCGGTATGCGGACGATCTGCTCTACTCGACAAATGCAAAGGGGCAATGCCGCGAGTTCGTACGGCATGTTGTGTCGGAGCTTTCCGAAATGGACTCGCCACGACTAGTTGTCAACGACGAGAAGACTCTCTACATGTCTCGAGGAACGCGGAGGGCAGTAACTGGGCTCATGGTGACTCCGCAAGGCGGTGTCTCTGTGGGGCGCGCACGTAAGCGGTACATTCGCGGACTGATTCATCGGTACCAGGAATATCTCGCAGGGCGCACGAAGTTCGAGGAAGAGAGAACTAACGAGCTTCAAGGGCTCCTGGCATTCGTGCTTGACGTTGAGCCTGATTTCTACAACCGTCTTGCATTGAAATACGGCGCACAGACGGTGAACGCGGCTCTACATGCAAGACGCCGGTCGAGGTAAGGGTCAATTCCGTGCAAGAACGATGTGACAAAATGTTGACACTTGTCGATAAATGTATACAATTTGTCACATGGCTTCCACGATGCGCGCCGAGATGATCCTGCAACTAGCCAAGAAGCAAGGCTTGATTACGGACGGTGAGGTTCGAGCCATGGGAATCCATCCGCAGACCCTCAAACGTCTTGTCGAATCCGGCAAGCTAGAACGCGTCGCGCGCGGCCGCTATCGCCTTCCAGATCCAGACTACGAACTCACTGAGCATCACGGCCTTGTGCTTGCATCAGCCGCCGCACCGAGCGGGGTTATCTGCCTTCTGTCTGCGCTCCAGTTTCACGTGATCGGTACCCAACTCCCGCGTCAGGTCTGGATGGCGCTCGATCGTGGTGTACGGAAACCGGCGATCGAATACCCACCGCTCCGGGTGGTTCGTTTCTCCGGAGAGGCGCTCGCGGCCGGCGTGGAGGAACACACTCTGGAAGGTCAGACCGTGCGCGTCTACAACGTGGCCAAGACCCTGGCGGATTGCTTCAAGTACCGCAACAAGATCGGATTTGACGTGGCGCTGGAAGCGCTCAGCGACGCGTGGCGAGAGCGACGCTCCGAAATGCTAGACATCGCCAGATACGCGAGGGTTTGTCGCGTCTGGAACGTCATGCGCCCCTACCTGGAGGCGATGTCCATTTGAGGGGAAGGCGGGAGGGCGAATGACGCCAGATATCAGCGAGCGAGTCTTCGAAGATGCCATCGTGAATGTCCTTGTCACGGGAAGGATGGACGGAACGACGGGAGGCAGAACGGATGAGGCGCACCCAGGTTTCGGCGAGTTCGTCCCCGGTGGATATCGGCTTGGTAAGAGCGAGGAATACGATCGATCTTTATGTCTGGTTCCGGACGACGTGTACGATTTCATTCTCGCGACCCAACCCAAGGAGTGGGGGCGTCTGAAAGAGCACTACGGTGAGGACGTCAAGAAACGCTTCCTGCGACGCGTGTCTCATGAGATCGAACGGCGAGGCACGCTCGATGTTCTGCGGAAAGGGATCAAAGACGCTGGCTGCAAGTTCAAGCTTGCCTTCTTCAAGCCATCCAGCGAGCTAAATGAGGAGCTGCGGAAGCTCTACCGCGCCAATCTCTTCTCTGCGATCCGTCAACTGCACTATGGCGAATTAAGCCAGAGGAGCCTCGATCTCGTTCTCTTTCTCAACGGGATTCCCATTTTCACCGCAGAGTTGAAGAACCCGCTGACGGGCCAGGATGTGGAGGATGCGATGGCGCAGTACAGGCGGGATCGCGATCCCCGGGAGCCGTTGCTCCGCTACGGGCGGTGTCTCGCCCACTTCACCGTGGATCCAAACCTGGTGTATGTGACGTCACGCCTCAACTGGGAGAGAACGCGTTTCCTCGCATTCAATCAGGGGTGGGATCGTGGCGCCGGGAATCCGCCGGTACCTCCGACGCAGAACGGGTACGCGACGAGCTACTTGTGGGAAACGATCTGGTCGCGGGACAGCGTGCTCGATTTGATACGCCAGTTCATCCACGAGGTGGAGGAATTCGACGAAGATGGCAGGAAGACAGGAAGACGCTTCATCCTGTTCCCCCGATATCACCAACTCGATGCGGTGCGCCGATTGGTGGCCGACGCCCGATCGCGTGGTCCAGGCCAACACTACCTGATCCAGCACTCGGGCGGGAGCGGGAAGAGCTTCACGATCGCATGGCTGGCGCATCAGCTCTCGACGCTGCATGATGCCGAGGATCGTCGGGTCTTCGACTCGATCGTGGTAATCACAGATCGACGGGTGCTCGACCGACAGCTGCAACGAACCGTGCTTCAGTTCGAACAGACGTTGGGTGTTGTGGAGAACATTGACAAAACGTCTCGCCAGCTCAAGGAGGCGCTCGAGAGTCAGAAGACGATCATCGTCACGACGCTGCAGAAGTTTCCGGTGATTGTGGATGAGATCAGTCGGCTGCCTGGAAACCGCTTCGCCGTGATCGTCGATGAAGCGCACTCCTCGCAATCCGGAGAGAGCACCAAGAGCCTCAAGTCCGTCCTCGCGTCCGCCAACCTTGAAGACGCCGAGCGCGAGGACGCCGAAGCCGAGACGCCAGAGGAAGTGCTTGACAACAGGGTCCTGGCGGAGATGGAGGCGCGTGGCAGGTTGCAGAACCTTTCGATGTTCGCGTTCACTGCAACACCAAAGCCGAAGACGCTCGAGATATTCGGTTCCAAGCAGGAGAATGGATCGTTCGCGCCGTACAGCCTGTATAGCATGCGACAGGCAATCGAGGAGGGTTTCATCCTCGATGTGCTCGAAAACTACACGACGTACGAGGCGTATTGGAAGCTGCTCAAGACGATTGAAGACGATCCACGGTATGATCGGCAAAAGGCGTCGTACTTGATGAGGCAGTTCGTTGAGCTTCATCCGCACGCGATCAACGAGAAGCTGAAGATCATTGTGGAGCACTTCGCCTCGCAGGTGCAGGAGAGGATCGGTGGCAAGGCGAAGGCAATGATTGCCACGAGGTCGCGACTGCACGCTGTTCGATACAAGCTGGCCATCGACCGGTACTTGCAGGAGCGCGGCTATCCGTTCAAAGCGCTCGTCGCGTTTTCTGGCACGGTACAGGACGGAGGGAAATCGTACACGGAGTCAGGAATGAATTCCGCTGGAGCTAGTCGAAGGATTGGCGAGAAGCAGACGGCCAAGGAGTTCAGACGGTCGGAGTATCGCTTCCTGATCGTTGCGAACAAGTTTCAGACGGGATTCGACCAGCCTCTTCTGCACACGATGTATGTCGACAAGAAGCTAGGTGGAGTTAATGCTGTGCAGACATTGTCGAGGCTCGATCGAACGCATCCGGGGAAGATGGAGACAATGATCCTCGACTTCGCCAACGACGCAGAGACGATCCGGAAGGGATTCGAACCGTACTACGAAACGACGCTGTTGTCAGAGGGAACAGACCCGAACTTGCTGTATGAGGGGGAGCAACGACTCAAGGACTTCGGTGTCTACACGATCGATGACGTCGAACAATTCGCAAAGCTTTATTTCTCACGCACGGCGACACAAGATCGCCTTTACGCGGAGTTGGGCAGCGTGGTCGCGCGTTTCGAAGAGCTCGTTGATGATGAGAAGCTGGAGTTCCGTAGGCAGTTGACCGACTACGCGCGGCTGTACGCGTTCTTATCGCAGGTGCTTCCGTTCACGGATATGGATCTTGAGAAATTGTACGTTTTCGCTCGCTCACTCAGGCGAGTTCTTCCGGTACCCATCGATCAGTTGCCTCGTGAAGTGCAGCGAAAGATCGATATCGACTCGTATCGGATTCAGAAGACGGGCAGCGGGAAGATCCTGCTGGAGTCGCGCAATGGAAAGCTTCATCCGATGGGCTCGAAAGGGGTGCTCGGGCCGGAGGAAGAAGATCTGGAACCACTTTCGGTGATCATCGAGGAACTGAACGAGCGATTCGGGCTGAATCTTGGGCCTGAGCACAAGGTCACGCTCGAACAAATGATGGATCGACTCGACCAAGACAAGGCGCTCGACGCGAGCGCCCGGGTCAACACGCGCGAGAACGTGCGCCTGACATTCGACCACAAGGTAGAGGATGTCATCCAGGAGATCGTCGATACCAATTTCGAGCTCTACAAAAGGATTACCGATAATCAGGCCTTTGGCGAGGCACTGAAGACCTTCCTGTTCGATCAGTACCTGCGGACGCACCGCCACGCCGATGAGCTGCTCAAGCAGCACGAATCAAAAACGCTTGAGTTCAAGTCAACGCTTCGGTGGAACCTCCGAGAAGCCCGCAAAGACCCCACCGTGGTTACTCACGCGGTGCTGAAGACAATCGCGGCGTTTCTGAACACCGACGGTGGGGATTTGTTAATCGGAGTAGCTGATGACAAATCGATCGTTGGAATTGAGGAGGACCGCTTCGAGAATGACGACAACTTCCTTCTCCATCTCAGTCACGTCATTGGAGCAGCGCTCGGTGACCGAGCTGGAACACTCGTGGACGGGAAAATGGAGACCGTGCACGGGAAGACAGTCTGCCTTGTAAGCTGCCAACGAAGCTCAGAACCCGTGTATTTCAGCTGGAGGGGCATGGAAGAATACGAAGAGGGTGACTTTTACGTTCGCAGCGGCCCAGAAACCGTGAAACTCGATCCCGAAGGCACTGCAAAGTACATCCAGACACGATTCTAGGAACTCCGCGGACGCAACCCATGATTCCTCCCTGCCTGTGCTGGCACTGCAGACAGGAAGGAGCAGCCTGAAATAGGGTCTATGCCCCTCCAAGTCACAGGAATGGAGTTGGCACCCGCCGCTATTCGCCATACTGTGTTGTTACGGAGATACACAATAATCATTGTTGTTATGCGGCTTGGATGAAACAGCTATGGCCGAGTAACGAACGTTAGAGGATTTGGTTGCCGTAGGACGCACGCTCGTACACGCTCGCGACCCATGCGACGCTCACCGCCATTTCGAGCGTTGCGTCCACGAAGTGGGGATATGGCAATAGATTGCACACCCAAGCCACTCCTCCAATCTGGTCCAGAAGGCAGTTCAGGCATCAAGTGGACACGCTACCATATACACGACTAGATCCGGGTGGTTGCCCCATGGGACGAATGGGAGTCGATTCGGTTAGAATACCGTATACTCGGAGACGTGACTAAAGATGTATAAAGAACTCAGTTTGCCCCAGCGTCTGATTGCGCTTCTAATCTACGTCGCTTCTCTTCTGATCGTTAGTGGATTGGTGACCGGCATCTGGGTCCCAGACGGAAGCGGCAGGAGCCTCTGGCTTCTGGCGGCAATCGGGATGCTCTTGTTCACACGTCTTACGGCGCCGTATTTCGCGCCGCCTAGGGACGCTCTTGCCAGCTCAGCGACAACTGTACTTCTGCTCGCAACGATTAACCTGAGTACCATTGAGCCCTCCCTACGATTCGCGTTGACCTCTTTTCGATGGGTTGCTCTTGCATGCGCAGCTTGCGTTTCGGCTGCCTCGATTGCATCCATTGCGCTCTACCAAGTCGATGCACATGCACGTCCTGGATTGGCTCTGGTCAAGAAGCTAGGCTATCGACTTACTGAGCGCTTGGGGCGCGGCTCACTGATCTTCACGCCACTTGCCTTGATAAGCATTGTGGGATTCTATCAGGGCAGACCCACTCAACAGGCGTGGCTGGTTGCGGTCTGGGCCATCTTGGTCTTCATAGAACCCGTCGATCTCTTCCTCAGGTTGCTTCAGGACATTAAGGAAGCCAGACTTGAAGGCACTGATTCCGTGGCTGTTGGCGAAATCCAGCGAATCGACGACCCCAATATACTCCGGGTCCGTCTCCGAACACCTGACACGTGGAAACGGAACAGGATTCATGTTGCTCAGCTGCCGGACTCACGGCAAGTCGAGGTTCTACCGCTCTTTGTGCAAACGCAGGGAGCTGAGTTGATTGGCACGGGGCTATGCCATGAAGAGCTGGCGAAGGCTATTCCTGATACCTCAGTTGGACTTGTCTATTGCACAGACTGCTCGCGAAGCGCGTCGGAGATCCTGGCCGAGTTGGCTGGGAGTCAGTCTCCCGCAGAGCTTGTCGGTTTCGTCGTGGAGAACTCGAAGATCTCGCAGATTCGATTCGAGGTGTCAAGTTCCGAGGAACTGCGAGAAGGTTGGGTCGTCTTCACCCAACTCGGGGACGAGACGGTGTACTACCAGATCCTGGACGCACGCACCGAAGAAGAGAGCTTTGACCGAAACCCAAGAGGGGTGCACATTGCGGTTGCGCAACAGCTTGGGACTCTTGAGATAGGTCAAGGCTTCACGAAGTGCGGGTGGCTTCCAAAGATGAACGCACCCGTTTTCTTGGCTTCCCAAGACGAGCCAAGGCCATCCCATGAACCTGAGGAAGGAGCGTTCCAACTCGGAGTAGTTCCGCACGCAGACATCCCGGTGAGTGCAACACTAGAGGACATGTTCGAGTACCACACCGCAATCCTTGGCGCGACCGGAACTGGGAAAACCGAACTGGCCTTTGACATCATCCGCGCTGCTGTTAACGCGGGACTCAAGGTTATCTGCGTCGACTTCACAGGAGAGTACCGGCAGAGGCTTGCAGCCTCCTCCCCTGAGAGACTTGGATTGAGCGAGGACGAGGCTAGAACGCTGCAGGAAAGGCTGTTCGATGTCGAGACAGCCAAGTTTGGAACCGAAGAGAAGCGAGCGTTGGAGGAGTTCGTAGATAAGATTGCGCCGGGCATCGAGAAGCAGGTTAAGGAGTTCCTTGAGAACGGGGAGACTGGGCTCGGGGTTTTCGAACTCGAGGAGATTGCGAACACCAAGGCAACGCTTCGCGCGACAGAGCTCTATCTTTCCACGATCTTCAAGTGGGCGCGGAAGAACCGCACGGAGAAGCGGATCCTTCTTGTTCTGGAGGAAGCTCATACAGTTGTCCCGGAGACCAACCTCTTCGGATTCGATCGAGTGGAAACTAGCGCGGTTGTCGGGCGCATGGCGCAGATTGCGCTGCAGGGTAGGAAATACCGTGTCGGGCTCTTGCTTATCTCACAGCGAACCGCTCTGGTCAGCAAGACCTTGCTATCGCAGTGCAATACCGTGCTCTGTTTCGCAATGCACGACGAGACGGGTCTCAAGTACATGGCGAATGTTTTCAACAGCGAGCATGTCTCTGCAATTCCCAACCTCAGGTTTCTTCAAGGCATCGCGTTCGGCAAAGCAGTCCGAAGTGGCTATCCAATCCTCTTCGAGATCCCATACGATGAGGAGAAGAAGCACGCATCTGAGGCGCTTCGCGCAGGTTTGAGCAACGAAAAAGATGCTCAGACTTCTGAGGATGAAGGACCCCCCATTGAAGCACTTGAAGAAGAACCTCCCTCCGAAGCATTCGAGGAAGAAGTACCGTTCTAGGGGGCGTTGAGAGAGTCATGGGAGGTAGGCGGGGTCAGAGGGTGAAAATGGGGCCAGATCTTGAATTGCCACATTTCTTAGAGGTTCTACAGTAGGATAAAGCGGCTTCCCACCCGAAGGCAATCCCGGGGACGCAACCCATGATTCCTCAGTGAGCAGCCTGACAAAACCGAGCCTCTCGCAGAGGTGCAGAGTAAGAATGATTCAGGTAAACCTCATGTCCAGCGAGTTGAACCGCGAAAGCTTGGCGTTCTTTGCGTCTTAGCCAGAAAAGCCTGAATGCCGGGGATGCAAACCATAATCCTCAAGGAGCAGCCTGAAATAAGGTCTACGCCCTTTGAATTCCGTCCCTTGAGGGCGTGTTGTTACTCGGGCCTTTCTAATTAATGATGAAGACGTGCTCGTTGATTTGATCTTCCAGTATTACGAGGAGTTCGACTCAAAGTACAAGGGACTCCTGCCTCTCAAACGGATTTATGTACCCGAGCCGCTGGGTAGCACAGAGGTTGAGGAATGAACGATGCTGCTCGGCCAATCTCAGGGAAGAATCCGAGAACTTTCTGCCCACGAGCGCGACAAACCTTTGGCTTCCTACCGAAGTTCAAAAGTAGTCCCGTAAGGGATTACTAGGGTCTTCCCCTACCTGGAGCTTCCATACGAGCTTTCCTTTCAGAACTCCCGTGAGTACTCTCCTGCCGTAGTCTTTGCACGTACTCGTCCAGTAGACACAACCCTATTTCGCAGTTACTATCTCAATGGAGGTGCATGTTATGTCTCTTTCTGATTTCAGTATGGATGTAGCTCCTGTTGTACAGCTTGGAGTGGCTACCTTGGGGCTTCTGGGGCTGGTGTTTGTGTGGTACCAGGTGAGACAAGCTGCAAAATGGAATAGGCTGCGGTCTGACTACAATTTCCTGGACATAGAAGCATTCTTACGTCTTAGTATGAATGTCTTCGATACCCTAGAGGAAATCGGCATCAGCGTAGACGGTCCGCTTTCCTGTGATGATGCTGAGACGATTCTGCAAGATAGAAATGCAAGCCTCGCGGTAAAGGCTCTCTTAAACGACCTCGAGAATCTATGTGCTGCAGTTAGGGCAAAATGCGTTGATCGGAATCTTGCGTTCCGAATCCACTCCTCCAATGTGATCACCGTATACGACAACTTTAGGGTGTTAATAGATAGAATTCGCAATGAATACAAAGATCCTGATCTCCTCGTAGAACTGGAAAGCGTCGCCTTGAAATGGAAGTCCGAATCTCTTGTATCAATACACCCCGCTAAGCCTTGGACTTAGAGCCTAGTGGCGTTAGAGAGGTCTGATACTATCGCAATCGAGGCCTTCCTTTGTTGCGAATGACGACTCAGGAATCTACGTAACACAATGTCTCCAGAGTTGCATAGGTTGCCGGGTGTCCGACGCTGCCGCGTGAGTGACGGGGAACATCAGCCACTTTGATTCTTGCCTCTCCGCTTACTGAGGGAGAAAGGAAGGAAGGAAGGAAGGAAGGAAGGAAGAAGGGACGGGGGGGATGGGGGGGGGGGACCTAGCCTTAAGCGGCTGCAGTCGATTTATGGGGTCCGTCAGTCGATTGAGGTACTTGAATTCGTTCTCCCGTGCCTTTCGTTCATGGGAGGAAGTTGCGTTAGCTTGACCATTACTCTTGCAGGCTTACTTAGCAGAACTTTGGCAGAACTTTGGGTCCTCGGAGTCTACCATTGAATTTTACAGGTGACGGGCATACCTTTGTCAAGTAGAATGTCTACTTGACGGGGGTGTGGCTCTAGGGGTCCGCAGGCCTGTAAAGGTACTGCTCGGCTCTGAAATGCCGCCCCCG
>Ga0307429_1000891_pt1 | contig 15613 bp, 18 predicted proteins | sample SalMarWE160230MG_FD_202151 | JGI IMG/M metagenome (GOLD analysis project Ga0307429, IMG submission 202151) | Salt marsh sediment microbial communities from the Plum Island Ecosystem LTER, Massachusetts, United States - WE1603-230 | ecosystem: Environmental > Aquatic > Marine > Intertidal zone >...
CCCTCGACCCCAAGGGCACAGTTCTGGCTGAAGGAGAGTTATGGACAGCTATAGCCGAAGATAGTAAAATAGAACCCGGAGAGGAGGTGACAATAACCAAAGTAGAAGGATTGAAATTGTGGGTGACCAAAAAATCTAAAGAAAAGGAGGAGAAATGAACGTTTTTATTTATGTTGTTATCGCATTAGCAGTAATAATACTCCTGTCGGCAGCTCTCAAAATCGTTCGGGAATATGAAAGAGGGGGCGTTTTTCGCTTGGGCAGGTGGGTTGGCCTTAGAGGACCGGGCCTGGTCGTGATTATACCTTTCATTGAGAATATGCGGAAAGTTGACCTTCGGGTAATCACCATGGATGTTCCCCAGCAAGAGTGCATCAGCTTGGACAATGTTACTGTCAGGGTTGACGCCGTAATTTACTTTCGGGTAGTCGGTGCAGATGATGCTATTCTCAAGGTGCTCGACTATGTCAAGGCAACCTCGCTGCTTGCCGCTACCACCTTAAGAAATGTTGTCGGACAATCTACGCTGGATGAGTTATTAGGCCAGCGGGACAGGCTCAACGAAAAGATACAGTCGGTGGTTGATGAAGGCACTAATCCCTGGGGTATAAAAGTGAGCATGGTGGAGGTTAAGGATGTGCAACTGCCGCAAACAATGCAGAGAGCTATGGCAGCCCAAGCTGAGGCTGAGCGAGATAGGAGAGCCAAGGTGGTTCATGCCGAGGGTGAAGCCCAGGCGGCAGAGAAATTGGCCGAGGCTGCCAAAGTTATTTCCAGTCAGCCTTCAGCTCTACAGCTTCGCTATTTGCAGACATTGGCAGGCATTGCCACAGAGAGAAGCAACGTCATTCTGTTTCCTTTGCCCATGGATCTAATAGCTCCCCTTTTGGGCAAGGTTATTGGGTCAGAGAAAAGTAAATAGTATGGCATAATCCGTGCCCCAATAGCACATAGCGAGAGCGTTTAGTACTGTCATCATGGGAGTCCAGGAGACTCCACTGGGCAAATTTGCTTAACTCAGGAGGCAGTTAGGGCCATTATAAACTAAGCAAGAGCGATACCGATGAGTTCGGTTAGATTTTGAATCCCATGCTGCCTCAGGAAACTTTCTATTCCCTCTAATACATCGAGACCAAGTTGCGGGTTAGTCAAAATGGCTGTGCCAATCTGCACAGCGGTAGCTCCAGCCATAATAAACTCCAGGGCATCCTCGGCACAAGCAATGCCGCCACATCCTATCACTGGAATATGCACCACCCTGGCTGCCTCGAATACCATATAAAGAGCAACAGGCTTGATAGCGGGACCAGAAAGTCCGCCTACAATATTCCCCAGGCAAGGCTTTCTCTGGTCTATGTCGATTGCCATGCCCTTCAGTGTGTTAATCAGGGATATGGCATCAGCCCCAGCTTCTTCCACGGCTAAAGCGATTTCCTTAATATCGGTCACATTGGGGCTCAACTTAACGATAACCGGTAAGCTGGTGGCAGCTTTAACCGCTGAAGTTACCCGAGCGGCAAGCTCGGGGTCGACACCAAATTCTATCCCTCCTGAGGAAACATTGGGGCAGCTAATATTTAGCTCGATGCCGCTGATCCCGGGCACGCCTTCTAACTTGCTGGTCACAGCTACATATTCGTCTATTGTTTCCCCGGCAACGTTAACAATAACCGGGACCCGCCATCCTGCCCACACAGGCGCTTTTTCTCCAATCAGGGCGTCAACACCGATATTCTCCAGGCCTACCGAATTAAGAAGACCACCAGCGGTTTCCACCAGTCGTGGTTGGGCATTACCCTCTTTGGGCATAAGGGTCGTCCCTTTACAGACAATGGCGCCCAACTTTTGTATATCGGTAATTTCGGCATATTCCCCGCAATAGCCAGCTATGCCGGAGGCTATCATCACAGGATTGGACAGGATTAGTCCCTCAGGATGCCGGGGGGCTAATTGCACACGGAGGTCGGGCGAGTTTCTCATTGCTTAAAACTTTATCACTGCTTGGGGCAAAAAAGAAAGGACTAACCAAGGGGCACAATTTTCACCCTGCCCCAGACGCCCATTTCGTCGCCCACGATAATAACCACACCACGTAGCCCCTCGATACTACGGGCTTTTTCAGTTGCCTTAGAAATATCATCTGCGGCCTTGACTATATTGCCCAGCGCTGTGGCTGCGGCATCGGCTAAAGCTGCCGAGGATGAAAGGGCAATAACGGCGTCAGCGCTGCCCAGGCTTAAAGAATGTCCTACGGTTCCTGAAGACGTACCTATGCCCAGTGGTGTTTCCTTGGGCATGATTTCCAGGGCAATTTTTTTGGTAAAAGATGATTGCCCTGCGTAGATACCTACCAGCCTCCTCTTAGATATTTTCAGAAAAATATCGCCACCATTCTCCACAATTACCTCCGGCGAGAAAGCGAGTAAATCCCTGCCTACCGCTTCAGCAATGGCGCCGGCTACCGCTGCCATGGGACCGACACCCGCTAGTTGAGATACCCTGGCCATTTCTCTGACGATGGCCGGGGCTTCGGCTTCAGCCTCATAACTGTCCAATGTAGTCAGGAAAAGAGGATGGCGCCCAATATATGCCTCCAGAGAGCCCCGGTGCTTTAGCACGGAATTAAGGGCTTTATCCTTCAGACTACGCTGAGAGCGGATGTACAGGTCTGTCTGCTCTACTACTACATTGAAGGAAATTAGCCCGCTGTCTTTAATCCAGTGGCGGTAGAAACGTGGCTCCTGCATGGGTCCTTCCCCTTCACTTCGTTCAGGGTCAGAAATGCAATATCATCGCTCGAGGAGGGCAAGCCTTGACACATAGTCCGCAGACAACGCACTTATTGTGGTCAAAGAGCACTTTCCTTGTTTTTGGCTCCAGAGAAAAAGCCTCGGTGGGACAAATGGTGATGCAGGCTCCGCAATGAGTGCACCGGGATTCATCGCGGACGACATCCTGGCTTAAGGACTGGATTTCTACCCCGGCCTCGGTGAGGTATTTGACGCCCTTATCATAGTTTTTCTGCTCACCGCTAAGCTCCATAACCAGCAATCCTTCCTCTCCCGGCGATACCGAAGCTTTGAGGATATTGAAGGTGAGACCAAAATCCTTGACCAGGCGGTAAACGACCGGCTGCTCTGTTATGTTGGGCGGGAAGTGAAGTACTATTCTTCTGGAGACATTCATTTTCTTAATTACTCCCCTATCGGCCTTTCCTTAAGTGGCTTAAAGGTTATGCCCGACTCTACTCCGGGCAACGGAGCCACGGGCTCGGTAAGCAAAAACTCGCCTTTTTCTATCCATTCTTTCAAGGTAGTGGCAATTTCCACCGCTTTAGGATAGCTGGATAAGGAACCAGTCGAGACATCCTTGCCCTGAACCTTTATACGACCGCTTCTGAGTTCAGCGTAGCTAACTTCTCCCAGGATATCCGGCTTCAACTGGGAATAAGCTTCGGAATAGTCCACGATGGGTGCCAGGATGCCCGCATCGCTTACTGTAGTGTAGCGGAGAATCTCCTCGGAAAGTATTGGTATTGGGACACCTATGCCCACAGTTAATGTGCAGCCATAACCGAGCATGCTTGTCCCGACCAGCCATTCCGGCTTCATCTGCTTCAAATCTCCGATCACGGCCAGTGTCCCTGCTCCCTCCCGTGGCACGCCATTGTCTCCCCTCAAAGCAGCAGGGTTATGCTGCGTACCATGCCAGGCTACATAACCTATTCCGCCGCCCAGGAAAATCTTCGTCCCGACACCTATAGTCTTATAGTAAGGGTCGTTCAACAGCGGTGAGAGTTGCCCCGCCGTAGAGTAGTGAGCGTTTCCCAAATTCGGCTTAAGCACCCCCATATAGGTATAGATAACCTTATCGGAGAGGTTCACCGCCACATTATAGTTCTGGTAGGCATTTCTGAGATTAAATAGAATTGCCTCGTTTATGTCCTTAATGTTAATCAGGGTCTCCAGCTTTTTCCGGGGGTAGCAGTCCGTTCCAAAAGCGGTGGCGGTAAGTCTTATGTCTTTCCCCGCTACCATCTCCTCGATTACATGCCCGCCACCGTAATTGAACTCCCCTGGGTAGAACTTGTTCCTGGGGTCATCATCGGGAAGGGCAGTTGCCCCGAGGAAAACATCAACAGCAGCTATCCCGGCATAGACAGGAACATCATTAAGGTAAACCTTGCCGCCGCCAAGTTTTATCCTCGGCCTGGAGTGTCCGATATTAAAAAAGGCACCGGACCCGCACATGGGGCCGAAGGTGCCGGTGGTAACCACATCGATTTCCTCAGCTGCCCTGCTTACACCTTTTTCCTTAGCGATGTCGATCACTTCCTCGGCAGTCACCACGACAGCCTTACCTTTTCTGATTTTCTCGTTGATTTCAGTTATTGTCTTTGCCATAGCAAATTTAGCCTTGCTTAATTAATTCCTTGGCTACCCGGGCAGCCTTTTTACCGGATAGAAGCATGCCGCCAAAAATTGCTCCCATCCTCGGGGAGCCAAAAACGGCGTTCGCTGTCATGCCGGCGACCACCAGCCCGGGATAGACTTCCCTGGTATTTTCCAGTATTTCTTTTTCTCCCCTCTCAGCCCACATGGACTTCTCCCCTATCACCTCCCCCGTCTTCGTCCGTAACTTGGGACCTATTTTCTCTACTACGATACGGCAGACTTCAGCGTCATGGCCGGTGGCGTCTACAGCCACCTTACACCTTGCAGTTAGAGGGTCTACATGCAGCTTCGACCAGGAAACAGCGCTCCAGTTCAAAACAAGCCCGGTTATCCTGTCATCTTCCCGAATCATGACATCTTCAACGTTAATCAAATTGAAAATCTTCGCCCCGGCTTTAATAGCACTTGAACAGATAGTTGAAATAGCCTCCACCGAATCAGCGACATAGTACCCCTTTTCGTATTCCTTGGCTGGAACTTCAAACTCATCCAATATACGCTTGCCTTCCTCCTGAACGACGATGCGGTTAAACATCATCCCTCCCCCGGACATGCCGCCGCCAATACGAAGCTGCCTCTCGAACACTGCCACCTTTACTCCCTCTTTCGCCAGGGAGTAGGCAGTGACAAGCCCGGCCGGCCCCGCCCCAGCTACAGCAACATCCACCTCCATCGCCTCCATGAAATCCTTCATGTAGCTTTCGGCAATGGCACGGGAAATAATAACTTCATCCATCCTTAGTCAGTCCCTTTTGTCTACTGGTGCGGCGGCTTTGAAGACGTGTCAGCTAGTATACCTCTATCGGCAGGCAATGTCCAGCCACTTGAGGTACTTGTCATTGCGAGCCCTTTCCCTTTGTCATTCTGAGCCGAAGGCGAAGAATCTCACCCTCACCCTGCTCCTCTCCCATCGAGGGAGAAGAGAGAGGTCTGATTGCTGATTTGCAATAACAGAAGGGAAAATGTACCTCGCAATGACAAAGGAGGTCGCCCAACAAATTGGGCTTTACGATTCTTAGCCTATCTTGAGCATCCTGTCCACGGCAGCTTTTGCCCTGAGCCGAATGCCCTTGGGGATCTTCACCTCAGGACTCATCTCCTCCAGAGACCGCAAAACTTTCTCCAGGGTAATCAGCTTCATGTCGGGACAGATTGCCTGCTCGGAAACAGGAATAAACCTCTTGCCGGGATTCTCTTTTTTAAGCCGGTGTATTATCCCCAACTCCGTACCAACAATCATCTCCTTGACTTCGTCTCGCTGAGCATATCTACACATCCCGCCGGTGCTGAGCACTTCGTCGGCCAGGGCAATGACCTCCGGCGTGCACTCCGGGTGCACTACCACCTTGGCTTGAGGATACTCTTGCCTCAATTCTCTTATCCTCTCAGGCCTTATCATCACGGCATGGGTGGGGCAGAAGCCGGGCCAGAGAATCATCTTTTTGCCCGTCCTGGCCGAAACATAACTCCCGAGATACTGGTCGGGGACAAATAATATCTCTCGAGCATCCAGGCTTTCCACGACCTTGACGGCATTGGCGGAGGTACAGCAGATATCTGATTCCGCCTTGACTTCGGCTGGAGAGTTAACATAGCAGACCACCACTGCTTGGGGATGTTCCTTTTTCTTCGCCTGTAATTGTTCAACGGTAATCATGTCTGCCATAAGGCAGCCCGCGTTCACATCAGGAAGCAGGACCACCTTTTCCGGGCAGAGGATGGAAGCTGTTTCCGCCATGAACCGGACTCCGCAAAAAACGATTACACCGGCACTGGTTTCGGCAGCTCTTTGACTCAGGTCCAGGGAATCGCCGACGAAGTCGGCTATATCCTGAACCTCGCCCGGTTGATAGTTATGGGCAAGGATAACGGCATTCCTTCTTTTCTTAAGGGCCGAGATTTTCTCTACTATTTCAGCATCCCTATTTTCCATCCGTGGCTATCCTCCACCAAAAAAACTTCAATGTCAATCTGGTCTCCATCTTTCACCGGCGTAGTTAGCTCCTCAGGATGAGTGGACTCGGAGTTAACAAGAATGGAACAATAACGACGTAGTTGCCCTCGATTATCACGAATCATTTGTTTAATAACAGGGAAACGACTTTCCAGGTTCTCGAGGCATTCACCAGTGGTATTACCTGTCACTTCAACCACTTCTTGCCCTCCAGTAAGTTTTTGCAGAATCGGATGAAGCCTTACCTTGATGCTCATTTTTAGACATCTTTTGTCCCGCAGACCTTGCAATTTTGATTTTTTACCAGGTTACGGAATGTGAAATCCATCGTTTCGCCATTGAAATATAACATCTTCCCTGCTAGCAAAGACCCGAACCCGGCCAGAAGTTTAATCGCTTCTGTCACCTGTAGGATGGCAATTAATGCCGGCGTTACCCCGAACACAGGCAATGATCCCTTCCTCTGGGGGACTTCGGGGAAAATACAGGCTAGGCAGGGCGTCCTCCCTGGGATTATAGTAGTAACCTCGCCAAAGAGCCCGTGGACACCCCCATGGATGAAAGGTATTCCTTCGGCAACACACGCCTTGTTAACAATAAACCTGGTCTTGAAATTATCCATCCCGTCTATTACCAGATTGGCTCCTTTGATAAACTCTCTGGCATTACGTTCAGTAATGCTCCTGAAAACGGGAGTAACCTCTATTGAAGAATTTAATTTAGCCAGCTTCCGTGCTGCGGAAAAGGGCTTTCCCTCTCCGATATCTTCCTCGTAATGAAGAACCTGCCGGTTTAAGTTAGATAGTTCTACACGGTCACAGTCTATCAGGGTGACATGGCCTATGCCGGCACACGTTAGATGTAGAGAGGCGGAGCATCCCAGTCCACCAAGTCCGGCTACCACTACGTGGGACTGTTTAAGCTTTTTTTGACCCTCCTCGCCAAAGTCTGGATACAAAACCTGGCGTTCGTATCTGGTCAAATCGTTCTTCGTTAACATGTGCCCGTCTTTAGCTTCCAGCCCCTTGCATTATTATTCTCTTGCATACTATGTTTCGAGCCTGGACTGTGATGCGCAATCAAGGCGGAGAAGTTGATTTGCTTAGATAGTTCTCGATAGCCGCTTTAAGCGCATCCTCGGCCAGGACTGAGCAGTGCACCTTGGCCGGCGGCAGTCCGTCTAAAGCTTCGACCACTGCTTTGTTGGAGATTTCCAGTGCCTCTTCTACGCTCTTCCCCTTCACCATCTCGGTGACTATGGAGCTGGTGGCAATGGCCGCTGCACAGCCGAAAGTCTTGAACTTAGCGTCAACGATGACGCCGTCCTTTACCTTAATGTAAAGCTCCATGACATCACCGCATATAGGGTCCCCGACACGCCCCACACCATCGGGGTCCTCCATCTCCCCGACATTCCGGGGATTCTTGAAGTGCTCCATTACCTTCTCGTTGTACAGTGACCAGGGATCAGTCATTTGTTTCGCTCCTAATTTTGAGTTTTCAAAAGTGGGGACATGGCTCTCAACCTGGCAACAATTCCGGGCAAGACCTCCAGCACCCGCTCCACGTCTGTCTCCGTGTTTTCTCGCCCCAGGGTAAACCTGAGCGAGCCATGAGCCTGCTCGGGGGGGACTCCTAGAGCCAGAAGGACATGGGACGGTTCAGGGCTTGCCATGCCACAGGCAGAGCCGGTAGAAGCACAGATGCCCTCTGAATCGAGACTTAAAAGCAGGGATTCCCCTTCCACGAAATCAACGATTACATTGGCATTATTGGGCAGCCTTTTAGTGGGATGCCCATTTAAGCGGATGTGGTCGATCTTTTCCACGAGACCTTTAATTAGCTTATCCCGTAGATAAGCCTGCCGTTCCGCTTCCTTGCCCATCTCCCGCCCGGCAAATTCCACCGCCTTGCCCAACCCCACGATAGCAGGAACATTTTCCGTACCGGCCCTGCACTTCTTTTCCTGCCCTCCCCCATGCATAAGGGAAACTAACCTGGTGCCTTTCCTGACATACAGCACTCCCACTCCTTTAGGTCCGTAGAACTTATGCGCTGAAACGGCGAGCAAGTCCACCTTAAGCTCATCCACATTCACCGGGATATGCCCCACAGTTTGCACGGCGTCGGTGTGAAAATAGACTCCTGCCTCTCTGGCAATTTTACCTATCTCTTCCACGGGCTCTATCGTGCCTACTTCATTGTTGGCATGCATGATTGAGACAAGGATGGTTTTACCGGTAATAGCTCTTTTGACATCGTCAGGGTCAACCAGTCCGTACCCGTCTACCGGGAGGTAAGTTATCTTAAATCCTCTGCTCCCCAGAAACCTGCACACCTCCAGCACCGCATTGTGCTCGATGGAGGTGGTGATGATGTGGTTACCTTTATGCTCATTAGCATAGGCCACGCCCTTCAGGGCATAGTTATCCGCCTCCGTCCCTCCGCTGGTAAAAATAATCTCCTCGCTCCGGGCACCGATAAGCTCCGCCACCTTAGCCCTGGCCTCTTCCACGGCCCCCCTCGCCTCCTGTCCATAAGAATAAATGCTCGAAGGATTGCCAAAGGCATCGGTAAAATAGGGCAGCATAGCTTCCACCACGTCGGGACGAGTTGGCGTGGTAGCTGCATGGTCGAGATATATTCTTCGCATCTAACCCCTTGTAAATCCCGACAGAATTGTAACACTTAGATACTCCCCACTCAAATATCTGTCCTCCTCCAGTCCAGAGGCGTGAGGGAATACCTTCCTTCAAAGCTATTACGGGCCTTTCTCTTTTTCTGTCATTGCGAGCCCCGACTTGTCGGGGCGTGGCAATCTCATACCCCTCCTCAGGGATTGCTTCGGCACTATCGTGCCTCGCAAAGACAAAAGGGGCGTCATTGCTAACCCTTCTCTACATCTTTAAACACCTCAATATGGTAGAATAGTCCCAATAACCTGGATTTAGCGTGGGAGATTAGCGCGAGAGAGATGTACAAAAAGAAGAAAGTGGCTGCCTTGAAGCATCGCCGGCACCAGAAGGAGCTCAAGGAAAAGAGGAAGGCCCAGGCTCCAGAGCAGGCTCCAGAGAAGGAGCTCAAGGAAAAGAGCAAAGCCAAGGCTCCGGAGCGGGCTCCAGAGAAGGAGCTCAAGGAAAAGAGGAAGGCCCAGACTCCAGAGCAGGCTCCAGGGAAGGAGCTCAAGGAAAAGAGCAAAGCCAAGGCTCCGGAGCGGGCTCCAGAGAAGGAGCTCAAGGAAAAGAGCAAAGCCAAGGCTCCGGAGCGGGCTCCAGAGAAGGAGCTCAAGGAAAAGAGCAAAGCCAAGGCTCCAAAGCAAACTCCAGCGAAAGAGCAATGAAAAGGGCCCTCCTGTTGACCGGCAAGCCGGGCACAGGTAAAACTGCTCTCATCAAAGAAGCCCTGGCCAGGACAAAAGTCAAGGGCGGCGGCTTCTATACCGAAGAGATACGGACCGGGGGAATAAGACAGGGGTTCAGGATTGTTAGCATCGACGGCCAGGAGGCAATGTTAGCCCATGTCAGCATCTCCAGCCCTTACCAGGTAAGCAAATACCGGGTGGACACAGACAGCCTGAACAGAGTTGGCGTTTCTGCCCTGCGCCAGGCGCTGAAGAAAAGCGATTTGATAGTCATTGACGAGATTGGCAAGATGGAGCTTCTGTCGCCCCGGTTCAGGGAAGCCGTGACACAGGCAATAACCAGTGGCAAGAAAGTCCTGGGCACTATTATGCTCAATCCCCATCCCTTCGCCGACGAAATCAAACGCCATCCCGAAGTGGAAACGCTCCTGGTAACCAGAGATAACCGCACCGAGGTAATGAAGAAAGTCCTGGACTGGCTAACTTAAGAGCCCTCTCCCTTACATTCCTCTCCTTTGATGGGAGAGGAATTAGGTGAGGGTATATCCCCCTCCTTCTAACTCCCTCCCGCCAGGGGAGGGAGGAGTTTTAGAAATGACTATAAAAGCGTTGCTCGGAAAGCGGCCGATATCTTAGATATTATCAGTGAGCAGTTTTGGTGTCCCTGGAATTCTACCCAGCGAGCTTGAACAAACCCGAGTACTGTTGTTCACTCCAAAGTACTATTGACTCCCGGATAATCGTTTTGTAAGATTGAAAACTGGTTACCGGAGCTTTTGTTTTCAGATACTTGAAAGACATGAATGCATTGAAAGTCCCAAAATCCTTTCATATTGAAAGTCGAACCGTTAGGTACATTCTCTACACTCTATTTGGCATAATAGTTGCGGACGGACTGATAACCGAGTTTTTGGTGACGGGTGGACACGGGTCAGAAGTGAATCCTTTCCTGAGCGCTTGGGTAAGCCATGGGGCGTTTCTGGCTATAAAGGTGTCAGGTGCGTTTTTGGCCACGTTACTTTTATGGATTAACTACAATGTAAAACCCAGACTCGTATATACAATCACGGTGGTATTTTTGGCATTTTATACAGCCATCGTTTTCTGGAACCTGTCTGTATTTCTTTTTACGACTTAATTACCCTATCTGAACAAGGGCACCGAGATCACACAATCGTCAGAAAAGTGCAATCCTTTTTTGAGGACTAAGCTCTTTCCGGCGTAGGCCTGATTGGTATGGTGTCCCTGGAATCGGCGAAGTAACCACCCTAATCGGCATCACCACACCCGCCGGTCGAGGGTGATTTAGCACTATTACTTTATTGCCCACCATATCCGCCTGGTGCCGCCTCAGCGAGAGTGCCGGCACCCATTATTACTGTCATCTGCAGGTGCGGCCGGGCAAAACTCTTCCAGGTCAGGGGACCATGTATCACTCCCGCCGGTACGTAGAGGGCTGAGGTCTTGTTGATTTTAAGCGGTTGGCCCCCCACCACGAATTCTATCTCCCCACCAAGGTCTTCGGGATTTTTAGGATCGGAGCCGATATGCAGGACGAATTCGTCGTGGTCGGAGTGAGAATGTTCGGGTATATGAGGGTTCGGGTCGGGCATAGCCCATATCCAGCCTATCTCGATATACACGTTGCTTCCCGGCACGAGCTCATTGCTCATAAAGGTCATGGTGGGATACTGCCGGCCTTTAACGTCATCGAATTCGGTACGCGCCTCATACTTTGGTTTCTGCACCAGGTTCTTGTAATAATCAACCAATTTTCCAATTCCTCCTTTCTAATGATTTTTACTCTTTGGTCACCTGAATAGATTTTAGATTCATATTCTTAATCGACGATGCCTCCCCTTCTGAGCGATGCTGTTATGGCTGCTCCTACAACATCGACAACAGCAGTTCCGCCGTCAAGAGTGATGACAGCTCCGGTCATAAATGATGAATCATCGCTGGCGAGATAACTGCAAAGGCCGCCGATTTCAGACGGAGCGGCGAAGCGGCGCATGGGTATCTCCTGCGCTATCTGATTGATGAATGTATTGTGCTTTATGCCGAGCATTCTACCGAACTCGCCGAAGTCCTTCACTGTCATGTCCGTCGAGACGCCGCCCGGACAAACCACGTTAGAGCGAATGTTCTTGCTCCCGTACTCCAGCGCTGCCTGCTGGGTGAGCATAATCAGCCCTGCTTTGGAGCTGCAGTAGGCGGGCATGCTGGGCAGGCAGCGTAGGCCGCCCAGCGAGGCAATGTTGATGATAGACCCCCCACCCACCTTCAGCATATGCGGTACGACCTCCTTCATGAGCAGGAATGGGCCGGTTAGGTTGACCGCAATAACATGCTCCCAAAGCTTGAGGTCGAGTTCGGCAATAGGTGCCGGGTGGTTTATGCCGGCGTTATTCACCAGTACATCGATTTTGCCGCCAAACTTCATCGTCGTCTCCACCATGCGCTTTACGTCCTCTTCCTTTGATACGTCTCCCTGGCATATCACCACCGAGCCCGAGGGAAGCGATTTAGACACCCTTTCCAGCATTTCTTTACGGCGGCCGGTGATACAAATCCTGGCTCCATCGGCAACAAATCGCTCAGCGATGGCAGTGCCTATACCGCTGCCTCCTCCGGTAACAATGGCAACTTTTCCTTTCAGGTTCATATCTTCATCTCCTGTCAAAAAATTTTGAGATGTCCTGTTTACTATATCTCAAGCCGGCTTCATGAGTTTTCCCGGACCGAATGCAGAGTAGTCCAGGTCATAGAACTGCTTGCAGGCTTCAAAGTAACCCAGGTGTGAGCCGCCCAGGACTATTTTCAGCACTACGGCATCACGGTAATACTTCTCGTAGCCGTTTTCCCGGACAAGGCCGAAGGAACCCATCAGCTCCAGGCCCCTTGATACCAGGTCGGGCACGGTGCGGGTAATATAGGCGTGCACTGCATGCCCTTTAGCCATAATGCTTTCCGAGTTCCACGGACCGTAGATATCCTGATGGTCATACTGGTGAGCCAGCTCCAGAATAGCGGCTCTGCCCACGGATATAAACGAGGCCATCTCGCCCAGTATCATCGCCGCATGCATGTGACGGTTGACCGGTTTACCTCCAGCTACCCTTTTCTCTGTATACTCAACCAGGATATCGAAGGCCCCCTGCAGGGTACCAATGGCGTTGGCGGCATTCAGGGACATGGGGGCGGACACGGTATTGGTGAAAATGGCCCAGGCCTCGGGCCCTTGTATTCCCCACTCTTTGGGCACCCTGACGTTGTCAAAATAGGTGGGAGTATTCCTGTCGGCGTTAGCCCCGCACTTGACCTCGAATTTACCGTGGGAGACCCCTGTCCACGGTTCGGGAACATAGACCAGGGCAAAGCCAGCTATTCCCAGCTTTGGGTCCATATTGCAGACCACGCAGTTGAGGTCGGCAATGCCGGCATTGGATGCCCATAGCTTATTACCGTTTACCACCCACTCGTCGCCCTTAAGCTCTGCCCTCACCTTTACCGTCCTGCCTTCATTAAGCGGGTTCTCGACATCACAGGCGGAGTCTTCCTCACTGAAGTTCATGCAGGCAACGGCCAGCTCCTTGCCGGTGAACCTGGGGGCAAATTCCCTGAACACTGCTTCTCCCCATGCCTTCGCTGTTGGCGACGGTGATAAGTAGGCAAGGGCAGCCGGTACGAACCCCCAGTCGGTGCAGGCGCTGTGGAGGCTTATGCCGTAGTCGGCGCGGGAAAGCTGCTCCTGTATCAGGGCATCCCCGACCATGGAAAGCTGCTGGTTGCCGCCGAAGTCTTCGGGTATCTTGTTTTTCTGGTAGCCAAGTCCTACCTGTAATTTCTTCAGGATGGGAGTGATTATTTCTTCATGCGTTACATCATCATCAATCTTGTCACGGACCGGCATGATCTCCTTGTCGACAAAATCGGCAAGTGTATTTTGCATCATTCGCAGCTCTTCGTTAACGAAACACTCTGGGTATTGTAACTTATACCACTGACTGGCCTGATTCATCACTCATCCCTCCTTTGAACGCACACTTCTTGTCAAATATAGTATTAATCCTAATTATACCACTTGCCAATGCAGTGAAGCTTCAGGATACCTTGCTGGAAGATTAATTTGTTATATCGGGATAGAGCTATATTGACTCTGCCGAATAGTAACTGTGTTTCCGGTTAATTTCCTCAGTAGCTATCATACGCATCTGATTTAATGATAGTCTCAATGATTATCACAGCCCGCTCATCTGGGCCGGAGCCGTCACGTGCTATAATTGGATTTTTATAACACGATACGTTCTTCCTGAGTAATAAATTAGTTCTATCATGCCCATTCGACAGGATCCGCAATCGCCCGGGGCTGGACCACGATTTTTCTATGGCTATATCGTGGTCGGGGCTGCCCTCCTCATTATGGCGATAATGTGGGGCGCTTATAATTCGTTTGGTATTTTCTTTAAACCGGTGTTAACCGATTTTAACTGGACCAGAGCAGTGATTTCGGGCGCCCTCTCACTTTCCTGGATTGTGCAAGGCCTGCTCGGCATCGTCATGGGGAGATTAACCGATAGGTTTGGCCCCCGTGTGGTGTTGACAATTAGCGGATTCCTCGTAGGTCTGGGCTATTTGCTAATGTCACAGGTTGGCGCTGTCTGGCAGCTATATCTTTTTTACGGGGTGATAATAGGTGCTGGGATGGGTGGTTCCTGGGTCTCCATAGTGTCAACGGTAGCCAGGTGGTTTGCAAAGAGGCGGAATCTGATGACCGGAATTGTCCTGAGCGGGGTAAGCATAGGGACATTAATTGGGGCACCAGTGGCTAGTCGGCTAATCTCTGCTTATGACTGGCGCATGTCTTATATCGTAGTGGGCGGCATAGTCCTGGTGGTTGGTGTATTAGCTGCCCAGTTCTTAAGACGTGACCCAACTCAGGCCAACCAAGGGCCCTATAGTGGAAGTGAAGGGGAGAAGCAAGAGCCCGTATCGGAGACTCACTCACTTTCCCTCAGGGAGGCGGTTCATACCCAACAGTTCTGGCTCGCTTCCGGTATGTTTTTCTGTCTTGGATTTTGTGTCTATACCATAATGGCACACATTGTGCTCCATGCAAACGGGTTAGGCATCTCACCTACCAGTGCTGCCGACATTTTGGCCACAATTGGCGGGCTGAGTATTGTTGGCAGGATTGTGCTTGGCAGCGCTGCTGATAGATTTGGCAACAGGCGGGTCTTTATCGTAGGCTTTATTCTGATGGCAGCAACTCTGTTCTGGCTGGTGTCAGCCAAAGAGGCGTGGGGATTATACCTGTTCGCTGCTGTCTTTGGCCTTGCTTTTGGTGGGTGTATTACTTCAGAGTCACCCTTAGTAGCAGGGCTGTTTGGGTTGAGTTCACATGGTCTGATTCTTGGAGTTATTAATCTTCTTGGCTTCACACTTGGAGCCGCAGTCGGCCCGCTTATCGCTGGCTATATATTCGATATGGCCAGTAGTTATCAGCTGGCTTTTATAGTCACTGCTGCTACGGGCGTTGTCGGTCTTATCTTAACTGTACTTTTAAAGCCGATTGAAAGGAGCTGAGCCTGCACATTCAATAGCTTAGTACTGTAACCACAAAATCTAAACCGCACTGCTTAGCATATTCCTCGATTGCATCTGCAATCTGCTCAGGTGGTAACTGCAAATCCGTCTCTGTTGATTGCCCTATATGCAACTCATCACACCAGAAGACTGACTCACCCTCAGGCAAGCGGCTGAGAACATCCTTAATCGCATCTGCACCCACCACTTGGATTTTCACCCACCCGGTTTCAGAGATAAAGTCCCCTTTAGAAGTTA
>Ga0307429_1000896_pt1 | contig 15549 bp, 14 predicted proteins | sample SalMarWE160230MG_FD_202151 | JGI IMG/M metagenome (GOLD analysis project Ga0307429, IMG submission 202151) | Salt marsh sediment microbial communities from the Plum Island Ecosystem LTER, Massachusetts, United States - WE1603-230 | ecosystem: Environmental > Aquatic > Marine > Intertidal zone >...
CGATCCTGCCCTTCTCCCACACCGACCTGGTGAAGAATGCCTACAGCGCCTACTCGGGGCGACGGCGCAGCGACGACGTGGTCGACCGCCGGCTCGCGGAGCTGGGCGTCCTCGCGCCCAAGCGCTACATCGAGCACCACCACTGTCACGCGGCCACGGCCTACTACTGCTCACCCTTCGGAGCAACTCCCGAGGACGTGCTGGTCGTGACCGCCGACGGCGTCGGCGACGGCATCTGCCACTCGATCAACACCGTCGAGAAGCACCGTCTGGTGCGCAAGCACGAGTCCATGATCTTCCACTCCATCGCGGAGATCTACGGCTACGTCACCCACAACCTCGGCTTCCGCTACAACCGCCACGAGGGAAAGATCACGGGGCTGGCCGCCTACGGGAATCCCGAGAAGACGCTCCCCGTATTCCGGCGCACGATGGGCTGGGACGAGCGTCGCCTGGAGCTGCGCTCGCGGCTGCACGCATGGGGTCGACCCGGCGCGCGCAAGCTGCACCGCATGCTCCAGGGCTACAAGCGGGAGGACATCGCGGCGGGCGTGCAGAAGGGCATCGAGGAGGTGATGCAGGGACTCGTCGGCGCTGCGATGCGCCGCTATCGCAAGAGGCTCCTCTGCGTGGCCGGTGGGCTGTTCAGCAACGTCCGGATGAACCAGGTGCTGCGCGAGCTTCCCGAGGTCGACGACGTCTACGTCCATCCCGGCATGGGGGACGCGGGCCAGGGCCTGGGAGCCGCGCTGGGTCTCTGGGCGGACCTCGAGGAGACCCCCAAGCCCCGCCTGCTGTCGAACGTCTATCTCGGACCGAGCTACTCCGACGAGGAGATCGAGCGGGCCCTGAAGGCGCAGGAGGTGCCCTACCACCGCTCCGAGGACGTCCACGAGGAGGTCGCGACGCTGCTCGCGGAGAAGAAGGTGGTGGCGCGCTTCGCGGGCCGCATGGAGTACGGTCCCCGCGCGCTGGGACACCGGAGCATCTTCTTCCATGCAACGGACCGCTCCGTGAACGACTGGCTCAACAAGTGGCTGCAACGCACCGAGTTCATGCCCTTCGCGCCGATCGTGCTCAGGGACCGCGCGGCGGAGTTCTTCGAGGACTTCGACCCCGAGCGCGCCATCGCCGCCAACTTCATGACCATCACCTACGGCGTCACCCCGCTGGGTCGCAAGCTGGCGCCCGCGGCCATCCACGTCGATGCCACGGCGCGTCCCCAGACCGTCACGCGCGAGGACAACCCCGATTCCTGGAGGATCCTCAGCGCCTACGAACGGCGCACGGGCTCGCCCATCCTCATCAACACGAGCTTCAACATGCACGAGGAGCCGATCGTCTGCACACCCGCCGACGCGGTCAGGGCCTTCCTCCAGGGCCACCTGCACGCGCTCGCGATCGGCGACTTCGTCGCCCTGCGGCCCGCGGGCGACGATCCCGACGGCGCCTGAAGGGGCTCAGCCCGGGGCGGCCGCGCGCTGGCGGCAGCGGACCACCGCGTCGCGCACCTGGGCCATCACCGTCTCCCGATCCCAGGCGGAGCCGGCGATCACCCGCGCGGCCTGCTCCTCCAGGAAGAGCTTCTCCTCCGGCGATAGCTCCTTGGCCGTGAGGATCAGCACCGGCAGCAGGCCGCCTGCCTCGGACGCGCGCAGCGCGCGCAGGAAATCGAAGCCGTCCATCACCGGCATCATCAGGTCCATCACCACGAGGGCGGGCAGTTCCTCGGCCACGCGCTCCAGCCCCGCCTGGCCCTGCTCGGCCTCGCGCACACGCCAGCCCGCCTGCTCGAGCGTGCGACGCACGAGCGCGCGCGAATCGGGGTCGTCCTCGACGATCAGGACGCCCCCCGCCGCATCCGGCTCGACGACGCTGCGCACCAGATCCAGCAGGAGCTGCCGGTCCACCGGCTTGCTCAGCACCTCCACGGCGCCGAGCGAGAGGCCCTCTCCGTCCCGCGAGAGCACCAGCACCACCGGGATCGAGCGCAGTCCTGGGTCGGTCTTGAGCTCGCGCAGCAGGGCCCACCCGTCCAGGCCGGGCAGCAGGACATCGAGCGTGATCACCGCGGGCAGGAGCTCGCGCGCGTAGCGCAGCCCCTGCTCGGCGTCCGTCGCCGTCACCACCGCGTGGCCCTCCGCCTCGAGCGCGCGCTGCAGCCCTTCCCGGTCCGCGGGGTCGGCGCCGATCACCAGCACCGGCGCCAGCTCGGCCTGCGCCGCGGCGGCCGGAGTCTGCTCGCCGCGCTCGGCGCTCGCGCGAGCCGCCTCCAGCGCGTCGACGTGCCGGGGCAGCACCATCGTGAAGGTCGAGCCCCGCCCCAGCGCGCTCTCGACGTGGATGTCGCCGCCCATCATCCGGCAGAAGCGCCGACTGATGGCGAGGCCGAGGCCGGTTCCCCCGAAATCCCGCGTGGTCGAGCGCTCGGCCTGGGAGAACTCCTCGAAGATGCTCTCGAGCCGGTCCGCCGGGATCCCGGTGCCGGTGTCGGACACGCTCAGGAAGACCCGCCCACCGCTCGCGTCCGGCTCGATGCGAGCGCCCAGGGTCAGGCGTCCCTGCGAGGTGAACTTCGCCGCGTTGCTCAGCAGGTTGAGCAGGGACTGCCGCACCTTGGTCAGGTCCGCGCGCATCGAGCCCAGCTCCGGGGCGAAGTCCCGGACCAGGCTGTTTCCGTTCTTCTCGAGCGCCGGCGCGATCGTGGCGGCGGCCTGCTCGAGCAGCTCGTGGAGATCGAAGCGCTCGAGGTACAGGTCCATGCGGCCAGCCTCGATCTTCGAGAGGTCGAGGATGTCGTTGATCAGGGCGAGCAGGTGCCTGCCCGCGGCATGGATCTTGCGTAGATCCGGCAGGGAATCCTCGGAGCCCTGCTTCTCCAGCTCCTCCATCTCCTCGATCAACATCTCGCTGTAGCCGATCACGGCGTTCATCGGCGTGCGCAGCTCGTGGCTCATGTTGGCCAGGAAGGCGCTCTTGGCCCGGTTCGCGGCCTCGGCCTCCTCCTTGGCGACGCGCAGCTCCTGCTCGCCGCGGCGCAGCCGTTCGTTGGCGCGGTCGAGCTCGTTGCGGGCCTGCTGCACCTCGCGGTGGAGCGCCGAGCTCTCGCTGGTGTCCTTCAGGATCAGCAGCAGCCGGCCGGGCTCCCCACCCGCCACCAGGTAGAGCGAGACGAAGCGCTCGCCGCCATCGGGACCCGGCAGGTTCACGTTCGGCAGATGCAGGGGATCGGCTCGGCCCGCGCCGATCTCCTCGAGGTCCTGCTCCAGACCGGCGAGCACCGGCAGCTCTTCCAGCGCCGAGGCTCCGATCACGAGGCCGTCGACCAGGCTGCCCCGACGCTCGAGCACCCGGCCTGCAGCGTCGAGCAGCGCGACGCCGAAGGGGCTGGAGCGCAGCAGGAAGTGCGCGGCTCGATGCTCCAGCGGGCTGGATCCTCGCGGCACGGCGCTCAGCCGTCCACCAGCAGGATGCGGTGGGCGAGCGTGCGGAACAGCAGCGGCACCTCCTCGCCGGTGGCGGCGCTGGTGTAGACGAGTACGCCCTGGAACTCGTCGGCCAGCTCCTTGGCCCCTTCCAGCTGCGGCTGCCCGGCCACCAGGTCGACCTTGTTGACGGCGAAGACGACGGGGCGACCCGGCCGGGCCCCGCGGAAGCGCTCGGCGTTCTCGCGCATCGGCCGCAGCGGATCGCCCTGGCTGATGTCGCCGACGACGATCGCCCCCGACGCGCCGCGGATGTACGAATCCAGCAGCGCCTGGCGCTGCAGACCGCCTTCCACGTCCCACAGCAGGTGCTTGAAGCTCACGGGTCTCCCGTCGCGACCTTCGACCTCGTCGTCGTGCTTGTAGATGTTGACGCCGAGCGTCGTCTGGTACTCGTCGGAGAACTGGCCCAGGACGTAGCGACGCACGAGCGACGTCTTGCCGACGCCCGACTCGCCCAGCATCACCAGCTTCTTGCCCACGGCCACGGTCGGATCTCCCGCGGCGAGCTAGCCGCCCGTCAGGACCACCTCGAACTCGGTGCGCCGGCTCTCGCTTCCCTCGCCCACCACGTTGGTCAGGAACTGCTCCCCGGGCCGGCCGACCACGACCAGCCGCTCGCGCGGCACGCCCAGCTGCTCGAGCCGGACCGCGGCGTACTCGGCGCGCTCGCGCGTCAGGCGCTCGTTGACGGCGCGCGAGCCCAGCGGATCCGCGTAGCCCACGATGCGCAGCCGTACCTCCTCGGGGGTCGCGAGCAGCAGCGCCGCGACCTCCACCAGCTTCTGCTGGGCCGCCGTCTCGTCACGCGGCGCCGCACCACGCGTGAAGAAGATGACGTTGGCGCGCGCCCACTTCTGGAGCCGCTCGGTGGCAGGCGGCACGGCCTTGGGCAGCGTGTTCAGCTGGAACTCGAGCGGCGTGCCGGGGAGCGCTTCGCCGACCGAGCGTTCGACGCCGTCGCGTTCCTCGTAACCCGGCACCAGTCCGGTCACGCGCAGCACCTCGCGCTCCCGATCGTACGCGACCAGGATCGGATACCCGAGCACGGCAGGATCGCGCGCGATCGTCTCGGCGGCGGTCCGCTCGAGGGAGCGGATCGCGGCCTCCTGTCGGCCCGCCTCGCGCGCGTCCCAGAGCCGCTTCGCCAGCAGGCCGCAGACGGCCAACGCGAGCGCCAGCAACAGCGCAGCGGCGCGCCAGACGCTCCGCCGCGGCGCGACCGCCTTCCGATCCCCGAGCGTCGCCCGCAGCCGCGCGCGCAGGTCCGCGACCAGCTCGATCCGCTGCTCCGGATCGAGATCCCCCTCGAAATCCGCGAGCTGCGCGCCCCAACGCTCGAGGAAAGCTTGAAAGACCCGCTCGGTCCGACCCTCGAAGTCCGGCGGCGGGGTGCCGCGGGCCTGGACGGCCAGGGTCAACGTGGGCGAGGAGTGGATGAACAGCGTCGACCCGCCGAACTCGAGCGTGCCGAGCTCCCCCGATTCAGCCTCGCCGAAGGCCTCCTTCGTGAACGACATGATGGCCGACAGCATCCCGCCGACGAGGTCGCTGTCGATGGCCGACGCGGCGCCGACCGCCTCCTCCTCCCCGGTGCGGACCACCAGCAGGCCCGTGGGCCGGTGCACCACCAGCGCCTCCTGGATCTCGAAGGGCGGGAAGCGCTGGAGCAGCAGCTCCGCCTGCGAGCGGCCCGTGAGGAGTGCCTTCAGGCGGATGCGTAGGCGGGTCAGCGACAGGGCTTCGCCGAGCTTCGTGTCGACCGATTCGAGGAGCTCCCGGAAGGCGTTGCGCACCGCCGCTGTGACCAGCCGACCGGTCAGCGGGTAGAGCGCCTCGACCATCGAATCGCGCGAGCTGCGGATCTCCTCGCGCAGGCTCGCGAGCACCAGCGGCGCGAGCACGTTGGCCAGCCGCTCGTGATCCTGGAGACCCGCATCGCGCAGGGCGTCGACGATCACGCGACGCACGCTCTGCTGGAGCACCTTGTCGTCGCCGACGCGATCCTGGAGACCGCCCAGCCGCTCCTCGAGCTTGGCGAGCAGATCCAGCTCGTGCGAGAGCAGGAGGTGCTTCAGCTCCTCCTCAGGGCTGCTTCGACTGCTTGCCGCCATGCAGGGCGTTCTCGAGCGAGGCGTCGAGCTCGGCCAGCGCGGCCGCGCCCTTCAACCTCAGGCCGATCTCGGTGAGGTAGTCGCCGAGGTCGTGTCGCGAGGTCTTCTCGTCGCGCAGCGTGGCCAGCGCGGCGTCGAGCTCCGCCCGCTGCGCGGTGATGCGGGCATCCGTCGCGCGGTCGCTCTCCTGGATCTCGGAGGCGAGACGCGTCTGCACCTCCCGGATCTCGCGCTCGATGTCGCCCGCGAGCTGCGAGGCGTTGCGCCGCGTCGTCTCGTCGAGCTGCTCCAGGCGCTTGGTGAGATCGGCGACGCGCGCCTGCAGCCCCGCGACCGCGGCCTCGATTCCCTTCTGGAGCTTCTCCTGCGCCCGAGCGGTGCGATCCTCGGACTCGCGCGCCACGCGCTCGAGAGCCTGCTCCAATCGATCGAAACGCGCCGCCTGGTCGCGCTGGAAGGGCCCGATCAGGATGTCGCGGATCTGGTTGATGTTTCCCGCGCTGCCCGGCTCCGGCGCGGAGGCCGGGGCTTCGTCGGGCTTGGAACGACTCGCCATGATCTGCTGCTCCTCGCAGTCGGTTGGGGGGTCGCGCACCCCTCGAAGGGATGCGCCTGCGGTGATCGGCCAGCGGGCCCCAGAATACCCCATGCGCTGGGGTCCGGGGGAAGAAGCCCTCGCTGCGGTCGGCGACGGCCGCCGCCCTAGCGGGGGGCCGGCTCTGCGGGGAGCGCGTCGAGCGCCGCGATGGCCTGGAAGACCTGCTGGGGTCGGGCCCGCTGGCGGTAGGTGTCGGACTGGAAGATCCAGCGCACCGTGCCTCGAGCATCGACCAGCAGCGCCGTGGGATAGGCGATGTCGGCCCCGTCCGGCCGGCCCGCGCGATGGCGGATGCCGAGCCGGTCGAGCAGCACGCCGTCCGGATCCGACAGGAACGTGAAGCGGCTGTTCAGGCGCTGCTTGAGTCGCCGCGAGGCCTCGGGCGGATCCACGCTCACGGCGTAGAGCGAGATCCCCTGAGCCGCGATCCGCTCGTAATAGCGATCGAGCTGGACCAGCTCGATACGGCAGAACGGTCACCAATCGCCCCGGTAGAAGATGTAGAGCGCCGGCTCGCGCGGGGTGGAGGCCTGCATCCGCCGCAACACGCCGTCCTGGTCGACGAGCGCGTAGCTGGGCAGGGGATCGCCGACCTCCAGGGCCAGCGTGTGCGCCGGGAGGAAGGAGAACCAGAGGAAGTACCACGAGACGAGCGCCGTCAGCAGACCCTCGGCGCCCACCAGCATCCCCCTCCAGAGGCCCCGGCGTCGTAAGAGCGAGGCGATGCCCAGCGCACAGCCCACCCACAGCGGCAGCAGCAGCAGCCACGGAACGCGCGCGTGAACGAGCTGCTGGTAGCCGAAGCGCAGCTCGTCCCCCTGCGAGCCCAGGTTCGCCGCGAGCACCGCGATCACCGCCGCCACCAGCAGCACCGACAGCGCGAGCATCGCTACTCCTCGGGATCCCGCTTGGCCCTGAGCTTCACGTGCCAACGCTTGACGCGCCCCTCGACCACCTCGGCGCCGAGCTGGGTCAGCTCGGCCCACGCCACGTCCGGCACCGCACGACACGCCTCGTCCAACGTCGAGCGCACCGCGTCCTCGAATCCGTCCTCCGAGCTACCGCTCAGCTCCAGCGTCACGTCCCGCGAGGTCACGATGAAATCGTCGCGGACCGTGCGCTGATCGAGATAGCGCTGTCTTGCCTTCACGCGACCTTCGTCGTAGATCGCGTCGGCCGAGATCGTGGACAGCTGGAGCTCGTCGCGCAGGCGCCTCAGGAAGGCCTCCTCGTCGGGGTCGAGTCGCTGGTCCTCGAGCACCTCCGCCACCGCGGCGCCGTAGACGGATCGCGACACCTCCTCGTGGATGCGCGTGACGTCCGGCGGCTCGAGCTGGAGCAGCGACCTCAGGTGATCGAGGTCCGCGGCTTCCTCCGCGCTCACGGCCTGGTCGACCAGGCAGTGCTCGAGGAAGCGCCGGTACAGGTTGCGGCGCGGAGTCCGGTAGCGCCCCGCGAGGTCGATGCCCCGGCTGGCACACAGGGCGCGCACCTGCGAGATCGGAACCTCGCTGACACGGCGAGCCCGCGCCAGGCAATCCTCGATCTCGCGCATCAGCGTGCGACGCGACGGCCCGCCCAGCAGCCGCGCGAAGAGGCCCTCCCCCGAGCTGTGCCGCACGAAGGGCTCGGCCACGGCTCAGCCCGCCGACCGCCCCACGAGCGCCGCCGGGGAGCATCGCGATGCGAACGCAACCCGCCTGGACACAAGCGCCTCCCGCTGCAGCAGCCTCCCGCGGGTCGGCCACGGCGCAGCCTGCGCAGGGTAACAGCCCCGCCGGCCGCCTGCCTCAGGGGCCGCGAGCGTCCCGCCGATCCACTCCCGGTGAAGATCCTGGTGGCCGACGACGAGCGGTTCTGGCGCTGCGCCCTGCAGGACGCACTGAGCGCCCAGGGCTACCAGGTGGTCTGCGCGGAGGACGCGGAGAGCGCCTGGCGCCTGCTCGAATGCGATCCGGAGATCGCTCTGCTGGTCACCGACTGGGTGATGCCCGGCACGCCGGGTCCCGAGCTGTGCCGCTGGGTCCGCGGGCTGGAGCGGCGCCGCTACATCCCGATCATCGTCCTCACCTCGCGCACGGATCGCCGCGACCTCGTGGAGGCGCTGGAGGCGGGCGCCGACGCCTTCGTGACCAAGCCCTTCGATGCGGTCGAGCTGCTCGCCCAGATCCGGGTGGCCGAGCGGACCCTGGCCCTGGAGCTGGGCCTCCAGAAGCGCATCGAGGAGCTGCACCGCGCCCGGCGCCGCATCGACAGCGATCTCGCCCAGGCCGGCGCGGTCCAGCGCGCCTTCATGCCGACGGAGCCGCCCCAGGTGCCCGGTGCCGAGTTCGCCTGGCACTGCGCTCCATGCGCGCAGCTCGGGGGCGACCTCTTCAACGTCGTACGGCTCAGCGAACGTCACGTGGGCGTGCACGTCCTCGACGTCTCGGGCCACGGGACCTCCGCCGCCCTGTACGCGGTGAGCCTCAGCCACGTGCTGCACCCCGTCGCACAGCAGGGCGGCCTGCTCAAGCGCATGGTCGCCGAGACGGGCGGCTGGTCGCTGACGCAGCCTTCGGAGGTGGCCGCGGAGCTCAACCGGCGCTACCCGCTGATCGAGCGCTCGGGCCACTTCGTGACCCTGCTCTACGGAATCCTCGAGCTCGACAGCCTGCGCTTCCGCTACGTACGCGCCGGTCACCCTGGCCCCCTCTGGCTCTCGGGCGACGCGGCGCGTTGCTGCGAAGAGGGAGGCGACGTCCCGATCGGCGTGATGGAAGATGCGACGTACCACGATGTGGAGATCCAGCTGGAACGCGGCGACGTGCTCCTGCTGCTGACCGACGGCGTCCTCGAGACGCGCAGCCCGCAGGGCGAGACCTTCGGCGTGGAGCGCGCGCTCGAACGGGCGCGCCGTGGGGCACCCCACGGCGCGGGGGCGACGATCGACTCGCTCCGGGCAGGGATCGAAGACTTCCGCAAGGACGCGCCGCAGCGCGACGACGTCACCGCGGTCGCGCTGCGGCTCGCTTGAGGCTCTGCCAGTCGCGCCCCCGCAGGTCGACCGGCCCCCCCGAGAAGACCAGCGCCGGATCGGCCTGCCACTGGCGTTCGAGACACTCGGCGTACTGGCGCACCAGCATCTCGAGTCGCTCCGCGCGGGGTCGGCCCGGATCCGCCGGCGTGAGTGCCGGCCGGAACTCGACCGAGATGCGGCCGTCGGCTGCGAGCAGCGCGAAGACGGGAACCACGGGCGCGCCGGTGGTACAGGACAACGAGGCGAAGCCGGTGGGAAAGCGCCGCGGCCGTCCGAGGAACGCGACCTCGACTCCGCTGCGGCCGATCGGGCTGTCGGCGGCCAGGTGCACGCCACCGCCGTGTCGCAGCACACGCCGGGCCTCGACCAGCGCCCTGAGCAGCAGCGCCTCGTTCGACCGGTCGGTGAGCCAGAAGGTGCGGCCGTGGCGCCAGGGTCCACGGGGTCGTCCACCCCGCGCCACCCCGATGCTCAGCAGATCGAGGCCGAAGCGCGCCAGCAGGATCTTGAGCGTCCCGGCCGCCCCGTAGTGCGAGCCCGCCAGGATCACGCCGCGACCGGTCGAGCGGGCTTTCTCCAGGTGCTCCACGCCCTCGAAGTGGACCCAGCGCCTCAACGTCCGATCCGAGCAGCGGTCCACGGCGGCCTCCCGCCAGTAGCGGAAGAAGGCGCAGTTGAGATGCCGACGCAGGCTGAGCCGATCCTGCCGCTGCTGGTAGAACGGGTGATCGGGGTACTTCCGGCGCAGCTTCCGGAGCGCCCAGGCCTGCACCGGCCACAGCGACCACCAGCTCGCGAGCAGGCGCGCGCCCAGGGCGTACGGCACGCTCGTCGGCACTCGCCCCGAGCGCCGCGACCGACCGGCTCGCGTCACCCTGCGTCCCTGCCGCAGCGCGGCCTCATGCGGCGTCCGGATAGAGCGCGGCCGGAAACTCCTCGCGAATGCGGTAGACGAAGCCCGGCCCCTCGAGCGAGTAGACGCGCCAGAACCGCTCTGCGTCGCTGCCCGCCGCCTCCAGGTCGAAGGCCGTGGGAACCCCGAGCCCCTGGATGATCTGCCCCAGACCGATCCGACGCTCGCGGATCAGGCGCCGGATCTCGGCGTCCTCGACCTCGATCTCGGTCCGCGCCCGGCACACCACCAGGTTGCGCGCGGCGCAGACCAGCTCCACCTGACGCTCGAAGTGCTGCTTCTCGTCGTCGCCCTCGCTCTGGAAGCGCACCTCCACGACGACCCGCGAGCCGAAGAACGCCGACAGCGTCCCCTGAAGCGTGCCCGGCGTCGCGAGAATGATGCGTCGCAGCGGACCGAAGTCGCGCAGTGCCGCGAGCACCTCGTCCGGATTCAGGATCTCCGCCACGCTCGCCCTCCCCCCCTTGCTCGGTCGTCCCGCAGCCCGCAAGCCACGCTCAGACCAGATACTTCCGCAGCACCTTACCCAGCGGGCTCTTCGGGATCTCCCCGCGGAACTCGATCCGACGCGGCACCTTGAACTCCGCCAGGCGCTGACGGCAGAGGGCGATCAGGTCCCGCCGCAGCGCGGCCTGCGCGTCCGGGGTCCCGGCCCCTTCCGCCACCACCACCGCCTTGACCAGCTCGTCGCGCCCTCTCGCTTCGACGCCGACAACCACCACCTCGCGCACACCAGGGTGGCTGCCAAGGCAGCGCTCCACCTCGACCGGATCCACCTTGCCGGCTGCGGTCGATACGAAGATCTTCTTGCGGCCGGTCAGCGTCAAGCGTCCGCTCGCATCGAGCATCCCCAGATCGCCGCTGAAGAAGCGACCCTCCCGGAACGCCGCGCGCTCCTCCTCGCTCGCCTCCGGGGCGAGACGCCCCAGCGCCGGGCTCGAGAAGGCGACCTCCCCGATCGCGCCGACCTCGCGAGGCTCCCCCCGATCGTCGACGATCGAGACCTCCACGCCGCGCATCGGACGCCCCACCGAATCGGCGCTGCCGACGGCATCCGGATCGAGGTTGATCGTCACCGAGCCCGCCTCGGTGCAGCCGTAGAGCTGCCGCACGGGCATGCCGAAGCGCTTGTCGAAGGCCTCGAAGACCGACCGCGGCAGCGGAGCGCCGGCGGAGAAGCACAGGCGCAGCGCCGACAGATCGACCCGGCGTGCGCCATCGACCTCTGCCAGCAGGCGGAAGATGAACGGCACCCCGGGCAGCACGCTCACCCGCTCCGTCTCGAGCCGGCGGAGCACGCGCCGGGGCTCGAAACGCTCCTCGATCACGAGCGTCGCGCCGGAGCGAATCGCTGCCAGCACGCAGTTCCCGAGGCCGTGCGCGTGGAAGAACGGCACCACGCCGAGGATGGCGTCCGAGGCCTCGAGACCCACGGTCGCCGTGAACTGCTCCGCCTCCGCCACCAGATTCGCCTGGCTGCGCAGGATCCGCTTCGGCGTCCCGGTGGACCCCGACGAGAATCCGCAGAGCACGTCGCCGCTCGAGACCAGCGGGGCGGCGTCCTCGTGGCCGGCCGGAACCTCGGCGAGCGCCGCGCCCGCGGCCCGCTCCTCGAGCACGGCCGACGGCACCGCGGTCTCGATCGCCCGTCGTGCCACCCCCGCCGTCTCGGGCGTCGCCGCGATCGCGACCACCCCGCAGGCGGCCAGATACGCTCCCACCTCCTCGGGCTTGAACTGGGGATTCAGCGGAACCGCGAGGGCCCCGCGCGCCGCGACCGCCAGCAGCTCGACCACGAACTCCGGACCGTTCGGGAGCAGCAGCGCCACCGCCCGCGACGGGCCCACGCCGAGCTCGCCCAGCGCCCGGCTGCGCGCCCTCACGGCCCGCAGCAGCCGTGCGTAGCTCACGCGCTCGTTGCGCCACACGAGCGCCGGATGCGCGGCGTGCCGCCGAGCGGTGGCCTCGAGCATGCGCATCAGCATGGCGCCGCGGACCTCAGACCTTGGCCTCGACGAAGCGGGCCAGGCTGGCAATGCTTTCGAAGCGCTCCTCGGTGATCTCGTCCGTGTCGACCTCGATTCCGAACTCTTCCTCGATGCCGACGACCAGATCCAGCAGCGCCGCGCTGTCCAGCCCGAGATCGTCCCTCAGGGTGCAGGTGGGATCGATCGCCTCGGGATCCCGATCCAGGTCGACGCGTTCGACCAGGACGCGCTTGATCCTCGCAGCGAAGTGCTCCGTCAAGGCAACCTCCGGTCGCGCGCTCAGATCGGAATGTCGGTCAGCGACGATCGCAGCAGGTGGTCTGGCGTCTTCTCGATCGTCCGGATGTCCTCCCGCAACCGATCGAGCACCGTGATCTCCTCGGGATGATAGACGTCGCCTTGCAGCAGGCGCACGATCTCGGCCTGATACTCCGGCTTCCGCACGTAGCGGGTGAAGAGGTTCTGGAGCTTGTAGTAGATCTTGATGAAGTCGTACCAGACGCGGATGCCCGCACCGAGCCGCTCTTCGTATCGCTTCAGCGCCTCGCTCTCGTCCCCGGACAGCGCTTCCTGAAGCGCCTGCGCAGCGAAGCAGGCGCTGTTCACCGCCACCGAGACACCCGAGGAGAAGATCGGGTCCACGAAGCGCGCCGCGTCGCCGACCAGCAGGAAGCCCGGTCCGGTCAGGCGCTGCATGGAGTAGCTGTAGTCGCCTTCCGTGCGGAAGGGCCCGATGCGCCGGGCCGGCTGGATGCGGCGGCGCAGTTCGGGATGGCTCTCGACGTGCCGCAGGAAATAGCTCTCGGGGTCGCGCCCATCCCGTCGGAAGTCGTCGCGCTCGGTGACCACACCCACCGAGGTGACCTCGGCGTCGACGGGAATCTGCCAGACCCAGCCGCGGCGGGTGGGCAGGAAGTGGATGTGGATGTGGTCCCGCATGGAGGCGGGACCGCGGTCGAACGCTTCGAAGTAGGCGTAGATCGCGTACTGGTCGAAGAGCGGATCCCGCTCCTTCAGGCGCAGCTTGGAGCCGAGCAGCGTGCTCCGGCCGGAAGCATCGACGACGTAGCGGGCTCGAACGCTGTGCTCCACTCCGTCCTGCTCCACCCGCACGCCGCAGGCACGCCCGTCCTCCATCAGCACGTCGCAGACCCGCGTCTCCTGCTCGACGCGGGAGCCCAACGAGGCGGCGTGCTCGAGCAGCAGCTGGTCGAAACGGGCCCGATCCACGTGGAAGGTATGGTCGAGCCCGAAGCGCGGATCCGGAAGGATGCGCAGCTCGTAGGCGCCCTTGCCGGACTTCGGAATCCACACCGCGGCGCGTTTCTCCACGAACCCCGCCGCATCCAGCTTGCCCAGGAAGCCGATCTCGTGGAAGACACGATTGGTGATGCCGACCAGGGATTCGCCAACGTGGTGGCGGGGGAAGCGCTCGCGCTCGAAGATCACGTGGTCGATACCCGCCAAGGCGAGATAGGCACCGAGTGTGGCGCCGGCAGGTCCGCCACCCACGATGGCGACGCTGGTCTCTTCGGGAAAACTCACGTGGGCTGCGGCTCCGTGGCCCCGACGACCTCGGTCGGGCGGAAGGCCACGGGAATCTAGCCCCACGGGGCCGGCGCTACAAGCGCGCCGCTTCCTAACGGCGTACCGGAAGTGCGACCGTTCCACCCGCCTGATAGGCCGTGCCCCGGTCGCTGTCGATGGCGACGTCGAGGTCCACGCGCCGCTCGCCCTCCTTCTCGTACTTCTCCTTCACCCGTCCCGTCAGGATCATGTCCTCGCCCGCACAGATGCTGCGCCGCATCGCCAGCTGGATGCGGCGCACCCTGCCCTGCGGGCCGGTCCAGTCCGTCAAGAAGCGGCTCATCATGCCCAGGTTGAAGTGGGTGCCCAGGAACATGTCCCGGGTCCTGGAGCGATGGTGCGCATACCAGGTGTTGTGGTGCTGCGGGGCGAAATCCCGGCTGGCCGAGGCCATCAAGGCGCAGCGTGTCACGGTGATCGGCATGACCAGCTTCGGCAGCTCGTCGCCCACGGCGACGTCCTCCCAGTAGAGATCCGCCGTCGGCCGCGCCTGCCAGCCCGTGCGCCACGACTCCAGGCACTCCTCCGTGGCGTTGTGCCACCCGCCGCGCACCGCGTCCGCGTCCGGGGGCGGCGCCGGTGCCTGGTCGGCGACCGTGCTCGGGGGCTCGCGCCGGCGCTCGCCCGGCCCTTCCGCCGCGCCGCGTCTCCCGCCGTAGCTGAATAGCGTGGTATCCGAGCGGGCGACGAGAACGCCGTTCTGGTTGTAATAGCTGGTCTCGATCGTGGTGAAGTAGCCCTCGCCGAGCCGGGTCCGCTTCCACGGCGAGAGGCTGCGCAGGCGCACCGTGGTGCTGAGGCGATCTCCCACCTGCACGGGCTCGTAGAACCACTTCTCGTAGTTCGCGAGGATGCCGACCGGCAGCTCGAGCAGCTCCTTCAAGGTGAAGTGGATCAGGCGCTGGTTCCGGTAGCCCTCCGGCCAGGGCCAGCGGTACGGCAGCGTGAGCGTGCAGATCAACATGCCGGGCTGCGCCACCAGGCCTCGAAACCCGCGCGAGCGGGCGTACGCCTCGTCGAGATAGAGAGGATTCCCGTCCTCTACGGTCTCGCACCAGTGCCGGATCAGGTATTCGCAGCACTCCACCTGCGACACCTCCCGCTCCGACTCTCGTGCCAGCTCGAGGATCTTGCGCCGGTTCTCCTGGCTGACGTAGGCGGGAATCTCGAGCGGCTCGCTCACCGGCTCCTCCGGCGCCCTCAGGCGCTCCCGTCCAGCAGCTCCTCGGCGACGATCCTCTCCCAGTACTCGGTGCCGCCGAGCATCAGCTGATACTGCTTGCCCCGCCGCAGATAGAGCGTCGTGTCGGTTTCCTCGATGTAGCCCATGCCTCCGAAGATCTGCGACCCCAGGTCGGTGGTGTGCTTCACGGTCTCCGCAGCGAAGGCCTTCGTCTTCGCGGCGTAGTCGCGTACGTCGCGGCCCTTGTCGAGATTGAACGCCGTGAAGAGCGTGAGCGTCTCGGCGCCGTAGATCTCGATGATCAGCGAGGCCAGGTAGTTCTGGATCAGCTGCATCTGTCCGATGGGCCGACCGAACTGCACGCGTTCCTTGGCATAGGCCGTCGCGAACTCGTGCATTCGCTCGGCGGCCCCGACGACGAAGGCCGCGTACGCGACCACGGCCCGGTCGAATGCGCTGCGTAGGACGTTCCACGCGCCGCCCGGCTTCCCCAGCACGCGATCACCGGGCAGCCTCACGCCATCGAAGCACACCTCGTAGTGACGATCGCGGGCCATCGTGGGGGTATGCTTGCAGGCGAGTCCCGGACTGCCGGCGTCCACCAGGAAGAGCGTGAGTCCATCCCGGGAAGGAGGCTCCCCGGCGGTGCGGGCCACCACGAA
>Ga0307429_1000897_pt1 | contig 15542 bp, 12 predicted proteins | sample SalMarWE160230MG_FD_202151 | JGI IMG/M metagenome (GOLD analysis project Ga0307429, IMG submission 202151) | Salt marsh sediment microbial communities from the Plum Island Ecosystem LTER, Massachusetts, United States - WE1603-230 | ecosystem: Environmental > Aquatic > Marine > Intertidal zone >...
GCCAGAGATATCCATAAGATGATGGAGAGAGCGGGTTACTACAAGAAATAAACCATAGTGCATAATGTGTAACCCTCTATTCTGGTGGAGAGGAGTATTATCCTTTCCACCAGAATGATTTATTGGCGAAGAAAGAAGCAAAGGATGAATCTCAGAAGAAAACATCTGAATTATCTATTCGTCATACCGGCGGTTGTAGTGCTGTTCCTGATTGTGATTTTTCCTTTTATTTATACATTTGCAGTTAGTTTCCAATTTTGGGACTTACCTAAACCTGGTTTGCGACATTTTGTAGGCTTTGCTAACTATGGCGATATTTTGACGAGTCAAAGATTTTGGTCCTCTATGGCTATTACTTTTATCTTTGTTGCAATTTCCGTAGCCCTGGAGATGATTCTTGGGTTTAATATTGCTTCTTTGCTTAATTCCAGGCTTATTGTTTTAAGGCCTGTATTAAGAACTCTATTAATAATACCCATGATGGTGGCTCCTGTGGTAGCGGGAACCACTTGGAAATTAATGACTAATTACGAATTCGGAATACTGAACCACTTAATTGGATTGATTGGCACTGATCCTCGCAATTGGTTAGCCACTCCTGTTACCGCCCTGGCAATGGTGATCATAACCGATGTATGGCAGTGGACTCCTTTTGTAATATTGATTGTACTGGCGGGATTACAGTCTCTCCCCCCAGAACCTTATGAGGCAGCTTTAGTTGATGGTGCGAGTAGCTTTCAGGCCTTTCGTTGTATAACATTTCCTCTTATGAGACCATTTATTGGTATAGCTTTAATAATGAGAGTGATATATGCATATAGAATCTTTGATACTGTTTTCGTCATGACCCGAGGAGGTCCTGGCAATTCGACAGAAGTTATTTCTTTACATCTATATTACATTGCTCTTAATTTCTTTCACTTAGGAACTGCCGCTGCGATATCGTTTATAGTTATAGCTTTCGCTACTGTCTTTAGTCTGGTCTTTATTAATAAAGTATTACTTGTCTCAGGAGGGGAGCTAAAAGGATGAAAGTACAGAGAAAGAAACCACTCATAAAAATGTTGGTGGCAAATATCCTCTCCTTAATAATTGTTTTGGTTTTTGTGTTTCCTATCTACTATCTAGTGGCTTCTTCCCTGAAAACGGTGAGACAAATGTGGCATACTCCGTATTTATGGTTTTTTCAACCCACGTTGGAAAATTTTACATCTTTGTTTACCACGCGTTCTTTCGGGCAGTACTACATGAACAGTTTCATTGTCGTAACCGCTAATGTGGCAATATCATTGTTGATAGGGATTCCTGCAGCTTACGGTTTGGCTCGATGTAATATTCGTGGAAAGGAAAAGATTTCTTTCTGGATGTTAAGTCAATTGATGCTGCCTCCGGTTGCCGGTTTGGTTCCTTTCTATTTACTTATCAGATATATGGGCCTTTTACACACGCGGTTGGCCTTGATAATTGTATACCTTAGTTTTAACTTGCCCTTCGTAACGTGGCTAATGAAAGGATTCTTTGAAAGTCTGCCGAAAGCACTGGAGGAGGCAGCGTTAGTTGATGGTTGTAATCGTTGGAGGTCCTTCATCCATATTGCCATACCTTTGTCACTTCCAGGGATCTTTTCAACAACTCTGATTTGTATTCTTCTAACATGGAATGAATTTTTGCTAGCTCTCGCTCTGACTGGATCAAAAACTTACACTCTACCAGTAGTTATCACAACATTCTGGACCGACAGGGTAATCCTGTGGGGCCAAATATGTGCGGCGGGAGTACTGATTGTAATCCCGATAATTATTTTTGGATTATTAATCCAAAAATATCTAGTTGCAGGTTTAACAATGGGGGCTGTGAAGGGTTAGCAGATTTTTGAATAGTTTTCCGACACTGTTGATGAGAGATCGAAGATGGAGAGAGTCAGTTACCTGACAAAAAGTTGTGAGAAATGTGTCAAAATTGCAGTTTTAACTACTACTCAAAAAGGAGGTGCGTAAATGGAGAAAAGTTTATTTGGGGAGTTAAGGCAGGAACTAGAGAGAATACCGCTGGTAGATACTCATGAGCACTTTATTCTCGAGGAGGAGCGTCTAGGTCTCGCTCTGGATATGTTCTATCTCTTTCCTCATTATGCTTCCTCAGACCTCATCTCATCGGGAATGCCTCATTCTATGCTTGAAAAAATACGCTGTAGTGAACTATCTTTGAAGGAGAAATGGGAAAGGTTTCGGCCATACTGGCTCAGAATTAAGAACACAGCTTACTGCAGAGTCCTGAAGATAATTGCCCAGGACATATTTGGAGTTGAAGATATAAATGAAAAAACCTACCGGGTTCTTTCCGAGAGGATAGCTTCCTCAAATAAAAAAGGCTGGTACAGCAAGATATTAGAAGATAAAGCCAATATAAAATACTGTATAGTGAATTTTCTTGGCCAGGGTAATATCTATGCTCCTCCATCTCGAATAGAGGATAGTTTAGACAGTATAGATCAAAAACTGGATATGAGGATTCCTTCCTTAGGGCTTGATATGTTAAAGCCGGTAGGAGTCTTCGACGGGTTGGTAGGTATCTGGAATCTCAGGCAGATACGAAGATTGGAAAGGGATTACGATACGAACATACATACCCTGGACGATTTACTTAAGGTGCTGGATTTATCCTTTGAGGCGAGAGTAAAAGAGGGGATAGTGGGAGTGAAGACCGTTCTGGCCTACAATCGCATTATTCACTATGAGAAGACTACTAGATATCAGGCTGAGAAGATATTCAATCGTATATTTGATCACCTGGGGGAGGGAATCTCCTGGAGAGAAGCTAAACCTCTGCAGGATTTTCTTATGCATCAGGTTATTCGCCGGGCCATAGAAGAAGAACTTCCCATCCAGATTCACACGGGTTTTCAGGAGGGGAGTGGTAATATCATCACTAACAGCAACCCTACGCATCTGGTAAACCTTTTCATCCAGTATCCTCAGGCCACATTTGATGTCTTTCATGCCTCTTATCCTTATACCGGCGAGCTCATCACCCTGGCTAAGAACTTTCCTAATGTTTATATGGATCTGTGCTGGATGCACATAATTTCTCCTTATGCTGCCAGGAGAATCCTCTCTGAATTGATAGAAACTCTTCCCTCCAATAAAATATTCGGATTCGGGGGTGACTATTTAATTGTAGAAGGGGCATATGCCCATGCCAAAATAGCTCGGGACAACATAGCCAAAGTTCTCACAGAAAAGATAGAGGAGAGCTATTTTTCTCTATCAGAGGCAATAGAGTTTGCCCGAAAGATCCTGCGTGATAACCCCTTGGAAGTGTTCAATGTTGGTTCTGCCTGATTCGTGAAGAGGCACTAAACTTTTTGGAAGGTGGAAAAGAATGAAAGCTCTTGCTCCAAATTCGGCCTTACTCTGGGTATGGCGAAACTGATAAGAAAGGAAGGCGTATGCGTTTTTGAGAAGATAAGGAGGAGGGAAACTGAAAGATTGGTTTAAGAAGCCATGTTGAGAAGTAAAAAAAGAGGTGGCTTTAAAAAGCCAAACTTAAGCGTAGAGAGAAGAAAATTGTTTTTGGAACCTTATAAAGGTTAAATATATATTAGATAAGGCAAGAAAGATAAATTCATGAAGCAGAATTTTAACTATTATATGCCAGTTAATATTGTTTTTGGAGAAGGTAAGCTGCAAAAAGTGGGCAGTTTAACCAAAGAAATGGGTAAAAAAGCTTTTCTGGTTACAGGAAGAAAATCCATGAGACAATTAGGTATCACCGATAGAGTAGTGAAACTATTGGAGGATAATCTTGTAAAAGTTATTCTCTATGATAGAATATTTTCTAATCCTACAGTAGAAGTAGTTGACGAAGGGGCAAAACGTGCAGCTAAAGAAGACTGCGATGTTATTATTGGACTTGGAGGAGGAAGTGCCCTGGATTCAGCTAAAGGAATAGCTGTCGTAGCAGCTCATGGAGGGAGCTTGTGGGATTATATTGGAGAAGGAAAGGTTACAGAAAAAACTCTTCCTATTGTTGCTATTCCTACAACATCGGGTACGGGAAGCGAGACAACGCCTTATTCTGTTTTTACTAACAAAGAGAATCTAAGAAAAGATGCTATAAACAGTCCCTATACCTTCCCCAAAATAGCGATTATAGATCCTACCTTGATGAAATCTATGTCTCTCCAACTTACAACTGATACAGGTTTTGATGCTCTAGCTCATGCAGTAGAGGCTTATCTCTCCAGCAATGCAAATCCTCTTTCCGATGTTCTTGCCATGAAGGCCATTAGCTTCATAAATGGTTCTTTAGTGGAAGCAACTAAAAATGGTGAAAATTTAGGGGCGAGAAGTAACATGGCCTTAGCTAGCACCATGGCAGGAATGGCTATTGGTCAGGCAGGAGTTGTAGCGGGGCACGGGTTTGGTATGAGTATCGGGGGAATTTTAGATACGCCCCACGGCAGAACTGTAGGGATTCTCCTTCCCCATATTATGAGCTATAACCTCCCAGAAGTTCCTGAGAGAATTGCCCAACTCGCCGGTTGTTTTAATTTGCCTACTACTGGAAATATAATGGAGGATGCCCGGAAGGTAATTGAGACTGTCAAAAGGATCGTGAAACAAGTGAATTTTCCCACTCGATTAAAAGATATAGGAGTTGATGAAAAGGACATACCAAGAATAGTAGAGGACTGCATAGATCGATCTGATATGGCAAATAATCCTAGAAAATTTGGTAGTAAGGAAGCCCGAAAGTTTCTGGAGTCGATTGCATAACTCTCAACGGGCATAATCCACTTTTTCTCTGAAGTAGCAGGGATCTTGTCTATAAGTTGTCAAGACTCGTGAATTTTAGTCTCTTGAGATCGATTTTCTCTTGGTGGGTTTAGACAACACAAGAAAGTTATCCGAACCTCCGTTCCCTCATCTTTGGGTGAGCTTCGAGGATTCTGTTTCCCCCGTATAGATTGTCTCTCCCGAGGTACCTTCTACCGGTTAGTCACTCCTCGTTCTGCTCATCGATAAGATCTTCCCATGTTTTTCCTTTATCTTGGAGGAATGATGGCCTTTTTGTCAAGGCCATCCAATTTTGCAGAAACTGTAGGGCATAATCTTTCCAGAAACTAGTATAATATATCTTTGACATCCCCTGCCAAACACATATAATTATCATGCAAGAGCTACAGGGAAAGTAAAGATGTAGTTGAAACGAAGGAGGAGAATTGATGGAAGACAGGATGAGAGCCATTGTATTTCAGGGCAGGCATAAGTTTGGATTGAAAGATGTGCCTGTTCCTCAACCAGGAGAAAAGGAGGTTTTGATAAAGGTGGATACCTGTGGCGTCTGTGGAAGCGAGTGAAGATAGTTATGAAACCCTGGAAGAGGTGAAAAAAATGGTGCAGGCAAAATTAGTCTCAACGGAAAAGATAAAATTAGAGAAGGTAAAGGTCCCCTCCATGACCTCGGATGAAGTTTTGATTCAGGTAAAAGTTTGTGGGATATGTGGCTCTGATATTCATGCTTATAAAGGCAGGCATCCCTTTGTTCATCCTCCCATAGTTTTAGGGCATGAATTTTCCGGGTTGGTTTCTGAAGTTGGCTCAGGGGTCAAAGCCATATCAAAAGAGGAAAAAGTAACCGTTGAGCCCAACCTAGTCTGCGGTGAGTGCTATAACTGCCTCCATGGACGATATAATATCTGTCTGAATCTGAAGGTCATCGGATGTGTCGGTCATAATGGTGCCTTCGCTGAATACATTGTTGTGCCCGAGGATAAAGTTATAAAACTACCTCAAGGAATTTCCTGGGATGAAGCAGCTCTGATAGAACCTGCAGCGGTAGCTGTTCATGCGGTGAAAAAGGCAGAACAAAGGATAGGAGATAGAGTAGTTGTTCTGGGAGCCGGGCCGATAGGTCTTTTGGTTATGCAGGTGGCTAAGGTGAGCGGGGCTAAAGAGGTGATTGTAACTGATCTACTTGATTATAGATTAAAGAAAGCCTGCGATTTAGGGACTGATCGGACCGTAAATTCGAGCTCAGAGAATCTAGTAGATCTTATTAAAGAAGACTATGGCGAGAGGATTGATCTTATCTATGATTGTGTAGGTATTGAAGAGACAGTCTCTCAGGCTATTCAGATCGCCCGCAAAGGAACCAAGATCCTCATAGTGGGTGTCCCGGAGGGAAAAATAGGGGTTAACTTAGCTTATGTTCAGGACAGAGAACTTGAGCTTTTGGGAAGCTTAATGTACGTAAGGGAAGATTTTACAACCGCCCTGGAGCTAATTCACCAGGGAAAAATCAAGGTAAGACCCCTTGTCAGTCATCATTTTACCCTGGAGGAGATTGATAAAGCCTTCCAGAAAATTCTGACCATGAAAGAAAAGGTTCTTAAGGTACTGGTCCAGATTTAGTTAGGGTATATTTGTTATCAGGGGGAAAGATGGTCTTGTGGAGTTCTCCAAACAAGATGATCCATCCCCAGAGCTAAAGAGGATTCCTATGAGAAGAGTAAATTATAGGGTGTGGTGGTTTATATTTCTAGGTTCATTTTTGTTTTGTTTTCTCACTCCTTTAGTCCAGGCCAAGACTCACCTGGAACTGGCTAATGAATATGCTGTCAAAAGCGAGGAGTTTTTTAACGAAGCAGTTTCTGAATATAATTTGGCCCTGGATGAGCCCGGGGCCGATATAGATCAAATCCAATTTTTGTTGGGGAAGCTCTACTATGAGCATGGCAGGTTTGAGAAAGCAGTCGGGATCCTTTCTTCTCTTTATCCCCAAAAGAAAGAAGATTTTCTTGTGGCCAAACTTCTGGCTCTTTCTTATTATAAAACTGCAAATTACACCCACGCTTTAGTCATCTTTGACAAAAATGAAAATTCGACTGACCAAGAATTTCTCTATTACTATGGACAAACCTGTGAGAAAAAGAGCCTTTTTGATAAGGCCGTTCGCGCCTATAGCCAGATTAAAGAAGGAAAATACTTATCTTTAGCTAAAAAGAGAATTCTTTTAATCAATGCGGGGATGAAGTTAGCTACGGTCGATGATATTGAGGATCCTTATTTAAAGAATTTAATCAAGACCTCACCTGACTCGGCTGAATATCCCAATGCCGGAGCTATCGTCCTTTTAGACGATGAGTGGCTCGAGATTCTCTCAGACGGCACAGCCGTACAGACCACGCATTTTATGGTGAAGATATTGAATGAGCGAGGCAAACACTATGGGGAGGTGGAACTTGGCTACGATTCCACCTATGAGACCATAGAAATTGAATACGCCCGAACTATCGAGCCCGAGGGAAAAGTTGTTTCAGTGGGTGATAGACACATTCGTGATGTTTCTCGATATATGGAGTATCCTTTGTATAGTAATGCGCGAGTAAGAATCGTCTCCATGCCCGAGGTAACCTGGGGAGCAATCATTGAATATAAGGCGAAGAAGTATATCAATAAACTGGTCAATGGAGAAAATTTTTCTTTTCAATATGGAATCCAGGGGTACGAGCCCTGTCTGAATCGTAAGTTGAAGGTGTCGGTCCCTTCCGGGTATAAGCTCCACATAAAATCTTATAATCCAGGTTTTATTTCTTTCCCGGCTGATTTATCTCCCCAGGTCAGGGCGCTGACAGATAGGACAGAGTATGAGTGGAGATTTAGTAATATTCCGGAGATTATTGAGGAGCCGAGCATGCCACCCTGGGTGGAGATTGTACCCAGTCTTTCTCTTTCTTCTTTTGATAGTTGGCAAGAGATCGGTGATTGGTGGCAGGGTTTGGCTGAGGGTAAGATGGAATTGGATGAGCTAATTAAAGCCAAGGTTGAGGAGTTAATTCAAGATAAAGAAACGGCGGAGGAGAAAGCAGCTTCAATTTATCACTGGGTTGCAGAAAAAATCCGTTATATTGCGGTAGAATATGGAGAGGCTGGCTTTGAGCCGCACGAGGTGAGTGAGGTATTCAAAAATAAGTATGGTGATTGTAAGGATCAGGCAGTTCTTTTAATTGGTATGCTAAGATATGCCGGGATTCCAGCTTATCCGGTCTTGATCAGCACCCGGGGTAACTGGAGGTTGGATGATAATTTTCCTGCTTTGGTCTTTGATCATGCTATGGTTTTGGCCAAGATTGGGGAAACTCCGGTCTTTCTTGACCCTACCGGGGAAACAGTTTCTTTTGGAGATCTTCCCCGGTCCGATCAAAATAGGAAAGTGTTAATCTTTGTGCAAGGAAAGGCAGAGATTGAGACTGTACCTTTATTTTCTGCCGACCAAAATAAATTTATTTTAAAGATGGATTTGAGGATAAGTGAGGATGAGACAATTTGGGGAACCAGGCAAATTTTCACCTTTGGTGAATATGACCAGGGACAGAGGTGGTGGATAAAATATACCAAGCCAGCTCTGATTAAAGAACAACTTAAGTCGGTCATTAATAGTTTTTCGCCTGGGGTAGAGCTCCTGGATTATCACATAAGCAATGCGGAAGAGCTTGATCAACCCATTGAGATCATGGTAAAGTTTCGAGGACCCAAGTTTTTAACCTCGCTGGGGAAGGAGAGGCTGATTCCTATCCTGGGAGGAGTATCGGCCGATTTTGTTTCCCGGGAAAAGAGAAGCTATCCCCTCGATTTTGGTGGTTTGAGGGAGTCAAAGACTCTTATCCAGATTAAACTCCCGGATAGTCTTCGCGTTAAATATCTTCCTCCTCCCATTATTAAGGATACCAAGTGGTTTACCTATATTAATAGATACGCCTTTTCCAACTCAACCGTTTATTTTGAGGAACTGATGCGTGACAAAGCCACTAGAATATCGGTTGACGAGTATACACAGTATAAAGAGGTTTACGAAGAGTTAGCGCGACAGACTGATAAACAGGTGGTTTTAAGCAAAGCTACCCCGTAGTCAGGAGATTTATATGGGTTTATTGAGTTTATTGGGTTTAAAGGAAAAAATTGGTGTACAGCCTCAAACTTTTTCCTGAGACTAAAGGAGTTATCCTTGATATACAGCGACGGAGGGGAAGAGTCCCGAGATCTTCTTGAAGTAAAGAACCTGAAGACCTATTTTTACACGGATGAAGGAGTAGTTCGAGCTGTTGACGGAATAAGTTTCGACATAAAAAAGGGGGAAACCCTGGGCATGATAGGCGAATCAGGGTGTGGTAAAAGTGTATCCGCTCTTTCTATCATGCGACTCATTTCTCAGCCACCAGGACGGATAATCGAGGGTGAGATCAACTTCAAAGGTGAGAACCTCAGGGAGAAAAGTGAGTCTGAAATGCGAAAAGTAAGAGGCAATGAAATAGCCATGGTTTTTCAAGAACCGATGACTTCGCTTAATCCCCTATTTACCATCGGAGATCAGATAGCCGAGGCCATTGTTCTTCATCAGAAAGTAGGTAAGCGAGAAGCCCAATTCCGGGTGATAGAGATGTTAGGCAGAGTCGGTATGCCTTCTCCCGAGCGAAGAGCTCATCAATATCCTCACCAGTTGAGCGGAGGGATGCGTCAGAGGGCAATGATAGGTATGGCTTTATCCTGTAATCCTGATCTCTTAATTGCTGATGAGCCCACTACTGCTTTGGATGTGACTATTCAGGCCCAAATACTGGAGTTAATGGAGAAATTCAAAGATGAGTTGGGGATGACTCTTCTTCTAATTACTCACAACCTGGGAGTCATAGCCGAAGTGTCGGACAGAGTAGTTCTCGTCTATGCGGGAAAGACCATGGAATATGCAGATGTAGAGGCTATCTTTAAGCATCCAAGACATCCTTACATGATGGGACTGCTCGAATCGGTTCCCAGATTGGACGATGCGAGTGAAGAGTTAAAGATAATAAAAGGAGCTGTTCCCACCGCATTGAATTTGCCGAGGGGTTGTCGGTTCCATCCTCGATGTGAAAAAGTGATGGACGTATGTAAAGTCAAACCTCCCCGGATTCTAGAAGTAGAAAAGAACCATTGGGTGCGATGCTGGCTCTATGATTCAGAAGGGATAGACTAGAAATGGCCAAATTCAATGAGAATCTTATGGAGGTGAAGAATCTCAAGAAATACTTTCCCCTGAGAGGAGGGTTCCTGTCTCGAGTTACAGGAGAGATCCGAGCCGTGGATGGGGTAAGCTTCTCTATTAGACCAGAGAAGACCTTAGGATTGGTGGGTGAGAGTGGTTCGGGAAAAACTACCGTGGCCAGGGCAATCTTAAGGCTCTCTTCTATAACTGATGGCCAGATTCTATTTAAAGGACGAAATATTTTTAAACTGGACAAAGAAGAACTCCGTAAGTTACGTCGGCGCCTTCAAATCATCTTTCAGGACCCTCAGGCTTCTTTGAATCCCCGCATGAGTGTGGAGGAAACTGTTGGCGAGGCTATCCTCATTCACCGCTTGGCCAAAGGGTCCGAGAAAAGGAAAAAGATAGTCCGATTATTGGAGATAGTGGGGCTGTCAGCACACTACCTGAGAAGATACCCTCATGAATTAAGTGGGGGGGAGAGGCAACGGATAGGAATAGCCAGGGCTCTAGCTGTTGATCCCCAGTTGATAGTTTGTGATGAGCCAGTATCGGCACTCGATGTTTCCATTCAAGCCCAGGTCATAAATCTGCTGAAGGATCTACAGCGAAGGTTTGGACATTCTTATTTATTTATAGCTCACGACTTAAGCGTGGTAAGGCATATAGCTCATAGAGTGGCCGTAATGTATCTGGGTAAAATAGTAGAACTTGCCACCAGGGATAGAGTATACACATCACCTCAACATCCCTATACTGAGGCTTTGCTTTCGGCAGTGCCCATACCAGACCCCACAGTGGACCGACACCGGATAGTTCTCAAAGGTGAGATGCCCAGTCCGGTAAATCCTCCCTCAGGCTGTTATTTTCATCCTCGCTGTCCATATACAGAACCCATTTGCCGGCAAAAGACCCCTGAGTTAGCCGATTTTGGGGAAGGACATCTAGTCGCCTGTCATTTAAGGCAGAAAATTAAGGAGGTAAACGATGAATAAGTTTACGAGTCTACTAGTGGGAATTTGTGTTTTATTTAGTTTATCTTCCTCTTCCGTAACCGGGGTTGAGAATTCCAAGGTCATGGAGGGAGAAGTGGGAAAGCATGGAGGTACCCTGGTCTGGTCAGTCTTCGGCAGCGGCCCCAAGACTTTTAATCTTCCTATTTCTCAGGAGACCTCTTCCTCGGTTCCCCTGAGCTTCCTCTTCGATGGTTTGACTGAGGAAAACCGGGTAACCACCGAAATAGAGCCTTCCCTGGCAGAGTCCTGGGAATTTAGCCAGGATGGACTGGTCTGGACTTTTTACCTGCGCAAAGGTGTTACCTGGTTTGATGGCGAGCCTTTTACAGCTGATGATGTGGTTTTCACTTACAACGATATTATCTATAACGATGATATTACTTCTGGCATGCGGGACCTCTTAACCATTGAGGGAAAGAGAATAAAAGTAGAAAAAGTGGATAATTACACGGTGAGATTTACCCTGCCCGTTCCCTATGCACCTCTCTTAAGGCACGTAGGAACCGCTATTCTGCCCAAACACATTCTCGAGACCTCGGTGAATAACGGTACCTATATGAGTACCTGGGGGGTAGATACTCCACCTCGGCAGCTCATCGGGACCGGACCATATATGATGACTCAATATATTCCTGCTGATAGAATCATATATAAAAGGAATCCTCATTACTGGAAGGTGGACCAAGAAGGCAATTCACTACCGTACCTGGATGGGATGATTATACTAATTGTTCCCAATCAGGATACCGAACTTCTCAAGTTCCAGGCGGGTGAGATTGATGTCTATGGGATGAGAGGAGCAGATTATGCTACTCTTAAGCCGGGAGAGAAAGAGGGAAACTACACGGTGGTTAAAGGCGGACCTACCCTTGGTTCTTCCTTTGTTATTCTGAACTGGAGTCACCCTGACACTGTTAAGTTCAAGTGGTTTAACAACCTTCAGTTCCGCAAAGCCATAGCTCACGCTATTGATAGGCAGACTTTTATCGATAATGTTATGTATGGATTTGGCCAACCTCAATGGAGTCCAGTCTCTATTGCGGTAAAAACTTTCCACAATCCCGAGGTCAAAAAGTATTCTTATGACTTGACCAGAGCGAGAAAAATCTTACAAGAAGCTGGTTTCAGGCTAAAAGCTGAGAAAGGCAAACAATCCACAATGGAAAAAATTGGGCCTTGGCCAAGATGGGTGCTTGTTTTGGTATCCGTGTTGGTGCTTTGTTTTCTCTGCGTATGGACTGCCATCAGAAGAAAATGGCGAATTATGATTATTTGGATTGTGCTGATAGGTACCATTGTCATAGGCAATTATTATGTCTCCATACGCCCAGTCGGACCCAAGTATTTATATGACCCTGAGGATCATAAGGTCGAGTTTGAGCTCTGGACTATTAGTGGCAACAGCGAATGGACTGCCTTAGGTACCTTGATAGCCGATGATCTGTCCCAACTGGGAATGACGGTCCACTTTCAGCCTCGTGACTTTAATTTGCTGGTGCAGAGGTTAACTGCCAAGCCTAGAGGACAGTGGGATGCGGTCATCATTGGTTTTACCGGAGGAGTGGAGCCTCACGGCGGTGCTAATGTCTGGAAGACTGATGGAGAATTACATTCCTGGAATTATGATCCTCAAAATAGGTATGACTGGGAACTAAAGATAGATGAATTGTTCAACAAAGGGGTTCAGGAATTGGATCCTAAAAAAAGGAAACTGATCTATGATGAGTGGCAGCTAATAGTTTCCGAGAATCTTCCCTTCCTCTATACCGCTTCGTCCATTTACCTTACTTCGGTACGAAATACCATCAAAAATATTCGACTTCCTGCTTATGGAAGTCTTCTCTGGAACATGGAGCAGCTTTATTTGGAAAAATAGTAAATATTCAACGAAGGAGGTAGATTTTTGCTCACTTACATTAGTCGTCGGTTGTTACACATGGTACCCCTATTGTTGGGCATATCCCTTATCTCCTTCATCATAATTCAACTGGCGCCAGGAGATTTTTTAACTCAGCAGGCTTTAAATCCTCAAGTTTCAACTGAGAGAATCGCTCAGGAAAGAGCCCGTTTCGGGTTGGATAAACCAGTCTATGTTCAATATTTTATCTGGTTAAAAAATGCTCTGCGTCTTGACTTTGGACATTCCTTCTCTTATCGGGTGCCGGTCTTTAGATTGATTGGTGCCAGACTCTTCAATACTTTTATCCTTTCTCTGAGCGCTATGGTCTTTACCTGGATATTGTCGATACCTCTGGGGATAATTTCGGCAATTAAGCAGTATTCCTGGGTAGATAAGTTGCTCACTTTTTTGGCCTTTTTAGGTCTGGCTATTCCAAATTTCTTTTTCGCCCTCCTGCTCTTGTTCATGGCCATGCGCACCGGTTGGTTCCCCGTAGGAGGAATGTACAGTGTCAACTATCATGATTTGAGTTTACTTGGTCAAATCTGGGATCGCGCCCATCATTTGATTCTTCCTACTATAGTCCTGGGCACCTCAGGTATGGCCGGGTTGATGAGACAGATGCGGGGGAATCTCCTGGACTACCTTAAGGCTGATTTTGTGACTACTGCCCGGGCCAAAGGACTAAGCGAGAGAGTAGTTATCTGGAAACATGCAGTGCGCAATGCGATTAATCCCATTATCACTATTTTTGGTCTTTCCTTGCCGGGCTTGCTTTCGGGAGCTGCTCTCACCGAGATTGTCATGGCTTGGCCTGGCCTGGGAAGATTGATGCTGGAGGCGGTATTAGCCCAGGATCTTTATCTGGTAATGGGGAGTCTCATAATGGGGTCAGTTCTGCTTATCCTGGGTAACCTGGTAGCTGATCTATTGCTTGCCTGGGTTGACCCTCGCATCCGCTATGATTGAGCTAACTTTTAGAGGAATTGGTAGATGATAAGAATATTCATGCCCTGGAGAAAGCAGGCTCTGCCGCAAAAAAAATCGTTGACTCAAACTAAAATTATCTGGCGAGGACTTAAACGAAACCAGCTTGGCCTGATCGGGGGAATTATTCTCATTATTCTTTATCTAGGTGCGCTTTTTGCCGATTTTATTGGTCCATATTCTCCCGGTCTCCAGGTTCGAGCTAAGAGCTACCATCCCCCCACCTCTATGCATTTCATTGATGCTGAAGGCAGGTGGAGCTGGCGACCCTTTGTCTACGAGTACAATCTGGTGGACAGAGCTTTTAAGATCTATAAGCCTGAGACCACCGTAAAGTATCCCCTCCGTTTTTTGGTGAGGGGAACAGAGTATAAGTTTCTGGGTTTAATTCCTTCTCACCTTCATCTATTTGGGACCGATAAGCCTGGTTATATTTTTCTCTTAGGGACAGATGTATTTGGACGGGATGTCTTTTCCCGACTTCTTTTTGGAGCCCGTATCTCTCTTTCGGTGGGATTGATTGGCATCCTGGTTTCCTTTAGCCTGGGAGCATTGGTGGGAGGAATATCGGGGTATTATGGCGGTACGGTGGACAATGTTTTGATGAGATTCTGTGAGATGATTATGTCTTTTCCTGGATTTTACCTGCTTCTGGCTCTCCGGGCCGTGCTTCCCACCAATCTGTCTTCAACTCAGGTCTATCTTTTAATTGTACTTATATTAAGTTTCATTGGCTGGCCGGGATTTGCTCGAGTGATCCGAGGTATGTTTCTTTCTTTGAGAGAACAGGAATTTAGCTTAGCAGCTAAGGCCTTAGGCAGCACCGATCTTCGTATTATTTTAAGACATATCTTACCTAATACGATGAGCTTTATCATTGTAGCGGCTACTCTCAGTGTGCCAGGTTATATCCTGGGGGAAAGCGCTTTGAGTTTTTTGGGGTTGGGGATTCAGGAACCGCAGGCCAGTTGGGGCAATATGCTGGCTGCAGCTATGAATACCCGAGTTTTAGTCAGTTTTCCCTGGATTTTACTTCCTGGTTTTTCCATCTTTATCACCATTCTGGCATTTAACTTCTTAGGGGACGCTCTGCGTGATGCCCTGGAACCCAGGATGCGAACCAGTAGACGAACTTTCACTGCCTAAAATTCTTTTGGAAGAGTAAGGGAGATAAAATGAAGCCAAGAAAAAGATGGATTCATGGGCTGGCAATCTTGGGATTGTTAATGAGTCTGAGTGTGTTTGGCTTGTCTGTCTTCGCTGCCCCCCAAGCCGCAACTGTTTCGGAAAGTCCTCCTCAGCCTCAAAGATATGTCCTGGACAATGGAATGGTTGTCATCCTGGAGGAAATTCATACTGCCCCGGTAGTGGCCTGGCAGGTTTGGGTGAAAGCCGGAAGCATCACTGAAGGTGAGTACTCGGGCTCAGGCGTATCTCATTATATTGAGCACATGCTGTTTAAGGGAACCGAAAGAAGAGGAGTAGGAGAAATTGATCGGGAGATAAGAGGCCTGGGAGGACAAATTGGTGGCTATACCTCCTTCGATCGCACTGTTTACCATCTAGTTGTTCCGAGTGACTATTTTGTTACGGCTCTGGATGTTCTGGCTGAT
>Ga0307429_1000902_pt1 | contig 15497 bp, 14 predicted proteins | sample SalMarWE160230MG_FD_202151 | JGI IMG/M metagenome (GOLD analysis project Ga0307429, IMG submission 202151) | Salt marsh sediment microbial communities from the Plum Island Ecosystem LTER, Massachusetts, United States - WE1603-230 | ecosystem: Environmental > Aquatic > Marine > Intertidal zone >...
GCTTTATTAAAATTAACTCCTATAACTCCAAAACCAATTCATATCCCTTGTTCAATCAACCCCCCCACTGTTCTCTCGATTGATTCTAAAACAAAACTGCACACAAACGCAGTTGGTGGAGGGGAAGCAGCTCCATCCTGACAATATTATGCAGATTGAGATATTGTTGGGCAGTGCGAGCAATGCAAGTGTTCAAGATATCTAGAAAGGCTTGTGTTACAAAACATCCAGAGTTCCTGTCCTAACATACACACCTCAGATGTACAGCTGTATAGTATTGTACTTCTCTTTTTAAAGGACAGAATTCACTGTATTAAATGAATTACTCCTTTTCAAAGCCCTCTTTATGAATCCAATAGTATGATATGCGGTCAGCACCAATCCAATATGTTTCCGTGCCCGCATCAACAACTATCTCTTTAGTAGCATTTTCAAACTTTACATTGTGCTTGTGTAATTCGATCTTTTCACCGGTATCCAATCTCACCATTACTTCACCGTTCTTTTCCACGCTGGATTTCAAGGTTTCGTAATTTGCCATGCCTAAATTGATTGTCAGTACCTATTAACCTTTAGGAGTGAATCGACCTCAGTTACCTACATCCGTAGATGGTCATTGGTTTAACATGGTTCCATTGGTCTTCAGTTCCTTAATCATAAGCGCAGACCTAATACAGATATGGGCACCATATGAGTGCATACACGAATAAGACACCGAAATACGACATTTATGCATATAGTTCCCATAGTAGATTCGTCAGTGAAAGAACAGACATAGCGATGGTAGTGATTCTGGAGTCTCAGCATCGACACAATCAGATGGTGACAACGACAAGAAAGACGACTAAATCTACTACGGACGATATTCCTACCACCTTTTTTTTGTCACGAACCCTTAGACAAACTTCTAATTTGCAGCCTTAGATTGCAAATGATGGTTAATTATTTCAACGGAGTATGGTTAGTAATTACATTGCATGTGGATGATGAACTCATCTGTAGGAAGCAGATTCAATATAATCTTAGATGGCTCAGATAGTGGCATAGTGATATAAGCACCGTACTGGGATATAGGAGAAAGAAAATAGAAGTAAACAGATGAAATGAGGTCAACCGCTAGGACTATAACTAATCAAGCCGTGACCAGGATCTATGAAATTATTGAAATGTGCTACATTATTTGACGGATCAAATGAGATCAAAGACTGCTACGTAGGATTTGAAGGTGATGAGATAAAGTACGTCGGAAAGCTAGGGGGGGGCCATTGAAAAGGACAATGAAATAATTGCAGAAGGGAATAATTATGCCATTACGCCTGGATTCATCGATGCACATAGCCACATTGGACTGGTAAGGTCTGGCGAACCCGATAAAGAAGAGGAGGCGAATGAGCGTTTCAACCCCATCTATCCACTAGTAAATGCCTTACATAGCATCTATATGGATGACCCTTCATTCGCTGAATCAGTTGAAGGAGGTGTACTTTATTCGACAGTCTTACCAGGGAGTGGTAACATAATTGGTGGAAAAGCAGTTCTAATACGCAATTTCGGAAGGGATATCAGAGAAGCCTACATGAGCGATGTTGGTATAAAAATGGCATTAGGCTATAACCCCCGTAGCACGACAGAATGGAAGGGCGACAGACCGTCAACACGAATGGGAGCAATCGCTATGCTTCGCGAAAATTTGCTGAAGGCAAGAAAAATGCAACATCTGTTACAAATGGAAAAAAAGGTTACTGACGAAGTGGAACCACTAACAGAGGTGTTCATGGATATACTTTCAAACAAATTCAAAGTGATGGTGCATCTTCACAAAGAGGATGATGCAATGGTACTGATCCATCTAGTAAATGAATTCGGAATCAAGGCTGTTGCAAATCACTGCGCTGATGTCCACAGAGAAGAGGTTTTTGCTGCTTTGAAGGCGGCAACAATACCTGTGATTTATGGACCCATGGACTCTTCCATACAAAGTAGAGCTAAAGCATGAAAGCTGGAGAAATGTTGATAAATTGATAGCATCAAGGGCAAAATTCTCATTTATGAGTGACCACCCTGTAATTTTACAGAGAAACCTTTTCTATACTTTAAGACATCTTCTAAGATTCGGTATGTCAAAAGCAGAAGCTATCTCAAAAATTACCAAAGAAGCGGCCGATATTATCGGAGTAGCCAACATCGGTCAAGTGAAGGCTGGGTATAAAGCATCTCTTGTGGTTTGGAACGGTGATCCATTTTCTTTATCAAGTTATCCTGCGTTGGTAATAGGAGAAGGAAAAACTGTGTACCGTGAATAGGTGACAACTCCTTTTGTCAGTTGGATTGGCAAGGTTTGTGAAAATCAGACAGGTGAATGTGACCACACGGAAATATTAGATGGATATGCTCGTGGATTGCCATTATTTGATGGGTTGGAGAGGAGCGTTGAGATTCACATATTTCCCGTCCCTGTATACTGTGAATACAATGTTTTCCCCAATAGTTTTGTATTCCTGAATATAAGAGAGTAACCCTTCAATGTCTACAATACTGTTACCATCCAAGGCTATTATTACATCTCCACTCTTCCGTTCCCCGTATTTGTTTGTAGTTGCAGCGTCTATCCCCGCAATATCCGCAGTACCTCCTCGCACTACGGTATCTATTAGGACTCCTTCCAAATCATCTGGAATATCACTAAATTGCTTTGCCAGATCTACAGTAAGGGTAGATCCCAGAATGCCAACGGCAGGGTGTATATATAGACCATCCTCAATCAAGCCAGCAGCAACTCTACTAATGGTATTCGAGGGAATAGCTACACTCAATCCAGGAAATTGTGTGCCAGACGTGGGGGCAGAGGGATTTAACCTGCCATATATCATTCCCACCACTTCCCCGTCGATGTTTATCAAAGGACCTCCGGAATTTCCTGGGTTCACTGCTACGTCTGTTTCTATTGTATTGGGTACAGAGTAGCCTAAAAATGGGAAATAGAGCAGATAGTCGGTTTGACCTATAATTCCTGCGGTCATGGCTATTTTGGATGCAAAAGGATAGCCTATAGTTACAACTCGTTCACCAATCTTGAGTGCAGAAGAATTTCCAAGAGTTACTGGGTCAGACAATCGAACAGTTTCTCGAGCAGCTGTGTTGTTGTCTTCAACTACTCTCAACACCGCAGTGTCTGTAAATGCGTCTCTCCCTACTACTTGGGCATCATATCTGTCTCCATCTTTGAAAACGACACTAACATTGGTAGCCCCAGCCAGAACGTGATTAGCAGTAACTATGTGACCCTCTTTGTCATAAATGAAGCCTGCGCCTACTTCAGTCATATTCTGAGCTTGGGGGTTTAAGCTGAATAACGGCGGTGTTATGCTCACAATCTGCACTATTGAATTGCTAAGATTCTCAAATATTGAAGACAATGCATCGTCTGAATCACTGGAAAGAGTCATACCTGAATTAATGGAAGCAAAACTAGAGATATCATGTGAATAAAGTACCCATAGCAAGAAAAAAATGATAATGATCGTCCCAGCAAAATTGCTCCTTAGCATCATAAGACTCAATATTCCAACAGTCTCCTGGTTGTGTAACTTAACTGTGTTATAAAGATTATAAGCAGACGTCTTATTGCATTTGTATCCTAAAGCATTTCTTTAGGTTAAGCTATAGCATTTCTTTAGGTCCCACATCAACGCGATTGCGGCATTATTGCGTTTGAAAGGCTCGTACCTGATTAACGTCTTTAGTTCTTCGAGATCCCATATGTCGCTGTCAGAATGAGGGGGGGATGATGAAAGGCTCGTACCTGATTAACGTCTTTAGTTCCTCGAGATCCCATATGTCGCTGTCAGAATAGGGACTAAGACGCTTCATTTTCCTCTTCTTTATTCGAACAAAATCAGGAGTAATCCATTCTGAAGGATTGGGAGAGGGTTCGAGACCTTGTTCTTCTTTAATCTTGTAATTATGGAGCCATCTGAATAGGTACTTTAGATCGCCAAGGTAATCGTTCCAAGTTGTGATCCATCTCTTGTCTGGATCGTCCTGTGCGTCTTTAATCTTGGTGTCCAGAAATGCTGTTATCTTGTCTTTTGTTCTAATTTCGTGAAATGATTGTTCAGGACCCAAGAGCAATCATTTTTCTTCATGAACAGGTGAAGTTCCTCAAGAAGCTTAGCATTAACACCATTGGGGATTGATGATAACTTTGAAAGTGTGGTAGATAATTTAAAAGGCATGTCTTCTAGCGCGCTCCTTGTTCCTTTTGCAGTTATCTATAGAAAGTTGTAATATATGAATCCCTGTACATAGTGGACTGCGCGCAAAAAACCAGGTACTGCCTCTAACTTTTGTAGGCGCATGACTCAGTTAAATTATACCAACTTGAATACGCCGTTAACGGTCATTTAGCCTGTGTCGGTGGACTAGTGTAATAGACAGAATACTACTTCGATGGTCTCTTGGAACCTGCATGCAAAATTTGTCTTAACTGTAGATTTACAGTTCATGTAAATCCCATCACATGCCCCCCAGTATAGTCCATAGGAGCTCTGGGGACGCCTAACTTTCATTGGCTCTCGCCAAGAGAGGCTATGATGGACTCACGATGAGCTGGCAGCATGATCCAGCTCCTCATTATGCTTTCTCCGAAGGGGTGCCGAGGAGAGTTCTGGAGGAAGTCCATCGCGAGAGAACTATGACAGCCCTTCGTCCCATGAGATATCTCGATAGACAAACCGTGACTTACAGTTCTTTTTATAACAAAGCCAATGCGGTTTCTCCATTGAGTTTATCACGCATCTGAATCTCTAGCTTGCAATAAGGGTCAGTATTCCTTACTATCAATTTCCGACCAATTAGATCTGTCCTCTAGGCAAGGATCTACTTTATTTTCATCGCTTTCATGGCATGCAGAACCGGTTGAAGGAAACTCCGATTTAGATACCAAATTGACGATCGTCTTGTTAGTCAACTCTTCCACCATCCTGTCATAAATAGCTGTAGCTGCATCTACCAATATCTTTTCCAAGATCTCTTCGCTGTGCCTGTCATCCAATCGTCCATTCACAAATGTGATCACAAATGGGAATTCGTTTTGTAATGTGCATGTGGACAGGTTATAGTATAGCACAGGCAATTTCTCAGGGTCTTGTCGCAGTGACTCAATTAGAGCATGGAGTGCAAGTGACAGTATCTTTCTATGCTGTTCAAGAAGCCCTTCAACTGCCTGCTGGACTGTGCTTTTGACTGCAGGATATTTTCCTTCTACTTGCTGCTTTGCTCTCTCTAATTGAATTCTTTCATGACGGAGTCGGTTTATCACTGCTGTTTCTTGCCGGATTGCTTCACGATAGTCACTTAGAGTACTATGTAAACCAACAATCTGTTCCCTTAGTTTATTCTTTTCTAAATCCAATTCAGTTTGTATGAATCTTTGGTTTTCAATTAATCGTTCTACTCTAGGCAGTTCATTATTAGCAATCTTTAAGCAACTAATGACCTGTGGCGCGCCCATACCCGCACTCCTTGATAGCCTGTATAGGTCCACAAAGGGCCAAATATCTTCTCTGAGTTCGTCATATAGCTGACTAAGTCTGTCCAACTGTTGTAGCTTCCAAAACTCTTTCCGGTATCTGATTGCATCTTCTGCATCATGTTGCAATTCAATGGCCACCTCTACTAAGGACTTTCCTTCAGAAAACAAGCTATAAGCTCGTGTCGATATTGATGCTTTTTCTACTCGCTCTTGGACACGCTCTTTCGCTTGAGCTTCCGCCCTTATGATAGTGCCGATAGGACCAAATGACATGCCAACTTCCTTGGCTATTTCCCGTGTTCCTTTACCCTGATGGTAAAGCTCTATAACCTTTTTCTCCTTTTCTTGTCTTGTTAAGACCATACAACCATTTATAAAAATACAGAATAAAAAAGATCGAAAAGATTGTCCATTTTAGGACACTTTCTAGTCCGCAGTTATCATCCTCCATTACGGGCTTATCTGCCAACGAGGCTATTCTCTGATACTTGTTATCGTCTACCATCCTGCCCCGCGTTCTGATTCCATCTTGCTGCCTAGAAGGTTACTTTCTGATACTTCCTTGTTGTCATCTACTATCGTCTACGTCAGTCTGATCTCTCCTGCTACCAATAAAATTACGCTGAACTCAATAAACTTAAGCAAATGCCAGGTCGAAAAATGACAGCGATTGGAACTACCATACTGATAGAGTGAATAAAATTCTTCACGTCGCTGAGGTAACGGATGAACCGAAATAATCTAATGTTGAGACTCTAGTAGTATCTTTACCTAAGCTAGCCAGAATCATCTGAAAGATCACCTGCCTCGTATAGTACAAGTTTTAAGTCTTGCAGTGAGGCCACAACCAGTAACGAAACTCTTCCGAGATTCAACTCCTGTACCTTTACTGGCCCTGGTTATCCATTTTGAAGACATACTAAAAGCTTTCCCCTTACTTGTCATTGAGGTTTAATTAGAAGATCGTGCACCTTTGAGATTAATTTATGTCCATCTTTTAGAACGAGTGATTTTCCCTGCGTCTAGAGGCAGGAGATGTCTTATCATTCAACTCCTACCCGGATCCGGCTTGTTAGTACTTTTCTTCTTGCTTTCGACTTACGGTCAATCCTAGTGCTTGGCAACACCTAGACCAACCTAATGTAGTTTCACAAAAATTTCTCTATAGATTCTATTGTCATAATTTCAGCTTCTGTCAATCCGCCCTTTGTCCCGATGATTATTGTTTTCTCGTACTTCTTTCTTTGTAGGATCCTCCGGAGCTGTGGTCAATGCATAGCCTGGATATCTTGTTTTCCAAGATATTTAATCGGAATTGTTTCTCCATTAGCCAGCTCTTTATCTGTTCAATGACTATGTCCTTCAGATTACCTGTTATGTCCTTGACAGATTTTGTCGTCCGGAAATTCCAATATGCTTCTGCTCAAGCAATCTTCCTACCAGAATAAGTATTATGACAATATCCCAAGCTATCCATAAATGCATCATCAATAGCAAACGTGTCTAAAATTAGCTCCCGATCGTAAGGTCTTGGGTAATTGATTGCGACTGAAAAGCGCCAGCAGCTTAACCTAGCAACATCGGACCTTTGATGATCAAAAACTGAAAACAAATAATGGAGACAAGACTGAAAAATATCCCAATCAGGTTGAACATTCTTTTGAATCCAAAAGTGAAAACAGGTCAAACAGGTCAAACAGGTCAATCTCGAATAGTAGTGGGTCTGGGCCCACATACGAATACCTTGCAGAAACGGATGCCTATCGCTGCAACTGGTGTAGAGTAATCTACGATATTTCCACGAAGGATACTAGTGCTGCACACCCCTGCAACTTCAGAGCAAGAGGTGAAAAGGAGACATCTGAGTAATGGTTACATTAACTCTAGAAGGTGAAGTTGAACCCTTCTGTTGCTGGTTAAGGCCAGCACCTCCTGGCCTGGACATAAATATTCATTGCACTTACAACAGCATAATAGAAGCCGTAAGATTACAACAGTGGTTTCCTTGTAACTGCCATTACTGTGGTTTTAAGCCTAAACACGTAGATGATTATGAGACACACATCGTCAAAAACCATCTTGGCAAGACGGCCTATCCTGGTCCAACGCCTGTGCCGATAGCCAGCGCGTTATACATAGTTGAATCGATCGAAAAGGAACTAAAAAACAACAGAAACAGCGCGTGAAAACGTCAGGCACGTAGTTGCCAGGCTTGGACCTCTTGTCATGTATACTCCTCATTATGCGAGCATTGTCACAGGCTGACATCTGTTTAAGTTCTCTGCTTTAGCACACGTGCAGATTTCTTGTGCCATGTCAACTACCTTCTTGTTGGCCGCTATTGCATTGGATAGTTCGTGGAGATACGAACGAGTGTATGGGTCCATCGGCTTTTTTAGGCTATTCCTCTTCCTCTTCCAGCGATAGACGTCTTGCTTCGGCCCATGGCATTAATACATACATAACTATCCTACGATAGGCACGGCATGTAATATGCTTCTTTTAAGTTTTAGGATTTGTTTCTTTCTTACCGAATATTCGAGCGGCTGCACGGAGTTTTAAATATTCTTTGTCAAGATCCTCAGACACTATTTGCAACCCGCTCCAAGCACCAATGAAAAAAAGCATCGCACCTGTAATAGACATTAAGGCAGATGCAAGATAATACCATCCCTGACCCTCTACTTCATTCGCAGTATAAAATAATCCATTGAAGCAGATTAATAGACTGATGCTGAACAGCCCAATGAGTACTAATGTTTTAGTTCTGACTGACCTGGCTTCGTGTTTGAATGAGGACATTGTTTGATGATAACTAGAGTATAGTTCCTTTCTTCGAGTCTCAGTATTTTGCTCAATCTCTAAGACTTTCTCACTAAACCATCCCTTCAGGACTGCGGGTGGCAATAAGTTAACAATCTCTTTGAATGGTTCTACATATTTTTTCTCCAAGGTAAATATTTCGTCCTGCATTTCGATAAAGTCAAAAAATGCCTGAAGAGTCTCTTTCTTATGTTCATGTAGTTTTCCCTGATAATAAAATATGACTATCAAGGTAAAACCGAATAGCATTGCTATTACCTGAATGAGGGATTCAAATATTTCGTGAGGCACATCAGGAAGGATATTATAGAAATAGCCCACATAGGCTAAAAGCGCCAAAACGGCGATAACGAGGAGGCCTATTGTAAATGGTCTCTTATTGGCCTTACCTGCCTCATTTAAAACCAGAGAAGGCCATTTAACCATAGTCTATTATAGTTCAGTACTCAGTTCACTTATTTAGGGGTCGAAAAAGACCTAGTTTGGATGATACTAGAATATTGAGATTCTAAAAAGTTCTTACGCTATTTGTTACTAGTTAGATTGTATCAATCTCTCCCTAGTGATATTGCTAGCGATACAACGCCCCAATCACGTAATAGGCCAATAATATGATGGCCGAACCCACACACCACAAGGTTCCGAATCCCTCCGAGCTCGAATCAATCTTGTCCCTTTATTTATGCCCAACCGTATATAGTATGATGAATACGAAGCATGATCACTGCTGAAGCGAGACCAAGAAAGGATCCACTACTTGCCTTTACTTACGCATTGAAGGCGCCAGAATCAAGACGACAGTATCCGCGTAGATTTGGATTGTTCTTTGATTACTTGGGATTAAAGGGTTCTATCCCTCAACAAGCGGAACAGTTCTATCTGATGGCCAGGCAGGATAATCAATGGTGTGAACAGAATCTAATGGAATTCATAGAATTTGAAAAGGAAAGGGCCAAGAAGGGTGAAATTTCAGAGTGCACGATCCCGAATTACTACAGGGCAGCTAAACTGTTTTGCGAAATGAATGATATAATATTGAATTGGAGGAAGACCACAGGTCATTAAATTACTAAGGATCGCTAATGATGAACTGCCCAGAGTCGAAAGAGTAATAGAAAGTCTCAAATTCGTACTACACAAATTGGAATCAGATAAGCAAAATATTCTGAAGGAAATTTTTAATATGCAATGTATACTAAATGACTATCGTTCTGCGATCCGTGAAGAGACTGTCAGAATAGACCAACTTCGTCACGAAAGAATCCAGCTAGAGCAAGTAATACGTCAAGTTGACCAAAGATATCTTGAAATCCAAAATACAGTCAACAAGTAGTTGAAGGGGTTCTTGAAGAACGTAGGCAGTTATTAGGATTTGCTCTGTTAGTCCTAATTGAATCGTTGAGAAAAGATCCTCGGAAGTTACCCATATTGTACTATAACCTGTCGCCGGGAAAAAGCGCCGAACAAAATGAATTCCCGTTTGTGAATGCTAGGTTAGACGATAAATATAGTGAGGAGACCTCTGAGAAAATACTGCTGGACTCATCTATCGCTCTTTACAATAGGATGGTGGTAGAGTTAACGAATAGGTCGATTGTTAATTTAACTTCTAGATTAGCACTTCAATCAACGGTTTCTGCACACCATGAAAGCGAGGGAAATGAAGAAGGATATACAATTTCTAGCCAAGACAGATCGTAATTAGCAACGATTTTACCCCAAATTTTTTGAAGGTTGGAATCGCTGCGCTCTCACTTCCGGTGACAGTAGTGATTGGGCATGTCGCCTGACATCATATTACGATGGACTGGGCGGGAGTTGAACCCGCGACCTTTCGATTGCGAATCGAACATTACTACCACTGAACTACCAGCCCTAACTTGCCCTTAGTGCTATTCAATGATCAAGATATAATTATTTACAATTATCTATACGAAATTGCCCACCTACGACTCTGAGATATATTATATGGATACGAACAGCGTGTAGACCGCTAGATCTAATATTTTAAATGAACGGGCCCATTCTGAATAGGTCTAATACTTTTGCATTGCGGGATTTGTTCAGAACGTTCAATGCCATACTTTACAACCTTCGTGACCGCAAAGAAAATGAAGATTTATGACGAGGGCGAAAGCGTAGCGAATGTTCCAGCCTCGGTCCATGGAATATCATATTTTACATACTTCGAATGACCCACCAACGTCTTGTGGTCATCGACATCAGAACTAAAAACAAAGCATATGCCACATTCAGAGCAGAGCCATATCTTCTTCAAATCATCTGGTTTCAAATTTCTTGCGAATAATACTTGTGAATGTATCGTATTTAACTAATCAACCATCAAGTTATATTCGTTTTTAATTTATACAATTTCTAGAATTAACTGCACACATTATATTCTATAATAACACAATATAACATTATGATATATTGTGTGTGCTTCACTTGAAAGGTACAATAATATCTATTGTATTCCCTAGGGTTTGATAGATTTGAGATGACGTGCTAAGATCTTTTGACAGTAAACTTAGTTAGTTTTGTATTTATATAAGTAGAATGACAAACTTACTAATTCTACTTCCCCTCCTCCCTGCCATGAATACGTCGTTTCGGGTTAGAATATCGGCTCAAGTACAATGCTTTTTATCTAGGTTTATTGCGATAGAGTAATCAAGTTGGCAAGAAGCACAAGAGCAGCGCGCACGTCTCAAGATGAACCAGAGGCACTCCCCAAGTGGGCAGAAGATGAAATAAAATCTGTGAACTTTGAAGATCCTCAAACTGTAGCTAGGACAGGTTATATTCTTGATATATATGAAAGGGATTATAAGATTGATATTCAGGTGTATGAACCTCTACCCGATGGGCGTACAATAGTGGAGGGTTTGGACGTTCCAACTGTCATGAAAATATCTGAATTTATGAAAGGTTTCGTCTATGAATTTAAAATCAAAATGTACAAAGGTAAACTAAGCTCGAGGTTAGCTGATCTACTCAACAGTAAATATGCTTTAGATATGGATAGCATATATCGCTTTGAAATGGAGAATTTGCAGATGTTGGACGTAGAATCTGATGTAACAACTGGGACTAACGAAAGCTCAGCAGACGCTGAGGCTGATAGCTCAGATTGAATTTAGTACCCATCGAATTATTCTACCAATCCAATCTAAACCAGAAAAAAGGTAATTACGCGTACTCAATTTGCCGGTACTATATTCCAGCTCGATTTACGTTGTTTGCTTCTCTAGTCATCCCTCACTGATGAGTGTCCTTTATGATTGTTGGGTTTGCCTAAGTTAAACCCGAGGTTGTCGCCTTCAGAGTGAGCCTCGTTTGGTTCAGCGAGGTCAATTTTAGAACTTTTCTTCCGCAAAGATACTACATCTTTGTTTATTGTGAGCCTCATCAATGCAATCCACATGATGACTAGGGGAACATGATATGATGCAATTCTCCAAACCACTATTACAGATAAGTGGGAATCGGTAACTAGATCCTGTAAGGAGGGTATAGAATTTAGATTCGCGATGTATGCCCAGATCCCTAATTCAGCTAATCCAGAACCTCCCAATGTTATAGGTAAAGTGGATAATACAGTAGAAGCAGATGTAGCCATGAGTGAATCAAAGACGCTAATAGAAGGGATCCCGTTACCTACAGCGTTAACCAAAACCATGAATGAGATTCCTTGTAGAACAAATGCAACAACTGTTATTGCTATGCCTATTGCAAATGTTTTGATAACTGCAGAAGAAGAGAATGTAAAGTTTTCTCTGCTCATTTGGCATAAATCTGCAATTGCTTTGTTCGTTGACGTGACCAGATTGCGTCCTCGTTCTCCCCTTAAAATTTTCTGAATAACTTTTTCTATTAGGTTGGGCAGTTGGAGGTTTCTCTTGGCAGAAAAGAACATTAGTAAGAACCAAAATGTAAAGGTTGGAATAGACAATAATACTACAATTGTTCCAATAAGATAGCCCCCATTGAGGATTGCGAACACCCCAGAAATGATCCCTAAGATGGTTCCTACAAAGACATCTGAGATTATTTCAATGGTTGTAATCCAAGCAGCCCTACCAGCTGGAACTCCTCTTCTCGTCAACCATGCAATCCGTACTATTTCGCCGCCAATGTAGGACGGGGTCGTTTGTGAGACAAATTCTGAACCGAGTCTAGCAGAAATTGTTGTTGAAAAGCTGCTAACATCATGTCCGATAAATTTTCGAATAAAATACTTGAACCTATATGCTTGTAACAAGGCCTTTCCGATTACAGCAGCAGAAGACAGAATAAATGGAATGACCCCTACGGACAAGAGATCATCAACAGTTATGTGTGTGAAGAACACCATCAGGATTAATGGCACTATGCTTGCCGGGATCGCGAGCAAACGCCAGTTCAAAATATTTCATCCGTCTGATAAGATGATGCCATATAAAAACCCCGAGTGATTTTTCCCAGATTTGCTTTCTACACGATGTTTGTGTGCTCATTGTTTCAGAAATAAAGGTACAGTCACGCATTACCCTCTGATTTGAACCTAATCTGTATACACAAATATACTACGGAACAGCAAATGATCGCTTGTAATTTTTAATGGACTCAATCTTCGTCACTGGAACAGCTGGAGCTGGCAAGTCAGTTCTTACTTCGAGGCTACTCCAGTGGTATTCTGACAACAATTCATATCCAGTTTCCCTGAACCTCGATCCTGGTGCAGAAAGTCTTCCATATGAACCAGATGTAGATGTTAGAGACTATGTTGACATAAAGGCTATAATGGAGGATTATAATTTAGGTCCAAACGGTTCCCTTATAATTGCAAGCGATCTCATATCTACTCATCTGGAAGAAATACAACATGAGGTAAATGAACTAAATCCCGACATTGTTGTTATAGATACACCTGGACAAATAGAACTGTTTGCATTTCGAGCCAGTGGTCCATACTTTGTAGGGAATTTTTTTGCAGACGATAAGGTAAATATTTTTGTATTTGACAGCACGCTAGTCTCTTCCCCAATAAATTATGTCTCTATATCCTTGCTTGCCTCCTCTGTAATGCTCAGGTTGAAGACATCGCAAGTAAATGTATTGAGTAAGAGCGACCTTGTCATAGATAAGCTTCCAGAGATACTTGGATGGGCCTCTTCTAGCAAGAAACTTGAGGATAGTCTAAATCAGGAAAAAGAAGCAGAATATTCTCTATTAAGCAAGGAGGTATTAAGAGCAATGACTATGGGTGATTTTCTACAAGATCTAATAGTGGTTTCAGGTCTTACGATGAGCGGCATGATGAATTTGATGGCAGCGATTGCAAGGATTGTCAGCCAAGGGGAGGACAGGAAAGGCTAAATAATAATTTTTTTGGTCAGTTATTGTTACATCTTTAAAACGAAATAATAAAGAATAATAAGAATAATAATAATAGGTGGAGGAAAAATTAATCTCATTAGGCATGATAGATATGACTGAACACTCAGTTACTGCAGCAGCGCCTTCATCCACTGCTAATCTTGGTCCTGGGTTTGACATATTCGGTCTTGCAGTCGACGCATTCGACGATTATGTTACAATCAAGAGGTCTACTGCTCATAATCCTGAGCATGGTAACATTAGCTCGCAAAATCCTATTGACATCAATGAATTATCTCAAATTCGGATTGAGATGATTGGGCAGTATCACAAATCGATTCCCGTAGAAACGAGTAGAAATTCAGCTGGGCTGGCCCTACAGAAGACCCTCAAGGAATTTGATGTTAGGGATTCATTCTCTGTTATAGTAAAAAAGAACATTCCACCTGGTTTTGGAATGGGAAGTAGTGCTGCGTCAGCGGCCGCCGCTGTTATGGCAATCGATACTCTCCTCGATCTTCACATTCCAAAATCAGATCTAGTTCGATTCGCAGCAGAAGGCGAAAAGGCGAGCGCAGGGTCATTACACTATGATAATGTAGCTGCATCGATATTAGGAGGGTTTGTATTAATCCGCCCATTTTCAACAATTCCCGAGTTCATCCATATCACTCCTCCAAGGGATTTACATCTCGTTTTTGCGATCCCAAATCTAAATGTCCCTACGAAAAAAACCGAACATGCAAGGCAGGTGCTACCCAAAAAAGTTCTGCTAGGAGATGTCGTTCATACTCTTTCGAATGCTTCCACTGTGGTAGCGGGATTCCTTTCAAATGATGTAAATATGATAGCAAGAGGTGTAGAAGATGTCATTGTGGAACCAGCTCGTAAGCACTTGATCCCTTGTTTCGACAATGTCAGAGCCAATGCATTAGCGGCAGGGGCGTTGGCCGTTACCATTAGCGGGGCTGGTCCATCAATGGTCGCTATTGCTTCCGATGATGAAGATCAGTTGGAGGCCATAGCAAATTCGATGAGACATGGTTTCAGACAATGTGATTTGACTTGCACTACCGTAAAGTGCTCGCCAAGCACAGGAGCAAGGATAGTAAGCAAGGAATAGAGGCTATGAGTTTCAATGTCATATGAAGAAAAGCGTTCCACTTTGTCTAGCTAGTTGCGTTATAGCGCTCTATGGATCTGAGCTCACCTGTTAATTCGATTCGAAGCACTGGTATTAGCTCTTCATTACTATCTTTTTTAATCAGGATTCAAGCTCATGTTTCATGGCTCGAGGATGAATCTTCCGCCCCCAGCTGCCTAGCACCACTCCTCACTTCTTGCTCTTGTTCAAAAATGCCGACATCATCTTCTGTCTATCTTCATGGGCAAAACATAAAGCCCATCCATAAATCTCTAACCGTAACCCTGTATCTAAATCTGTGTCCAATGCTTTGTTAATCAGCGTCTTGCTTATCTTAACAGCTGTAAAGCCATTCTTTGTAATTTCCGTGGCAAGGGCAATACACTCATTTATCAGTTTTCTATTGAGAATCTTTGCTATTTCAGCTGCACGCTCCTTTTCTTTCTTTGGATCTGACTTATCGTCTACTTCTGGGGGTAATTGGTCTTCACTACCCAAGCTTACTACTTTGTTAACCAGGCCAATTTCATATGCCTCCTGTGCAGAAATCATCTTTCCAGTAAAGATTAGTTCTTTGGCCTTTGCTGGTCCCACTAATTTTACTAGACGTTGAGTACCTCCCCAACCTGGTGGTAT
>Ga0307429_1000907_pt1 | contig 15336 bp, 17 predicted proteins | sample SalMarWE160230MG_FD_202151 | JGI IMG/M metagenome (GOLD analysis project Ga0307429, IMG submission 202151) | Salt marsh sediment microbial communities from the Plum Island Ecosystem LTER, Massachusetts, United States - WE1603-230 | ecosystem: Environmental > Aquatic > Marine > Intertidal zone >...
AGAGAAGGCTATCGACAGCGTCGGAAGACAGAGCCGCGGCTTAAATTGGGGGAGCCGTTCGCGGCCAAACCGGCGCTTCGATTTCAACACTGTAAGGCCATTTGCAGCGGCGCAGGCTAACCTGGATTAGCCACGATCGGCATGATTCGACCGCGTGCCGCTACGGCGGTTCAGCGATTCAGCGATGTGTCTTTCGACAATTATTATCCTTGGGCGGATTTTCGCTAACGTAGATCAACGTACACCGCTGAAACCGTCCCTAACGTCGTGATGAACGCGGCCAATTTCTCCGTACGGTCGTTCGGGCTTTGGCCGCGCACTTTCACCATTACCGAAAGTTTCAAGTCATGCGTACGAACATCGTCGTGAACCTCGCGCTGGCCTTGCTGCTGCTTGGCGCCGCGGGGACAATCTCTGCCTGCAACACGGTCGAAGGCTTCGGCGAAGACGTTCAGGCCGGCGGCAAGGGAATTCAAAAGGGCGCGCAGAGGACCAAGAACGCGATGTGACCGGGGCGTCCCGGCGCAAGCGTTGGACGGTTCCTACCGAACACGCAGCATCGCATTCGCTGCGCGCGTCCGGATCTGGGCTCGCGCGCAGCGGTTTCTGTGCGGGCGAAATCCGACTTTCGGCCGACACGCTAATCAACGACTCCGGCGCGCCAGATCTGGTGGTTCCCTCGGCAGAGCAACATCCGGTGGAGAGCCTTCCCGAAGAGACCTTGGTGTTTCTGCTGGGCAGCCGTTACTGCGAGACCGACCGGCTGTCGGAGGTAGCGTGGTCTCTGTTCGGTCAAGCGCCGACAGGATGGACACGTGTCCAAGCGATTTGCGATTTTGTCCACAACCATATCGCCTTCGGCTACCAGCACGCCCGCTCGACCATGAGCGCCTGGGAGGTTTTCAACGAGGGGCGCGGCGTCTGTCGTGATTATGCGCACCTCGCCATTGCATTCTGCCGCTGCCTGAACCTTCCGGCACGGTACTGCACCGGCTATTTGGGCGACATTGGCGTGCCGCCCGCGGCGGAGCCCATGGATTTCTCTGCATGGTTCGAGGTCTATCTCGGCGGGGCCTGGTACACCTTAGACGCCCGTAACGACATACTGCGTATCGGCCGCGTGTTGATCGCACGCGGTCGCGACGCAGCCGATGTCCCGATCAGCAATACCTTCGGCCCTAATACGCTGAAGAGCTTCAAGGTCTGGTCGTACGAGGTCAGCGGCGACGGACGATGATGAGACACGGCACTGCCGTGATACGCGCATCACCGCATGATAGTGAAAAGACGAAGCGCGGCCGGCGCATCGCCTGCAAAGAAACCCAATGACAGCTAATCCATGTTGGCGTCGCCGCAGGCCGCGGCTGTCACATTACATGCGGAACGATTTTTCTATGGGTAATCCACAGTTTCTTTTGGAGTTCTTTTCGAGCGGCCTCGTTCCCAGGCTCACATGCCCACGGAGATGCGCTCGGCAATCAGCAACAGGAGTTACTTATGGTCCTTTCCAAAATCGGTCTCGCCCTGCTAGGCGGCGCGGGTGTCATCGCGGCCAGCGGCTGCGCCTATGACGATGGGCCGAGATATAGCCAACGCTCCCACGCGGCGCAGGTTCGCCCGGCCCCGCAGGCGTACACTCACTATCGTCAGCGCGATACCGCCTACTACGGTCGCGTCTATCTGAACGCAAACGGCCAGGCGCTCTATGTTCGCCAGCGCGATGGCATGAACCAGTCCAGCTGCTATGGCAATTGCGCCCGCGAATGGCCGCCCTATCTTGCCTATGGCAATGCCAGGCCGCACGGCCAATGGTCCATAGTCAACCGCCGCGACGGAACACGTCAGTGGGCCTATGCGGGCCATCCGACCTACATGTGGTCCGGCGACCGGGAGCAGGGCCAAATCAGCGGCCACCGCCGCGACGGCACATGGTCAGTGCTGCGGGCCCCACAGAATTAGGCGAGGGGTCGATTGGCCGCGGTTCGGCTTGGACTGCGGCCACGCATGCATGACACGGCGCAACGGCGCATTCGTAAGGCGGATCGCGCTTTCTTTCAGATCGGCTGGGCTGCGGTGGCTCAATAGGGAGCAAGGACATGCAAAGATTGTGGCTCGCAGCGGGATCTCTGCTGCTGGCATTTAGCGGATCTGAGACCGCCTGGGCTCAAGCGATGCGGGACGGATATGGCTCACACATGTGGGGCGGTAGCGGGTTTGGCTGGTTTTCCGGGCCGATCACGCTGATCGTCGTCATAGGTGTGGCCGTGGCCGTGGTTGTCCTACTCGTCCGTTGGCGCGGTGGGATGGGTCATGCGTCGTCGCAGGTGGCTCAAGGTGTCGCGGGCAAGTCACCGCTCGATATCCTAAAAGAGCGGTATGCACGCGGCGACATAGACAAAGATGAGTTCGACGAGCGGCGCAAGGTTTTGGGCGATTAGCCCACGGGCGGTCATCCGCGGGCCATTCGCTTCGGTATCGAAGTGCGACGAGACAACGAGGCAAGGCAAATGAGTTACTATTTTTCAAAGACGCTTTCTGTCCCCTTCGAGGCGGCGATTGAGAAGGTGACGGCAGCGCTTGCATCGAAGGGCTTCGGGGTACTGACGACGATCGATGTAAAGGCCACGCTGAAAAAGAAGCTTGACGTCGATTTCCAACCGTACACGATCCTCGGCGCCTGTAATCCGGACTTCGCCTACCAAGCGCTTCAGATAGAAAATAGGATCGGCACCATGCTGCCTTGTAACGTCATTGTGCAGCAGAACGCAGATGGGACGGTCGAGGTCTCCTCCGTCGATCCGATTGCCTCGATGCAGGCTGTCGAGAATCCGGAGCTCGGTGCCATCGCCAGCGAGGTCCGGGCACAGCTGAAAAAGATGGTGGACGGGCTCGAATAGGCGGCGCCCAGCGCGAACCGGCCGGAAAGGCGATACGGCTCCTACCACCGGTATCGCGGTGGGCCATATTCTCGTAATTGATGAAGTGCCGCCAATGTCTGCTTTTGGCTATCACCGGACAATCTAGATGCCGATCGACATGTCCGCTTTCCGCCGCAAAGCGGACATCGGTGGCGCGGCGGAAGATGTCTTCATATGACCCATAGGGGACATTGGGCATGCGAAAGCGGAGGCTCCCGAATCCGTCATCCTTTTGGACAACAGACCTTCGATGCACTAACGATGCGGACAACTCGGCAGGGCTGATCATGAGATCGGCCATCATTCATAAAGGAAGCCGTGATGCGGGCACCAGGCTGGCTAACCAATGCAGCCTATTTTCTTGCGCTTCTCCTGCCCGGCCTCATCGCCGGAGCGACATTCGGGATCTGGCAAGGGTACGATCCCCGCGGGCTCGACGCGGCGGCATTCGTTGCCGTGCATCAGGAGGCTGTACGCGGCCTCAACGTGCTTCTGCCGGCGTTCGGTATCGGCAGCGTCATCCTTGTCGGGTTTGCCGCTTGGCTTGCGCGAAAGGATCGCCCGGCCCTATGCCTATTCCTTGTCGCGCTGGTTTGCATGGCGGCGGGCGGCGTGATCACCCGACTGTTCAATCAGACGATCAATGCCGAAATCATGGGCTGGAGCGTAACCAACGTGCCTGGCAACTGGGTGGCACTACGCGCAAACTGGTGGGACTGGCATATCATTCGTACACTTCTTGCGTTGGCCGGCTTTGCTGTCGCGGTCACCGCAGTTTTACGGCGACGATCCAGCGTCGCATAGAGGTGGTTCCAAATCGCCGGCACGACCACCACCCAGGCCTATTGTCTCACCTTGGCAATCTACGGACACGACGGCGATGTCCAACGATGTCTGACTTAGGGCGCTAGGCGGGCATGCCGCAGGCGGCGGCTCATATCCGCTTATGATGCGGTGCGGGCACTAGTGGCACCATGAACGGTGTCGGCTTGTGACCCATAGGGGATATCGACCGGCAATCAACCGTGTTGCGGGTTATCCGATGTTACGCCACTGCCGACAAAAATGAGATCGGATTTCCCGAGCGATGTATCGTACCTCGACCCTACGGTTTGCCTTCAGACGATTTGGATTTGGCATTCCGCCACACACCGAAACGCATGTGCCCACTCGCGAGGGAATAATTCAATCGGCCCGGATTTCCTATACCGATACCCAGCGGTCCAAATTGTTCGTTGAGCAATAGCCGCGCCACTACGACCGTTTCGCCGGACATGGCGCTCGTCTGATTGCTGTCGGCACCCCAGACAATCAATTGCCGAACACATTCAGTCCCGCCATACGCCGTAGGCCCTGCAAAGACTAACCTCCGCACGGACTAACCTAAGTGAGGGCGGCGGGGCGGCCCATCATCGATAGTGATCCCAGCGCGCCGATCGAGTGATCGGGCGAGAACAACGCATTTAGTTCTATTCCCTAAAGGAGATTTCAATGCACCGACCACTGCATGCAACCCTTGTCGGTTGCCTGGCCGCCGCGTCAATCGCGATAGGCGGTGCCACCGCGTCGCAGGCCCAGATTGTCAAATTCAATTGGGGCAACGGCGACCTCAAGTTCAAGCTCTTGCCGAATTGCCTCGATGATAAACCGCGGGCGAGCCACTACTCGGTGCGCCAGAACGCACGCGCCGCGGGCTATCGCCACGTTCGCGCCATTGCCTATCACGGGCGCAAATTCAATGCCGCTCATCGCTGCGGCTTCTATCGCGCCATTGCGGCGCGCGGCAACCGCCAGTTCGCGCTCTATTTCGACGCGGACTCCGGTAATCTGATTTCGGTCCGCGTGATCGGGCGCGGTGGCGCACAGCCGCAGCGCCTGAGCGAGCAGCAGATCGAACGCCGTCTGGCCCGCCAGGGTTGGAATCGCATTCGCAACATTCGCTTTGTTGACCGCGGCAACGACGATTTCTACGTTGTGCGGGCGCGCAAGGCGGGCGTCGTCTACCGTGTCTGGATTGATGCGAGCAGCGGCAAAGTCGAGCGCACGAAGCGCCTGACCCCCGAGCACGCCAGCAAGCAGGATGTACGCCGAACCCTGCGGCATCATGGTTACGCGAAGATCCGCAACCTGCGTTTCGTCGACCGCGGCGCCAAGGAATACTGGGTAAGCCACGCGTCCAAGGGCGGCCACGACTACCGGGTCTTCGCCGAAGCCGACACGGGCAAGCCCTACCGTCGTGTGCGGCTGGATAACGACCGCGCGAGCGCTGCCGATGTGCGGCACAACTTGCGGGCGGCCGGTTATAGGAAGATCCAGAACCTTCACTTCGTCGACCGCGGCAAGCGCGAATTCTACGTTGCCCTCGCCATGCGCGGTGGGCAGCAGTACAGGGTTTGGCTGGATGCCGAGGACGCCGAGATCCGCCGCGCCAAGCGGGTGAACTAACCCACCCGTCTTGTATCAAATCTCCAATTTGGCGCTGTTCCGGACGCCGGCCGTGGCCACCAGCCCGGTCGGTGCTCCCGGATAACCGACCTTTGACCGCGCGTCACGCGCAGCCTGTCCATCTCTCGGATCACAACAAAAAGGGAGGATTTCGGTGCCCAAGACCAAGGAAGTCATTGACGTGAAAACGCGCAAGCTCCCTTTCAAGCTAACGCCCTTGCCCTATGCCGCGGACGCTCTTGCGCCGCACATGTCGACAGAGACTCTGTTGGTACATTACGGCAAGCACCATCGGAAATACGTCGACAAGCTGAACAGCCTGATCGATGGCACCAAATACGCAGAGATGACACTGCCCGAGATCATTCGCGTGGCACATGGCAATGCGGACGACCGCGCGGTGTTCAACAACGCTGCGCAGACCTGGAACCACGACTTCTTCTGGCAATCGATGACCGCGGACGATGGTGGCGGGGCACCGGCCGATACAATGCTTTCGCGTCAAATGGCCGAGGCGTTCGGTGAACTCGACGGCTTCAAGGAAGCGTTCGTCGAAGCGGCAACCGGGCAATTCGGGAGTGGATGGGTTTGGCTGGTAGCGCAACCGGACGGGTCGCTGTCAATCGAAAAGACCGGTAACGCCGAGAACCCGTTGATCGGCGACACAACGCCATTGCTGACTTGCGACGTCTGGGAGCACGCCTACTACCTGGACCACAGGAACCGGCGCGCCGATTTCGTCGCCAGGTTCCTCGACCATCTGGTGAACTGGAACTTCGTGGCGGACAATCTGGCCGCGATCAGCACGGATAACGATCGTGGGCTGCGTTCGGCGGTTGGATAATGCGGTGGGGTAGGCGGCCCATCAGGATGCTGGTTCGACCGCCCCAATCCCGACAATCGCTGATGAACCTCATTTCGGGGGAGCGGTAGACCATGACCTCGAAGGCCCCGATCAACCCGGTCAGTATTGAACGCGCCGGCGTCGAACGCCCCGCCAGCGGCCGGCACGGTACAGGCACGGCCGATCCCGCAAGGACGAGCCGACGCCGCAACTTGGCGATCTACGCCCTTCTGGTGCTGGCCGCCTTTTATACGCTCTATCTTGCGCGCGACCTTTTCATTCCAATCGCGCTCGCGGTCATGCTTGCCTTGGTTCTGTCGCCGCTTACCCGGTTCATCACGCGGCTGGTGCGATCGCGGACCACGGCGGCAGGCATCGTAGTCATTGGCTTGGTGGTGACGACAGCCTCGGGCGCAACGTTGGTATACGGACCGGTCGCAAGCTGGGTGCAAAGCCTGCCCCGAAACCTTTGGATTCTCGAATACAAGCTCAACGCGATCACCAAGCCGATTGACGAGATCCGCAAGGCCGTCGAGAAGGCCGAAACGGCCGCCAAGGGTGGCGGCGATGAAAGCAAGTCTGCCGAAGTTGTCGTCAAGCGGCCCGGGTTGCTGAGCCAGTTTTTGGGCGGGGTGCAGATCGCCACCGTCCAGCTCGTGCTGGTCCTGATCCTCCTCTACTACCTCTTGTCATCGGGACATTTTCTGGCCGAAAAGGCTGTGAACCTGATCCGGTCGGAGGACCGGCGCGCGAGTCTATCCACCATATTGCTGCAGATCGAGCGCCAGACCTCTCAGTTCCTGTTCGCGATCACGGTGATCAATATTGCTTTGGGCGTCGTGATCGGCCTCGCCATGTTCGCGCTCGGCATACCCAACGCTCTGATGATCGGCATCGCCGCCGGCTTGCTCAACTTCATCCCGTACCTCGGTCCGCTGACGGTCATCGCTATGATCCTGCTGATCGGCATGACAAATTTCAGCGGTGTTGCTGCCGGATTCGTCGCCGCCGGGATCTATCTCACGATCGTTGCGGTTGAGAGCGAGATCGTGAAGCCGCTGGTGATGGGGCGCCGCTTCGCAGTCAATCCGGTGCTCATCATCGTCAGCCTCGTCGTGTGGGGCTGGCTATGGGGTGTTGCGGGATTGCTAGTCGCCATCCCCATCCTCGTGGCCTTCAAGGTTGTCTGCGACCATGTCGACGAGCTGTCTGCCGTGAGCGAATGGCTCGGCGCGCGCGGCGGCACCGGCGATGACGATCGGGACCGGCCGCGCTGGCCGATTCGCCTATTCCGTCGTGTGATGGGAAGCCCGGCGGGCACGTAGCCCCGTGGGCCTCCGAAACTTAGTTAGGGACTTGGGTTCGCCTGCGCCTATCGATCAAGCAGCTGCTGTATTGATCGCCTGAAATCCGGGCTGGAACCGGTGACGACACCGAGGGCAAGGGCGATCGCGGCGGCCTCCTTGGGCGAGGCCTTGATCTCGCGCACCACCGCGTCGATGACCGGAGACAGGCCCTGGCTGTCAGCAGAGTGAGCGGGCTGGCGCGCGGCGGTCATAGCGCGGCGCAGATACCCGGCGGCCCACAAGAGCACCGCAAACCCGACCGATGCGCCGCCCACGATCGCCGCCGCCCAGTGCGGGGCAAGCGAGGTCGTCAGTGCCAGATAGGAGCTCACAATCAAGAAAATGATGCCCATGACGGCCGCGAAAATCGCGGCCGCAAGCCACACCAACTGCCGGAGCGGCGGCGCAACCGTCCGGCTCATCACCGCCGCAAGCGACAATGCGATGATGCCTTCGATCTGCGAAGCGCCGTTCTTGTCAGTGGAGGTCATGGATGCCGCTACCGGCGGTCGAGCAGTTTCCCGAGCAGGAAGCCGGCGCCAAAAGCAATCCCGACCGAGGTCAGCGGCCGCGCCTCGATCTCGCCTTCGACCGACCGCACGATCTTGCCGCCCTTTTCCTTGAGCTGCTCGGCCTTCTCGCCGGCAGCCGTGAATGCCCGCTTCTTTTGGGAATTGGCGGCGTCGCCCATCGACGACATCATCGCCGCCATGTCTTTGCGTAACGCTGCAAAGTCGCGTTTCAGAGCTTCGAGGTCTTCGCCGGCATTGGAGCCCGCTGTTTTGGTTGTGACCATGAGATCCTCCGTTTCGATCGTTTCTGGATATGCGCCCGTCCGGTTCGGATAGCGCGACTGACTCAATTTAGGGTTGATGCTTGACCTTGTTGCGCTTAACGGCGATGCGCGGACACTCCCCGGGAAACGCCGGTATATCCTCGCCGATTCCCAGAAACCCGCCAGGGGTGGCAAGCGCGGAACTGAACCGCCCGATTGACCAGGCGATATCCTCGATCTCGCCGAGCCGTTTGTCTTCCGGGCCGCGGAAATCCGAGCGGATCATCGAGTCGAGGCGTGGCACGTTGCGGGTTTCCCGCAGTCGGCGACTCCGCAACCAACAATCGCGGGCGCCGTTGCTCCAGTAATCATTTTCGTCATGTTCGTCCTCCGGATTGATGCCCATGGGGGAGCCGTCATGACCGGCACCATATCGGGGCAGTCCGAGGACGGCACGATCATAGGTTAGCAATGCCGACGTCACAGACCGGAGGCGGCACGGGCAGTAAAGCCCGTTCTCACTAAGCCAGGTTAGCAAGCCTAGCCACCGCCGGCCCTAGCATCGCGACAACCGATCTATTCAAGCGTTTGAAAGCGATGGCGTGCGATGGCACCACATTCAAATACTCCAGTAATTTGCCGGCATATCCGCAATCCATTGCTTGCGGACGGCGCCCGCCATAGCCGAACGCGCTGCGACTCTACGCCGGTTGGGGATGCCATCGAGCGGGGCCACGAGGCGGAAGACAGTCCCGAAAGGCCGTTTGGTCACATAGATGGCCAGAAATTCCAGCACTCCATTGCAGTAACCGGCGGCCGAGTTCGCGCGATCCGCTTGAAATCATTCGGGAGGCTGTTGTGCGGGCGCTGGGCTGGCGTGGCCTCTGCTTTCTTCGCGTTCACGTGCAACGGATTGCTGCTGGCGATGGCGAGCTTCTATGTCGCCTTTCTGAGCGACGCCGTGAACTCCCATCGGTTGCGGGCGGTCACGCAGTATCAGCCCGAGCTCGCGACCCTCGCATATGATGCCGGGGGTCGCCAAATTGGCCGCCACGGCGCCGTCAACCGGCACTTCGTTCCTTTGGAGAAAATTCCGCAAACCGTTCGCAATGCCTTTATCGCGGCAGAGGATCGGCGATTTTACAGGCATGCCGGCATAGACTATCGCGCTACTTTTCGCGCGATCTTGACGAACCTTCACCTCTATGATGGCCCCGGCGTGATCGTCGGCGGCTCCACGATCACGCAGCAGGTAATCAAAAACCTACTGCTGACCCCCCGGAAGACCCTTCATCGAAAGATCCAGGAGTTGGCGTTCGCAATACAGTTGGAGCGTACCACCTCCAAGGATCGTATTCTCGAAGTCTACCTTAACCACATATATCTGGGACGCGGTGCATACGGCGTTGGCGCGGCGGCGCCGGCTTATTTCGACAAGCCGCTCGATGCGCTTTCCGTTGCCGAAGCTGCCACGCTGGCGAGCCTACCGAAAGCGCCGAGCCGATACGATCCCGCCGTCCACCCCGATCGGGTGAGGCACCGACGGGACCGCATCATCGATCGTATGCTCGAATACGGATACATCACATATGCGCAGGCTCGGATTGCGAAGGCCGCACCTTTGCGTGTTGACCCCAAGCGCGGCCCCGCGATCGCGCCCGGCACGGAATACTTCGTGACAGAGGTCTATCGCCGCCTGGCGGACCGGTATGGCACCCAAGCCTTCGAGACGGCGGGTTTCCGTGTATCGACCACGTTGCGACGGCCGGTTCAGAAGCTCGCCATCGTCGCTCTGCGCAAGGGTCTGGTGGACTACGATCGCCGTCACGGCTGGCACGGTCTAATCGGAAATATTTCCGGACGCGCCAATTGGCGAACCGAGTGGCCGGAGCTCCTGTCGCACGTCGCGCGCCCGCGCGGCACCGGGGCCTGGCAGCTTGCCGTGGTGCTTACCGTCACGCCGATCGACGCAGAGATTGGCGTCGCCGACCGACATCGCGGCCGCATCGCCTTGAACGAATTAAATTGGGCCCGACCGCAGGTCACCATGCGCCCGAACGACGGGCTCTATTTCAAGACCGCCGGCAAGCCGGTGAGCAGGCCAGGCGATGTATTAAAAGAAGGCGACATCATTCTCGTAGAGCGACTGCCGACCGGCGCGGTGGCGGGCAACGGCAAAAACAGTTCTTCCGCCGGTCGCGGAAAAGCAGAACGCCAATATGGCCTCCGGCAGATCCCCGAGGTGCGGGGCGCAATCGTCGTGATCGATCCACAATCCGGCCGTGTGCTGGCGCTCTCGGGTGGGTTCAGCTTTTGGCGCGATCAGTTCAATGCCGCCACACAAGCCTGGCGACAGCCAGGGTCAGCGTTCAAGCCCTTCGTTTATTTGGCGGCCATGGAGAACGGCTTCAATCCGGCGACAATTGTCGCGGACGAACCACTCAGCATCACGGTGTCCGGCACGGAAATCTATAGGCCCACGAACTTCAGCAGGAAATATCTGGGCGAGATTACCATTCGCACGGCACTGGAACATTCGCGCAACATTCCGACAATCCGTGTCGCAATGCATGTCGGACTGAAAAAAATCGCCCTGCTGGCGGAGCGCGTGAAGATCGCTGATTCGGTGCTGGCCGTGCCCGCCATGGCGCTGGGCGCGGTTGAGACGACGCCGCTTCGCCTGGCAGCGGCCTACGGCGCCCTCGCCAATGGCGGCAAGTATATCCGGCCGGCCCTGATCGACGAGATCCGCGACCGCGACGGTAAATTGCTGTTCCGCCACAGCGTGCCGGCCTGCGCCAATTGCGGACATTTCCGCGCTGGCTTGGCCGCCGGTGCGCCGATCCTCGGTTCGGTTGAGCCGATCGCCGATCCGCGCAGCATATATCAGATCATCTCTATGCTTCGCGGCGTGGTTCAGCAGGGCACCGGCTATACAGTCGGGCAGCTCGGCAAGCCGATCGCCGGCAAGACCGGTACCACGAACGACTTCCGCGACGCCTGGTTTGTCGGCTTTACCCATCGTACGGTCGTGGCGGTCTGGATCGGTTTTGATCAGGGGCGCAGCCTTGGCCCGGGCGAGTCGGGATCGATTGCGGCTGCGCCGGTGGTGCGCGACTTCTTCGAAATTGCGCTCAAGGGGCGCAAGGGCCATGAGTTCGAGCCACCCAAGGGCCTCGTCCGCGTAAGGATCGAGTTGCCGCCGAAAAAGAACGAAGCGACAAGCGGCGAGGGCGATGACGACGTTGGATTGGACGGAGAAGAGCAACCGCTCCGCGTCGTCTACGAGTATCTAAAGGTCAATCCTACGACGCCAAATGCGGTGGTCGTCGTAATGCGCGGCAGTCAGGTCGAAGTTGTAGGCGGCGAACGCGGCGATGATGCCGGATCGGGCAATTCGATAAAGCAGGATGCGGTCGCAGGCATAACAAAAGAGCGGATGCGCCAACGCGCCCAGAGGAATAGGCCCAGTCAACGGAACCGGCACCCGACATGGGTCGATCGTCCTGACTCGAGCTATCGGAATTATTGATCGGCCCCAAAACTCTTCGCGCATGGGTGCGAAGCCAACTTTGGTTTGTGGCGCTTGCTCGCCCGCCCAATCGGAATCCGACAAACCGCGCCCAATGGTGAACGCCTCCGTTGGCGCGACAGCCGGCTGGCCGGATACGACGCCGACCATTTCGATCAACCGATTCCTTGGGCCAAGATCGTCGAATGATCGGGTGCCGTCGCCGAGGTGCAAACGCCAGGCCGCTCTGGCGTCTCTGAAGCAACAGCGACAGCAAAGGGAGAGGCTCTGCATCGGGTGTCCCGGCCCCGCCGCGCAGGACAAAAAAGAGGGCCGGCAGAGCCGGCCCGAGAAAGTGACGGTATGGGGAGGAGTGTACCGAACCAACCGGTAAACAGAGCCGCCGCGTAAACTGGGGCGCTGTTTGCCGTCATTCCGGCACTTCAATTTTCGCACTATCGGAGCACTTGGAGCGCCGCGCACTAACGTGGATCAGCCACGAACAGTGCACCAGCGATCAATATATGCATCGTGAGATTGGTGCGTGACCGGCCCTGTCCGAGATGGTGCGTCATTCGCGCATCATGGAACCGCAATTTTTCACACTTGCCGCAGGTTCAAATCCTGGGCGCGCAAACGCTGCAACGTGCTAGGGAAGGACTCAAAGGAACTGAGCATGCATATCGAAATTAGTACGGACAGGAATATCAGCGGGAGTGATCGCCTAATAGGCCACGCCAAAGGGATCATACAGCACGCTCTCATCCATTTCAGCGGTCAGATTACGAGGGTGGAAGTCCATCTCTCAGACGCGAATGGCGCTAAGGCCGGGCAATATGACAAACACTGCATGATTGAAGTCCGACTAGAGGGACGTCAGCCCACTGCCGTCACGCACGTGGCAGCGACCTTGGACCAAGCGGTAAAGGGTGCGGCTGGCAAGCTGAAGAGATCGCTTAAGAGTACCCTGGGCCGGTTGCAGGACGAAAAGTAACCTGTCCGCGTCCCCCCGCAGGCAATGCCAATGTTCGCAGCAGCGTCATAGGCGGACGGGGCTCGGCTGGCGGTATTCGCGGCGCCCAGGTTGCTTGGTAAAGGCAGATTGCGACGGTACGCGTTCCTAATACCGTTGAACCATGGAATCGAACATCGCTCCTTGTCTTGTCTGGCCATGGCAGATCGTGTCGCTCTTTATCGGCACGTTCGTGCAAAAGGATGCGGTTCGAAGCGCCGGCAGCGGAGCGAAGTCGTGAGCGACGATCCATACAAGACCCTCGGCGTCGCCAAGGACGCATCGAAGGCCGAGATCAGCAAGGCCTACCGCAAGCTCGCCAAGGAGCTGCATCCTGATCTCAATCCTGGCGACCGCGACGCCGAGGAGCGGTTCAAGAAACTCTCCGCGGCCTATCAGCTCCTCAAGGACCCTGAAAAGCGCAAACGCTACGACAACGGCGAGATCGACGCATCCGGCGCCGAAAAGCCTCAGCAACGGTACTACCGCGAATACGCGGACGCAGGGGAGGCGGGGCGGTATCACTCGACGGCCGGCTTCCAGGACTTCGCGGACGTCTCCGACATATTTGCCGACCTGGTCGGCCGGCGCGATGGGGCGCGCGGGTCCCGCACCGCCATGCGCGCCCGGGGTCCGGACATTCACTACCGGATGGAGGTAGCATTTCTTGAAGCGGTGAACGGCGCCAAGCGCCGCATCACCATGCCCGACGGCAAGACGATCGATCTAACGATCCCCGCGGGCACGCGGAACGAGAGCGTGCTACGGCTTAAGGGCAAAGGCCATCCGGGGCTCGGCGGCGGCCCCTCCGGCGACGCGCTGGTCGAGATCGCGGTTCTGCCCCACCACCTGTTCCGGCGTAAAGGCGACGACATCCTCATCGACCTTCCGATCACCCTCGATGAAGCGGTGCTCGGCGGAAAGGTGGAGGTGCCGACGGTCTCGGGCCGGGTCATCCTCACTATCCCGCCAGGCGTCAGCAGCGGCCGCGTCATGCGGCTCAAAGGCAAGGGCGTCAAGGCGACCGGCCGCCCCGCGGGCGATCACCTCGTGCGACTGTCGATTGCCATGCCGCAGGAGATCGACCCCGAGCTCGAGGCGTTCGCCCGCAAATGGCGTGATGACCACGCCTACGACCCCCGCGGGAACCTCAAGAGCACATTATGAGTCTGTCGGAAAAGAATGTCGTCGCCTTGATCGAGGAGCTCACCGTCGAGCACCTCCAGCTCTGGGTCGCGGAAGGCTGGGTTGCCCCGCAAATGTCAGAGGGCGGGCCCGTTTACGACGAGATCGACGTCGCGCGTTTGCGTTTCGTTTGTGAGCTCAAGCATGATCTGAATGTGAATGACGACGCCCTGCCCGTGATTCTTCGGCTAGTCGACCAAGTCTACGGGCTGCGGCACACCCTGCGCAACCTCGCGCAAGCCGTCGAAGAGCAACCGAAAAGCGTCCGCGAACGAATTGCCAAGGCGTTGCGCGATACCTCCAGGCTCTGACCCTTGCCGGCGCATCGGACGTTATGTGTGCCCCGACGGCCGGAAGACGAGATACCGCAAATACTGTGGGCGGTGATGACCGCCTCGGCCGTCATTTTGTCGACGACCTGATCTACGAGACGGACCTGATGGTCAAGCTACTGGCCCGCGCGGACAGTGCATCAGCCTCCGCCCGGCGCTCGACATCGACCATGTAGTCGCGCGTCACCGGCACCGCATCGAGACTGTGAGTGAGCTGCTTCTGGAACACCATGGTCGCGGCCGTGCCGGTCGCGCCGCAGACTCCAGGTTTGAGAAATTCGGGAATATCCGCTTCTGACAATTAGACGCCGTTGCTCGGCTTGCGGCCGCCGCCCGGACCGGGAAGTCCCAAATTGCGGCCGGTCTTAAGGACAAAAATTGTGATCGCGCAAGGCCTGCCACGCATCGCGGGCGCGGCGCGCCTCCTTCAGGCGCGAGCAATAAATCTGAAATCGCCTACGATCGATGATCGCGGGGCGTTCCGATTGTCCGCGGCCGGCGATGGCCGAATGGGCCGCCCAGCGCATCTGGGCATCGCGGCTGGCACAGAGCCATTTGAAATAGGCAATGAAGGCCTCGATATTGCGCCGGCCGTCCATGCCCGTCAGTGCGGGCAGGCTGCCCTTTTGGCGCGCCGACCGGTGCAGGGGCGCGAAGAAGCGACGTGCCGGATCCGGCCGCGCGAAAGCGCGGCGGAGCAACGCCTCTTCTCCAGTGGGGAGAGGGCCCTTCGTCTGCACGCCGTGAATGTGCTTTTCCATGATGATGATGCGTATCTCAGAATTCGGACCGTATGCACTAACTTGCGTTAGTGACAAATACTTTGAGCCGGGACGTCATACGCATATGCAAAGGACGATAGGAGAGGATCAGACCTGTGGAAATTGAAACGAAAACAATTGAAACGCAAAAGACCGACGTAAAGAACGCTGTCACCCGAGCCATCGAGGGTACCGGCGACACCGTCA
>Ga0307429_1000911_pt1 | contig 15313 bp, 12 predicted proteins | sample SalMarWE160230MG_FD_202151 | JGI IMG/M metagenome (GOLD analysis project Ga0307429, IMG submission 202151) | Salt marsh sediment microbial communities from the Plum Island Ecosystem LTER, Massachusetts, United States - WE1603-230 | ecosystem: Environmental > Aquatic > Marine > Intertidal zone >...
ATTGTAAGTTATCATTGGGAGAACTTCCCTTTTTGATGACCTTAACCCCATGGTAGACGAGTTGAGCGTTATCCAGAAACGCGACGCCCATAAGCCTTGTGCCGGGATCGATGGCCAGGATTCTTGAGTTTTTCTGTGGCATGTTTTTTTTGAAGCAGGCGTGGCGAAAAGCCGCTATGTCTGCCTCGGTTAGTGATTTTCTAATTGTTGGGAGCAGACTGCTCCCAGAGCTACTGCCTCAAAGACTCTGATGTGGTAAGAATTCTTGTTGCTTTTTTCTTTCTTAAATTCGTGCAGCAGGAATGGATACTTTAAGGTGATGGTTTCAGCAAGCTTGTTTTTGTTTGACTTAACCCCGGGGAAAAAGAAGCTCTCAACATCTTTTATTGAGTACTGGTGAATCCTCAAACCTTTTCTTTTAGACAGTTGTTTTATTCTGCTAACCAGTAGATTTAGATTCGCCGAACTTCGTGAGCGATGAAGTTTCTTTATTGCCAGGATATCCGGCTCATATTGGTCCATAAAAAACCGTGCCACTGCCAGGGTTTTTTGCTGCTTTCCCTTTGACCACTTACCCTTGATGACCTTTACTCTCCAATCCAAAAGCTCCGGTCCTTCAAAGACGGCTATGCCCAAGTATCTTGTACCGGGATTAATCGCTAAGATTTTGATGATTTTCTTTGGCATATTTTTGTACTAAATAATTAAATAATGCGCCTCGACTTTTCTTTATTTTCCCAGATGGTATCTGTCTTACTTCGTCAAGAACCGTTCTTAAAAGCGGCAGAGGATACCTTCTGCAATAGGAGATATATAAAGCCAGGTTTTCTTGATCTTCTAAAGCTCGGGCTATATCCATTGCCAGTTCCTTTGACTTAAACTCCTTAGAAGCCCCTAAAAACGATTCTGCTGAGTCCTTACTATCGATATCGTTTTTTAATATATATTTATTAATCGTATCGATAGGACTGGGGGAAGAATCTGGTTTTTTGTCAGAATTAAGTTCATTTGGCCTGTTAAATGCCTTATCAGTTATTGGATTTTCCCAACCGCAGGAGTTGGACATCTGCTGCTTCTGAAACGTATTTTTCCCAATGTCTGGTGATGGTTCTTTCCATTCTCTGATTTGTATAAGCAGACCTCTGCCGGTGTTCTGTGTGGCGATATATCCTTGCTTTCTAAGGATATTAAGCCACCTCAGGATGGTGTCTGGCTTTATACCCGTACCTGAACTGATGGTCTTTACCTTCACTGCCAGAAAGCGGGATCTCTGGCCGGCATTAAGAAATAGATAAAGAAAAAGCCAGATGGCATTTCCCATCTTTTTGTAGTGCTTTGCTTCTGAGTCCATAACCAGAACTTTCAAGATTGGTGCCCACCATTGTTTTTGATTGTCCATATTAACAATTGGTTCTATGGCCCATTTGGACCTTCTGGTTTATTTTGTAGGACCTCTTGCTCTGCTCTAAGAATGTCTTTTTCAAAAGACTTGCGAAAATCAATAAACAAGGCATCGACCATCACGCGATAGAGCACACCGAGCCTAAACATGTTTTCTGGTTTCGGCACACAAAGACCGTTCTCCCAGCGGGAGATCATACTGGCATTTTTTATCCGCAATATCCGAGCCACCTCCTTCTGCAGGAGGCCTCTTGCCTTACGGTGTTTTCGAAGAGAATTAGGTATCCTCTTGTGTTTGGTATTTTTCATAGCTTTCTTGAATAACTGCGTGTTGTTAGAACACCAGAGGTTGAACCGGACGAATCCAGTTCAACGTTCCATCTACCAATCGGTGATACCCAGCTTGCAGAATCTCAATCTCAGGAAATGGTGATTGCATTGCTAAGAGATTCAGGAATTTACGCTTATACTTTCAAAGTATCAGACGGTTAGATTGAAAATAAGAAGGGTAAAGTTGCCTGTTGCGGCAAATCAAGAACTGTCTTGAGGAAAAGCTGGGTACAAAAAAAACACCCATTTAGGGTGTTGGCAAGATCTGTTGGACTACCGCACCCGTGTTCTAACAACTGGTGAATACCATAACATAAGGCAGCATTTTCGTCAAACTTCACAGCCGTTAATCAAGTCAAAGAAAAAAGCGTTCCAACCTGAACTGGAACGCTTATTGGTTCTCTTACTACTGTTCAATCTAACCAGTAAGAGTGGGCCGGCCCTTGAGTTTTCGGAAGACCTGCAAGTGCTAAGGAGAAAACTTCCGAGAAATGTCTTCGGCAGCCGGCCCTTCATCATCCTTAGTCTTGGTGTATTTTTCTGTAGGCAGTTGGAAACTATTGCTTTTTAATCTTAGCAGAACAATAAAGATCTATCAACTTAGTCGCCGTAGCGGTTCATGTCGGGCTATTCTACAGCATGTTACGCCAACGCCATTCTCAAGAGTTGTTGCATAGGGTGTTATTGTGGTAAAATTAAAATTGTGGTAGGATAATACAGGGTCGATAATTACCTGTTAACTAGCTATCAAAAACATGCTCAAACCTCAAGACGCGAGGATTCCCGCCCCATTAGCAATAATAGCTATTATTCTTTTAGCTCTTTTGACTGAAGTGACTGAAGGTATTGTAGCTTGGCAGTACTGGAGGATAGCAGAAAAGGGGAAAATATTAGAGCTTTTGTAATTAGTTCCTGAAAAAAGTTTACGGAACCATTATTAAAAACCATTGATCTATAACTTGCCAGATTTTTGGCAAAAGAAATAATTAGAATTAATCTAATTCTATGCTTATTTACAACATTTTTTCACCTCAAAAGAAAATAAAAGAAATTAAAAAAGCATCAAGGAAAACGCCACCTGTTTTATTGGCTATTTTTTTGATAATTCAAATTCTGATTGGGATTTCGATTTTTCCTCCAATTGAAGAGGTGCAAGCTAATTTTACAGACGATTTCTCCGATGATACCAAAATAAGTTCTATGAGTAGATTAAGCTTAGATACAAATATAACTTTAACTCATGCAATGAATAATACAAATGATACAAATTATCTCTTACTTTATAGCGGACTTGGAAATGATAATGAAATATTAAACCCAGTAGTTGGGCATGCAGGAGATCCTTATTATTATGAAGCTGAATTTAATGAAAGTAAGCATTATGATTATGATTCAGATATGGTTCTCTGGTTAAATTTTACAACTGATGCTTCTGATAATTCTGGGATGGGGAATGATGGAACTGTTACAGGAGCAGTATACTCTGGAGAGCATTATGAGTTTAATGGAACTATTACAGATTATATTGAAGTTGGTGAATCATCTAGTTTAGATGTTACAAATTTAACAATTATGGTGTGGGTGAAACTATCAACACTTACTCCAAATAATGGAATTATTTACAAGGATGATGGAGGGGACGGAATTTTTCATCTTAGAATTGAATCAGGTAGATTGGTTGCATATATAACAACAGATGAGTCTGGTATAGAAGGAGGATATATTAGTAGTTCAAGTGAAACCGTATCTGCTGGAAGTTGGGCTCATGTAGCAATGACTTATACAAGCGGCGATACTAAAATTCATGGATATATTAATGGGGTTGAAACTTCAGGAGCATCTATTACAGGTGGAACTATTTCAACATCAGTTGATGCTCTATACATTGGTAGACAATTAAGTAATTATTTTAATGGCTCGATTGATGAAGTTGCAATCTATAATAGAAGTTTATCAGCAATTGAAATTTCAACTCAATATAATAATACTGGCTCATTAATTCCTTATTCTACTATAAATTATACAACTGGCTCTATTGGAAATGGTTCTTATCTAAATGCTTCGACTACTTTAACTTTTGACGGTACAGATTTTTATGCTCCAGAAGGAACAATTAGTTTTTCAGCTGCTTTGCCGGATTGGAGCGTTAATGATGACCAATATTTCTTTTATACAGCAGATAGTTCTGGAAACTATATAAAAATTTCAAAACCAGTTCATGCTGATGGCAAAATAACATTTTATTTTGTAGATAGCTCAGGGGAAAATGCAGTTCTCACTACTTGTAAAAATGTATCTGGATTTGATGCTAACTCATGGCATAATTTTACTTTTACATGGGATATTGATAGTGATTATATGGAATGTAGTGTAGATAATGAAATTTACGGAAAAGGTAATAGTTATGAAGGAGATTGGGATGATAAATCAGATTGGGGAAATGCATTTAATACTTTTAGTCCAGATACATTATGTATTGGTGTTTCGGGACATGAATTAAATGGGGTTATTGATGAATTAAGAATTTTAAATGAAACTTATGAACCAACCCCTTCTTCATCTCAAGAAGCTATATTAGAAAGTGTTGCTTTTGATACTAGTGTATCAAGTCCTGTTTTTGGAAATATAAGCTGGGTGGAAGGTTTGCCAGATAAAACAGATATAGAGTTTCAAATAAGTGTATCAGATGATAATGTAACTTGGACAAATTGGACAGGACTTTCTAAAGGATTAGTTACTTTAACTTTTGATGATGGTAATTTAAGTCATTATACAAATGCATTTCCTGCTATGGATACTTTTGGTTATAAAGGAGTAGCTTATGTAATTTCATATTATATTAATGCAAGTAATCATATGGATTCGACACAACTTCTTGAGTTACAAAATAAGGGATGGGAAATTGGAGGACATTCAAAAACCCACCCAGATTTAACAAGTTTGAGTAGATCTGAAATAATAACAGAAATAAATGATAGTTATCAAAATTTAACAGATTATGGTTTAACTCAAAAACATTTTGCTTATCCCTATGGAGATTATGATATAAATGTCATAGATGTTTTATCTGATTATTATAAAACAGCAAGAACAATATTAAATGGTTATAATTTTTACAATAGAAAATATAGACTCAAAGACCAAGATGGAAGTAATGGAGTTTCAGCAGTTCAAGGATATATTGATAAAGCTGCAAATGACAGTAGTTGGTTAATTCTGTTGTTTCATGAAATTGGAGTTCCTGGAGGAGAAAGTAATGTTGATTTAGATGATTTCAATACAATTTTGAATTATTTAAATTCAAGTAATGTAGATGTTGTTACAATAGATGAAGCTTTAGGAAATATTTCTTATACAAATAATTTAGGTGAGCAGATAAGAGCTCAGAATAAGAGATATATAAAATACAGAGCAATAATTCATTCTTACAATGGCTCAAATACTCCAACTTTAGATAACGTGAAAATTGCCGAACCTACTAAGATTTATGAAGGGTTAACCAATACCATTAATGCTGATGGTACTTACACTCACAGCACTTGGCCAAGCACCGATGATACAGAGATTAGCAGTCTATCTATTACTCCTTTCTCCGGCTCGATCGACGTTACTGCTACAGATACTGTTATCAACGTAGATTATCATAATTCCGTCCTAGTTGTATTAGCGATAAATGGTATTGATAGAGAGATTCGCTTAAACGACGGTGATGATAGCTCTATGGTGATTACTCCGTCATCGGGGACACTGGATGTAACCGTAGATACTTGGAACACCTCTGGCACCTACTACAAAAAATGGACAGAGACATCTACTGGCACTCTTTCAGTTGAACATACTGTAGGAGACCTAAAAACAAATACTTACTATACAGTAAAAGTAGACGAAACCAGATATAATACCTATCTTTCAGATGATTCAGGTGAGATTTCTTTTACTTATACTGGAGAATATTCGGACCATGATTTTGAAGTAGAAGAAGATACCACAGAGCCAAATTCTTTTTCTCTTTCTTCTCCTGCTAATGATTCTTCAACTTCAAACAAAGAACCAACCTTATCTTGGAACGCTTCCTCAGACAGTGAATCAGGGCTCGCAAAATACCAACTTTACATAGATGGTAGTTTAGATAGAGATAATATTGATGCTAGCACTACGTCAACCACTCCGGCCAATAAGTTATCCTGTGGAAATCATACTTGGTTTATCAGGGCTTATGACAATGCGGGGAACTATACTGATTCGTCAGCATATAATTTAACCAGAGCTTGTGTCGGCGGTGGTTTACCTGCGGAAGCATATAATCCACCTACCCCACCAGCTTCAACTCCAGAGAATCCAGAAGGAGGATTTAAGATTTTGATTAACAATGATGCTGAAATCACAAATAGTAGAACAGTTACCTTAAAACTATTTACTGGCTCTGATACCAAAAGAATGGCTATATCTACTACTCCAGATTTTTCTCTGGGTACAGACACAGGCCAAATTTCCTATCAAAGCTCGTACCGCTGGGATCTTTGTTATCGTCAGGAAAAATGTCCCTCAGGAATTTATACAGTGTATGTGAAATTCTATACTCAATGGGGACAACCCTCGGAAGTTGTTTCTGATGCAATTATTTTTAAAGGCGCTGAACCGGAAGTATCTGTTGAAGAAATGACCGTAGAGGAAATTAAAGTCAAAATTATCGAAATCCAGAAAAAGATTATTGTACTCTTACAACAATTAATTGAACTTATTCGAGGACGAATTGCTAAAATTCAAGCTCAACTTCCTTAAAAATTATTTTAAGTTTTAGCTTTACTGTCTTTGTTTGTTTCCTTCGGGTTTTACTACCACGACCCCACTTTTGAGGAAGGCCAAGTGACTACTCGTAAATGTCGAAAAAAAAGATGGGAGAGCCACAATATGCGACCCTCCCGTCAGGTATCGTTAAGGATTGGACAAGCTCGGCGGAACTTCGTGAAAGAACCGAGTTGCCCAACGAGTCTGGTTTTTTATTAGCCTTAGGCGATTATAGCCAACTTAGCGTTGGAACGCGTTATGAACCAGTTGAAAAAATCAGCATTTAAGCATTTAATTTGGCGAAGCCTAAATAGTAGCAGGCATTCTGCTTCAAGTCTCTTTCACATCCAATTCATGCCAACTCTCGCGGCCAGTTGAGGATCCTGCGTTTTCCGTTCTCTCCGAGAGTTTTGCTTTGTTTGAAGCGCTTGATCTCGTAACTGACCTTTTCTATTTGCGATTCAGTGAGTTCTGAAAACATGGGTAAGGAAACCAACTCCTCAGCGCACTTTTCAGCTACAGGAAAATTTCCTGTTCTATAGTCTAAAAATCCGTAGGCATCCTGCAAATGTATGGGTACTGGATAATGAATGCCGCAGAAAATATCCTTTTCAGCCAGGGCGATTATGAGTGCATCGCGGTTTTGAGTACGGATGGCATAGATGTGGTAAACATGCTTGGCGTAATCAGCCTCGGCAGGTGCGATTACATAATCCACGTCTGCCAGAAAATCATTATAGAGTTGGGCATTCTTCCTTCGTGCTTGATTCCACGCAGGAAGATGTTTCAATTTCACGCCCAGTACCGCTCCCTGGATACCGTCCATGCGGGCGTTCCAGCCAATCATAGAGTGATAGTACTTCTTGGCTTGACCGTGATCGCGAAACATGCGCATCTTTTCAGCCAGCTCGGCGTTATTAGTCACGATAGCGCCAGCTTCCCCGTATGCTCCCAGGTTCTTCCCGGGATAGAAGCTAAAACACCCAGCGTCGCCAATCGAGCCCGCAGGTCTGCTCTTGTATTCGGCCCCATGCGCTTGGCAGGCATCTTCAATAACGAATAATCCGTGCGTCCGCGCAATTTGCATAATAGGATCCATATCAGCCATCTGACCGTACAAGTGAACGGGAATAATAGCTTTGGTTTTGGGTGTGATGGCGTCTTCAAGGAGATTAGGATTCATATTATACGTTCGTTCATCGACGTCAACAAACACCGGCTTAGCACCGCAGAAGCTTATGGCTTCGGCTGTCGCGATGAAAGTGTTGGGCACAGTCATAACCTCGTCACCTTGGCCTATTCCTAAACCGGATAGAGCCATCCACAGCGCCGTTGTTCCACTGCCAACGCCTATTGCGAACTCACATTCGCAGAATATGGCAAACTCCTTTTCAAGCTTCTCAACAAACGGCCCGCCGGCGAACGCCGTAGTATCCAACACTTGCTGTAAAGCAGTCTCAATCTCATCCCGAATGGATTCGTACTGAGCTTTAAGATCAAGGAATGGAACTTTCATTATTCTTACCCTCTCCCCTTATTGGTTTTCCTTAATATCCGCGCGGGATTGCCCGCAACGATGGTATTCGCAGGTACGTCCCTGGTAACAACGCTACCTGCTCCGACAAGGGCATTCTCACCTATAGTAATCCCGCACAGAAGCGTAGCGCTTGACCCAATCGATGCTCCCTGCTTCACCAATGTCGGCACACAGACCCAACTCTCTTCCGTTTGCAATTTTCCATCCTCAGTAGTTGCACGAGGAAAGGCATCGTTAATAAAGGTGACATTATGTCCGACAAAAACCCCATCCTCAATTATCACACCTTCGCAGATAAAGGTATGACTGGATATCTTACAGTTCTTACCAATGACTGCTCCCTTCTGAACCTCAACAAAGGTACCAATCTTTGTATTATTTCCTATCTTACATCCATACAAATTCACAAAATCATGGATCTTAACATTTTTACCGAGCTTGACATCAGGTGCAATCTTGAACATGGCCATAGTCTCGTCCTTCATGTGTCATTCCCTCGTTTATTCATCGATTTGAACTTTCTGAAGGCGATGCTTCTTGATGCGCCTTAACAAATACCAGCCTGCCAAGCATACGGCAACAGCCATCGCAAAACATATAGTTGCCAGTCGTTTGAGGCCTAGTTTGAAGAGGCCTGTCTCATAGTATACACGAGTAAAGGCACGTCCGAGCATATTTGTTGACAGAGTCATATCCCGAAAGTCTGACAGCTTGCGAAGTCGGTTGACACGAGGATCATTCTTAGAGATGTCAACGGACGTCAGGTCGAGGTCGTTCTCGTATTCTATATCGATAAGGCGGGACCCGCCAGGTGGAATAGTCACGGTGAGTCTAATGTTGTTATTCGACTTTTCGTAAGAGTACGGCTGACCGTCAACAGTCACTTGTCTTATCAGTAGCGAGAACGATTCTTCTTTCCGGACAAAATAGGTCAGGGCGCGTTTACTTCTATTTTCAAGCTCAACACTTTTACAAAATGCCCGGACATCATAGTTGCCATCATATCGAGCTCTTTGCAGGTATAGGTGCCGGGCAATATACGCTAAACTGTGCCATTCTACGCTGGGCTCGAGACTATGGACCACTTCCGCCATTTCGTTGAATGCGTCAATGCTGCCAGCAAAAAAATTATGATGCTCAAAAAGCAGTACAGGATTATCTAAAAACAGATCAATGGCGATATCTGCTTTGGACCTTTCAGCAACTGAATGTCTGTTAAAGCTCAGAAAGTTCTCGAAGTCGAGGGTTATGGGTCTCAAGTAGAAGAGCGGATCGGTCGGCTTCTCTGAACCAAGTGGCACATTGCCAGCGTTCGAAGTCGCCAGAAAGTTATACTTTTTGAGTAATCCCAGGGTCTTCGCAGGAGCAATGAGATGAGGAAAAACCATGACACGATCATAAGAGAGCCCTGTTAGCTTCTTGAATTCTTCCAAACGGGCAATGGCTTGTTTGATATTTGTTTCCTGAACATTTAAGGGCTTCGCCGGCCAAGGATCCGCAGTGTTCGTTTCGTATTTGTAGAATTCATAGTGATCGTGGTTATTGCCATGTACGCATAGTGAGAGCCTATCCGGATGCTCTTTAAAAAGGGAGACCACGTCCGTTTCACTTCGGTCGTAGTTCCACGGGATAAAGGCAATCGTAGTATGAAAATTCGCCTTATCCATTTGCTCCAGAAGACCTCTGTAGCTTAAATGGCCGTAAGGTTCCGTCAACCAGGGATCGTCAATGGTCAAGTTTGCATAGTAGCCAGGGCTGTTCCAGCATCTCTCACCAAAGGCGTAACGTAAAAACATCATTAGGGGAGCTATTTCGAGAAAACGATGTCTATTGGAATACAAAACTGATTCAGCAGATGACTCTGGAAACTGAATCGGTGTTTGGCAAAACACTTCCTGGCCTGTGAGCATAAACTTGACGAAAATTGGAAACCCAGCTTCCTTATTGCTATTTCCGACCTCGACAATTGTTTGCACATCTCGACTTTTATCAAGGATAAGATAATCAACTTTTTGGGTATAGAGCGGAGTTTCCAACCCAGACAGTTGCTTTGCTAAGACTTTCAAATCCGATACCTTATAGAATCCATTGAATTGGATGTTTTTGTTACTTCTGCATCCTGTCACAGCACCTTTAGAAAAGTTACTGAGGAGCTTTGGATCAATGTCCGAAGTCACACCAATGATAAGCAGTAAGGGTATCTTATCAACTCTATTCCTATGCAAGGAAAATATTGCTTCAGATACATCAATGTTTGAAAGAGCCTTACTGTTGATTACTATAGCCCTTGAGTTGCTTTTCTTCAAAGTTGCTGACAATTGGCTGCTGATACTACCTTCTTCTACAGACAAGCGTTCAATATTGAGCCCATAAAACTCGCATGCTAATCCAACGCTGTCTTTTTGAGCCGATTCAACTGTCGAAGTGCTAATATAAACAACATCTGCAGCGTTACAAAAGCAGCATAGCACGCAAAAAGCTACATAAACATAGAAGGCGTATCTAGCTTTATGGACATGTCTTTTGAAAATGCTTTGTCTCATGTATTTGCCTATGTAGTGCATCTACAATGCGCCTTGCCGCAAAACCATCCCCAAAAATGTTAGTGAAATTGCTAACTTTGTGGTATTCGCTTTTGTCTTCTATTAATCGGGTTGCTTCAGAAAATATTCGTTCGGGATGTGTTCCTACAAGTTTACACACTCCCGATTCAACTGCCTCAGGCCTTTCTGTAACATCTCGCATTACGAGAACTACTTTTCCCAGCGCTGTTGCCTCTTCTTGAATTCCGCCAGAATCTGAAATGATGAATTCTGACCTTTTCATTAAATGAACGAATGTAACATATTCTAGCGGTTTGACAAGATGTATGTTTCTTATGGTTCCCAACATGGAAAACACAGGTTCTTGAACATTAGGGTTTAAGTGAACAGGGTAGATAATGTGGTAATCAGAATGTTTTGCAGCAATACGCTTAAGGCCAATGCAAATATCTTGAAAGCCTTTCCCAAAATTCTCGCGTCTGTGTCCAGTTACAAGTATAATTGGTGCTTCGGAGGGCACATTCACCAATTCATGTATTGGTCGACATTGAGTGCTACTTAACACCGAAAAAAGGGCATCAATTACAGTATTACCTGTAACTATTACTGAATCTGCACAATATCCTTCTCTTATGAGATTACTTTTGGCGTGTTCTGTTGGAGCAAAATGCAGATCTGCAAGAACAGAAACCATCTTGCGGTTTATTTCCTCTGGGAATGGCTCATATTTGTGATATGTTCTCAATCCAGCCTCTACGTGTCCGACGGGAATCTGCAAATGAAACGCAGCAAGACTTGCGCCAAGAGCAGATGAAGTATCACCTTGAACCAGTACATAGTTGGGCTTTTCTTGTTCGAGCACTGCACTTATACAAAGTAAAACACGGGAAACAATTTCGTTCAGCGATTGATTCCGTTTCATCAAATCAAGATCGTAATCTGGCTTAATATCGAAAACTCTTAGGACCTGATCCTGCATCTCCCGGTGTTGTGAAGTGACACAGACTACAGTTATAAAATCACTTGGACGTCGTCTCAATTCAGCAATTACTGGAGCCAACTTGATTGCTTCTGGACGCGTGCCGAAAGCAAGGAATACTTTGATTTTATCTTTCACGTACTAACTCCTTCTACATTGTTACTTGCGCTACTTACCTGCAAGGCGGATGAATTCATCGACAAAAAATTGTAAAACAGAGGTGTCTTTTTTGTCATTGCGCATACTTTAGCCACGTTTTTTGAAATGAATCTTAACAACATCCGCAGCGTTACAAAGGGAGCAGAGCCCCAAAAAAACAAGCATGATACAGATGCTTACCTTGACCTTCATTCTTTCACCTCGCCAATCAAATTTTCAATGACCTTCAAATATATCTTTTTTGTTTTCGACCAAGAGAGTTTTCGACAACTATGATATGCGTTCTCTGCGATTTCTCGCCTTTTTTTTGGATTCTGAAGCAATTCGAGAACGCAACGAGCGAGATCTTCGTGGTCATCCGGCCTGAAAAAGCATATGTCTTTATCGTCCAGGTAGTCCATAATTCCACTGAATGCAGGAGCGATCATAGGAGTCTTCAATAGAGCATATTCGCAAATTCGAGTAGGAAAGTTAATCTTTGTGAATTCAGTCGCACGATTAGGTATGATCCCTATAGTTGCTTCTTGAATGATGTGAGGTAACTCCTGCAACTTCACCCATCCCCGGAACTCAATATGATCGAGCAATCCTAGTTGTTCAGCTAGGTCATGACATTCTCTTACGTAATTGTCCTTGCCAGCACCAACTACCACCATCTTTGTATTGGGTAGCATATTTACAACCTCCTTAAGAGCACTAATAGCAACATCAAGGCCTGCCCTCGGAACTATAGTACCGCTAAAAAGAATAGTAAACTTAGTCCTTGAGAGTACTTTGTGCGATCCAACACAATTCTCATTAAATACACTGTCATCTGCCGAATTCATGACAATTGAAATCTTATTCTCTGGAACGTCCCTCTTCACAAAAGCTTTTCTAAACCCTTCATTTGGAGTTATTATATGATCCGCAAGCTTAACACTGCTTTTCTCGAAAAGACTGATCGCCCACAATAATAGAGAATTTGACCTTTTCCTATAAATCGATAAATACAATTCCCTCATAGGATCTTCCCAATCCATGAGTATCTTAGCGCCCATCAATTTTGGCAATATGCAAGCCAACACAAGAGCTTCAGGCATAACAAAAACTTGAATTAGTTTGTATCGGTGTTTTAGATTCAAGCGTGTGCTCATATAAGTTACAAAACAAAAATGCAATATGTACTCAAGGATATATCTCAGCTTACTACCTCGTTTTCTTGACATTTGAAATGAGTAGAATCTCACACCCATTCTATCATCACGAGTATGTTTGGATTTTGCTACCTTGGGCTTTTTGAGGCAGACCACATCCACAGAATACCCTGCATCTATTAGTGCCGATACTTCACGTTGTGGGCGTGGATCATCTTCATAATATTTATTAGTAATGACAAGAATTCTAGTTGGTGAAAGACATTCTTTCACTTTGGTATTTCCTTTCATTCGGAGATTTTGACCTTCAACCGGTCGCTGAACACTCCATGAATTCTGGGAGAACCTGCTCCACTTATTACGAACACACCTGACTTAACTAACGTCTCAGCCTAGCACCTTGCACGAGGGTCTGCAGGATGATAAGAGGAAAGCACCCTTGTGATTCGTTTTTCATAGTAGTAATCATTTTGACGTGGGAAGATCCCTCCTGCTAATATTATTCGTCCCTGAGTATTCAGAGTGAGGTGCTGAACAGATGGCGGACACTTGATTTGCCAATTATGCCGCCCGACCCTGTTTCATTTCATGCATTTCCTCATAAACTGCCGGGCTTACATAGCCCAGCGAAGCATGCCTACGTTTACGATTATAAAACACCTCAACATATTTGAAAATATCTTTTTCTCCATCTTCATGAGTTTCATATATTTTGCCCTTGACCCACTCATTTTTCAAGCTGCCAAAGAAACTTTCCACACACGCATTATCCCAGCAATTGCCTTTCCTGCTCATGCTGCAAACAACCTTGTTGTCATCCAGCAAATCCTGGAAGTCTTGGGCTGCATATTGGACTCCACGGTCGCTATGATGGATTAAGCCTTTATCCGGATCGCGATGCAGTATCGCCATCTTCATTGCTGATTGCACTAATTTTGAATCAATGTTTTCACTCATCGCCCAACCAACTATTCTGCGTGAGAATAAATCCATGACAACAGCAAGATAAAGCCAGCCCATCTTTGTTGGAATATATGTGATATCCGCTGCCCATTTCTGATTGGGAGCCTTGGCTGTAAAATCACGACCAAGAAGATTCTCTGCGATCTTCAGAGTATGATTGGAATCTGTAGTAACTACGAATTTGCGTTTAATACGCGAATAGAGCCCTATTCTGCGCATTATACGTCTAACCGTCTCTTGGCAGCATATAATGAGCCATTTGCGTTGTAAACATTTCTTGCTCCAACCGAATGTTCATTCTACGATGAAGACAGTGTTTTTGCGATTATCGAATAGATAAATATCGATCAGGGGGCAGGATGGAATAAATAAAACACGATTTTCCAGCCTCAAGGCCAATTCGGCGCAGAACCCAATTATACTCACCCAGCAAAATATATGACTCAGCAAACACTCAGGCTGCCTGCACAAGGCTTCGCAGATTATCCTTCTGTTTTTCTTTGACCCGGCCTAACGCCATAGCCAGCATCACCATCAATGCTAAACCCACCCGCACCTTCATCTTCTTTTGGCCGCGAATAAAATGATGCTCAAAACCAAACGATACATCCAAACGGCTATTGACACGCTCAACAGATGTCCGCTTTTTATATAACCGTTTCCATTGATAGCTACTGCGGGCTATCGGAGTGAAAATCCGTCGATCCTGCGACAGCTTTATACGAACCGCACCCCTGACGGGACAACGACTGCATCCATAACAATCTAAACCATAATGTGATGCCGGACAACGGTACTTCAATGCACTCCTGTCTTTCTCAAAACCGCCAAAAGCCATTGCTCGTCTTTCGCCTGTGCCGGGGCAGTAACAATAAACGTTTCCCTGATAGTCATAAACAACGTTAGTTTGACCATCGACCAGCTTCGTTTGCTCGCCATCCTTCCACATGTTACGGATATCTATCACCGGTTTGATTCCACAGTCGTCCCACAACTGCTCAATCAACTTCGTATCATCTAATCCTTTGTCAGCCATCAGAGCATTACAATCTTCTTTAACCAACTCTTCGTGTCTTTCCTTGAGCTTTTTGACGAGTTTTCGGCCTTCGGGCATCTCGTTACATGAAGCCTTTGTTACCTCAAAGGCTACGGGCAACTCATAATCTGCATCTACAATCAAATGCAGTTTGTAGCCAAACCACTTGACTACCTTTTGCCATGTTGTGCCGTCATCACGAACACCGGCGTATGTCTTTTTGCCAAAGTCAGCATCCGTGTCCCGTCGACCATCTGAGGACATATCAGATAAACTTTTTCTTGGCCGTGCATGAGTATTGATAGCTTTACCGTTCATAGCCAGATTATTCCCAAAACCCGGCAACTCCTTACGCAACTGCTCTACCAACTCATCAAATATCTTCTCGATATATTCAGCGTTCTTAAACAGTAAGGCAAAGAATCGTGTATATACCCAGGA
>Ga0307429_1000913_pt1 | contig 15280 bp, 9 predicted proteins | sample SalMarWE160230MG_FD_202151 | JGI IMG/M metagenome (GOLD analysis project Ga0307429, IMG submission 202151) | Salt marsh sediment microbial communities from the Plum Island Ecosystem LTER, Massachusetts, United States - WE1603-230 | ecosystem: Environmental > Aquatic > Marine > Intertidal zone >...
TACTTTGGTCAACTCAGGGATCACATCCTCCAGGTCTGCCACTATCCCAAAATCGGCGACTTTGAAAATGGAGGCGTTCGCATCTTTATTCACGGCTAGTATGACCTTGGAGTTTTGCATTCCGGTGGTGTGCTGTACAGCACCTGAAATTCCCACGGCGACATAAAGGTTAGGGGTAACTGTTTGCCCGGTTTGCCCCACCTGATGGCCATGGTCTGTAAATCCTGATTCTACCGCTAATCTGGAGGCACCTACCATCGCTCGTTGATTCAGAAATTTCGCGAGGCTTTCTGCTAATGGCGGAATATACTTATCGAATCCCTTTTTGCTTTTTAATCCTAGACCACCGCTAACGATTATATCAGCATCCTTAAGCTCGGTCGTTGATTCGTAGAGCTCGGAGGAAATTATCCTTACCCCCAAATCCGATTTTGTCAAATGAGGAGTAAATTCGATAAGTTCACCGCTCTTACTATTATCGGGCTCCAGAGCTTTCATAACTCCTGGCCTGACGGTAGCCATTTGCAATGGTGAATTCTTGGTAATTATGCTTGCCATTATGTTTCCACCCAAAGCCGGTCTTGTTTGCATCATGATTGCGGTAAGCTCTTGAGTTCCCCTCTTATGGTCTATTATATCCAGTTCAGTGCAGTCAGCAGTTAATCCCGATTTCGAGCTGTAAGCCACTCTGGGAGCAAGTTCTCTCCCCAAAGGCGTGGCACTGAATAGCATTATCTGTGGCTTGTAGTTGGCAATTAGCTCTGAGATTGCTTTCTTATACGGGATAGGGAAGAAATGGTCCAGCAGTTTATGTTCCGCCACATAGACTTTAGCAGCGCCACGAGCTATCAGTTCTGATGCTAAGTGCTTTACATTGAAGCCACATAAAATTGCCGCTGTTTCCTCATTCAGGGAACTTGCTAACTCGGTTGCCTTTCCCAGTATTTCAAATGAGGCTGGATTTATTTCCCCGCCTTCTTGTTCGGCATATACCCAGACTTCTCCCTGGTAATTACCTTTCTTGCTTGAGGGTAGTTGGTATTTTGGCTGGGTGGTTTCTTCACTGGAAGCTGGTTCAGCGTGATATGCTTCTTTCACCAGCTTTGCTAGCTTTTCTAAATTTTCCTCAAAAATGCAACTCCTCTTGCTGACTTCCTTGGGAGAAAAGACCCTTACCACATCAGTTCTGGAGCCTCCGAGTCCGATAAGAGAGCTGTCAGCGTCTATATCCTGGGTATTCCACCGATGAAGTTCCTGAGAATATGCCCATCTTGTTCTGCTGAAAGAAGGGTAGAAAGGCTTTGTCCATTCAGTAACGGTTATCATGCAAGGAAAACTTTGAGGAGTCATTGTTTCAGCTCCTCTTCTCGTTATCCTTTCCACCCTCAAGTCACCATTTTCGATGCTGAATCCCGTTGCATATGCGATATGTGGTATGTTGAGTTCTTCAGCGACTTGTGGTGGAACCTGGGCGGTATCGCCATCTATTGACTGCATGCCTGTGATAATCAAGTATTGGTTATCTCCTTGGAATATATCTTTGGCAATTCTTCTTATCGCTTGAGCCAGTGGATATGAGGTAGCTGGTGTATCTGCACCTCCCAGCTTTCTGTCGGTCAACAGGACGCCTTTGTCAGCACCTACGGAAAGGGTATAGGTGAGAACCTCTTCGGCAAAGGGAGGTCCCATTGTTAAGCTCACTACCTCGCCGCCAAGCTGTTTCCTCAGGCTTAAGGCAAATGTCAATGCTTGCTTGTCAAGCTCATTGCATACGTTGTCTAACAGGGCTCTCTTCAATGTGCCTTTCTCTATATCCCAGGCATCGTTGGGAATATTCTTGATGTCAGGTACCTGTTTGACTAAAACTAGGTAATTCATCGAGATTCAAACTGAAATGTTACCAATAACAGCTTACCGTTTGCAACTTTACATAATTGCTCTCTCTGTCAAAGGGGGCAAAGGGTAAAAGAAGTATTTTTTAAAAAGAAGAGCGTGAGAGAATATAGACAGGTAAGTCTCGATAATGCTATTATACGACTTTGCACTAAGGGATAGGTATGAAATTAACCCGGAGGGACTTCCTGAAGGTTTGCGGAGGAACCGCTGCTGGAACTGCCCTTTTGGGGATGTTAGGTCCCGAATCCTTTCTTGAAGCGGCTCCTATAGATATCCCGCTCAGAAAAAAAATTGGTGAGAAGACCACCATTTGTTGTTATTGTGGCGTTGGTTGTGGGGCGATCATGGCGGTGGAAAGTGGAAAAATTACAAACATTGAAGGAGACCCTGACCATCCAATTAATAGGGGTTCTCTGTGTCCAAAGGGTGAAGCTTTATATGAAGTAGCTAACAGTGAACGGCGTCTAAAAAGTGTGCTCTATCGCTCCCCAGGAGCTACAAGCTGGGATGAGAAACCCTGGGATTGGGCTATCGAGCAAATTGCCAGAAGGATTAAGGATACTCGGGATAGTAACTGGATTAGCCAAGATAAAGATGGCAAGGTGGTCAACCGCGTCGAGGCCATAGCCTCAGTGGGAAGCGTATTTACCAATAGCGAAGAGGCTTATTTGATGACCAAGCTCCAGCGCTCTTTGGGCTTGGTGTATATCGAGAGCGCAGCAAGGATTTGCGTCTCCTCTGCTGTGGCGGCTAATACTGAGACTTTCGGCAGAGGACCCATGAGCAATAGCTGGATAGATTTAAGGAACAGTGACTGTGTTATGGTCGTCGGTTGTAATGCTGCCGCGACCTTTCCAGTCGCCTTCAAGTGGATTATTAAGGCGATGGAGAAAGGAGCTAAACTAATTCATGTTGACCCCCGTTTTACACGCACTTCAGCTAAAGCTGATATCTATGCCAGGCTCAGAACAGGAACTGATGTTGCTTTTGTTGGCGGGATAATTAACTATGTCCTCGATGATATGGAGCAAAGACCAGAAAACTACAATACGGAATATGTGAGGGAGTACACCAATGCTTCCTTCCTCATCAATCAAGATTTTAAATTTGAGGATGGGATTTTCAGCGGATATGACTCTTCCTCAAGGAGTTATGATAAATCTAGCTGGCAGTATCAACTGGACGAAAATGGCAATCCCAAAATGGATAAAAGCCTTCGAGACCCACATTGTGTGTTTCAGCTCCTGAAGAAGCACTTCTCACGCTATGATGCTGAGACTGTGTGCAAAATAACAGGCACGCCAAAAGAAGACTATCTTGAGGCTTGCCGCACCTTCGCTGCCACTGGAGCGGCAGGAAAGGCTGGAGCTATTGTTCTCTCTTCAGGCGCTTGTCAACATACCCAAGGAACTCAGAATGTTCGGGCTTACGGGATATTGCAGCTCCTGCTGGGGAATATGGGAGTAGCTGGTGGGGGGATTAATGGGATTGCCGGAGCGTCAAACGGGCTCGGCTGTAGCGTACAAGGTCGGCTTTTTCACTGGCTGCCAGGGACTCTTTCCTCACCCACAGCCGACCAACAGAGTCTAGAAGAATATGTCAAGGCTAATGGAAATGAGGCATATATCGTAAGCTTGCTCAAGTCCTGGTATGGAGACAATGCTACGGCAGCTAATGACTACGGTTTTAATTGGCTTCCCAAGGGAAGCGGCAATTATTCCTTTGTGCCCTTATTCGCCGCAATACATTCAGGCACGATAAAAGGTTTAATCTGTTGGGGCATGAATCCCGCGGTAAGCGGGCCCAATAGCAGCTATATTCGTGAGGCTCTTGCGAAATTGGATTGGATGATAGTAATTGACCTATGGGAAACGGAAACCGCCAGTTTCTGGAAGAGGCCCGGGGTTGACTCTGCAAGCATTGATACCGAGGTCTTTCTCTTGCCGGCAGCCAGCTCGCTGGAGAAAGAGGGAAGTGTCAGTAATAGCTCACGCTGGGTACAATGGCGCTACAAGGGGATAGAGCCTCCCGGTGAGGCAAAGGATGATCTCTGGATTACCAATAGGCTTATGCTTAAACTAAAACAGCTCTATGAAACAGAAGGTGGCCCCAACACCGATGTCATTAACGGCTTAACGTGGAAGTATGGTGACCCGCCGGATGTTCACAGTGTAGCTAAAGAGATCAATGGATATGACCTTGAAACTGGTCAGCTACTGTCAGATTTAACCAAGCTTAAAGCCGATGGCACAACAACCTCAGGCAACTGGATTTTTTGTGGAAGTTACACTGAAGAAGGAAATATGGCAGCCCTGCGTGATCCTTCTCCGGGGCCTTTTAACATAGGTCTTTTCCCTAAATGGGCCTGGGCTTGGCCGTTGAACCGGCGTATCTGGTACAATCGGGCTTCGGTGGATGTTGAAGGCAAGCCATGGGATCTCAATCGTCCAGTCATAGAATGGGACTCCCTAATAGAAGGATGGATGGGCGATACTCCGGATGGAGGCTGGCCCCCAATAAGTATAAGCGGCAAGTATCCTTTTATTATGAAGCCGCAAGGGAGAGCGCATCTCTTTGGTCCGGGTAGGCTGGATGGTCCTCTCCCGGAGCACTATGAGCCGTGGGAAAGTCCGGTTATGAATCCCATGACATCTCAACAAAGCGACCCAGTGCTTAAGTTATGGAACTGGGATAAGAGAGGTACCCCAGATAAATATCCTATCCTGGCCACTACCTTCCGCCTTGTAGAGCATCTACATACCGGCTCTTTTACTAGAAACTTGCCCTGGCTAGTGGAATTAATGCCAGAAATGTTTATTGAGATAAGTGAGGAACTGGCCAATGAGAGAGGCATCGCCAATGGTGGAAGAGTAATTGTTGAATCTGCTCGTGGTGAAGTCACAGCTGTTGCTATGGTAACCAAGCGGCTGCGTCCTTTTAGTATTAACGGGCAAGAAAAAATTCATCAGATTGCCATACCCTGGAATTGGGGCTATATGGGAGCATCTAAAGGTGACAGCGGTAATCTTCTTACGTCTTGCATAGCCGATGCCAACACCGGAATCCCTGAATTAAGGGCATTTTTGTGCAATGTAAGAAGAGTGTAAAAAAGAGGACCATGAAATTAACCCGAAGGAACTTTTTGAAACTTTGCGGGGGAACTGCCGCTGGGGCTGCCTTCGTGGGTGTATTAGATCCTGAATCCTTTGTTGAAGCGGCTCCTATAGACATCCCGCTCAGAAAAAGAATTGGCGAAAAAACCAGCATTTGTTGTTACTGCGGAGTGGGCTGTGGGGTGATCGTAGCCTCTGATGAGAACGGAAAAGCGACAAGTATTGAAGGAGACCCAGACCATCCTATTAATCAAGGGGCGTTATGCAGCAAGGGCGCAGCTCTTATTCAGGTAACCAATAATGAGCGCCGTCTGGATAAGGTGTTGTATCGTGCGCCATATTCCTCTGATTGGGAAAAGGTGTCATGGGATTGGGCTATTGACAAAATCGCCAGGAATATCAAGAAAACACGAGATGAGAACTGGACTTATGAAGATGAGAAAGGACGCGTCGTCAATCATACCGAAGCTATCGGATGGGATGGCAGCGCTGTGGTCAACAATGAAGAGGCATATCTGTTCACCAAGTTCGCTCGCGCTCTGGGAATAACTTATCTTGAGCATTGCGCCAGATTATGTCATTCGTCCACTGTAGCTGCCCTGGGAGCGTCGTTCGGACGGGGGGCGATGACCAATCACTGGATAGACATTAAAAACAGTAATTGCATAATGATAATCGGCAGCAATGCTGCTGAGAACCATCCTCTTGCCTTCAAATGGGTAACCGAAGCCATGGAGCAAGATGCCAAGCTCATCAGTGTTGACCCGCGCTTTACCAGGACTTCCTCTAAAGCTGACATCTATGCAAAGATGAGGTCGGGTACTGATGTGGCGTTCATTGGCGGAATGATTAAATATGTAATTGAGGATATAGAGAAACATCCTGAGAATTACAATATGACCTATATTGAAGAATATACCAATGCTACCCTGCTCATAAACCCTAATTTTAAGGGTCCAGCGGACCTGGATGGGCTCTTCTCTGGCTATGATGCCGGTAAGAGGGTTTACGATAGATCAAGTTGGGTATACCAACTGGATGATAAGGGTATTCCTAAGAGAGACCTCTCACTTAAAGACCCGAATTGTGTTTTCCAGCTTTTGAAGAAACAGTTCGCTAGATATGATGTTGATACTGTGTGCAGCGTTACCGGAACACCTAAAGATGTTTACCTCAAGGTGTGTGAGACTTATACTGCCACGGGCAAGCCTGATAAATCCGCTACTATCATCTATGCTATGGGCACTACCCAGCATACCAACGCTGCCCAGATGATTCGTTCCTATTCAATATTGCAGTTACTGCTGGGAAATATTGGCGTAGCGGGTGGAGGAATCAATGCTGCCAGGGGACAGAGCAATGTCCAGGGCTCGACAGACCATGCCATCTTGTACCACATTCTTCCTGGTTATCTCAAAACGCCTCACCCTGAGGATGTGGACCTTGAGGCTTATCTCAAGCACTATACTCCTACAAGCAATGACCCCTTGAGTGCTAACTGGTGGCAGAATTATGCTAAGTACATTGTCAGCCTGCTCAAGGCCTGGTATGGTGATGCCGCCAGTGCTTCGAATGACTTTGCCTACGAATATTTACCTAAGGTTGAAGGTGACCATTCTCATATTGCCATGGCAGAAGCGATAGAAAATGGTGTGGTAAAGGGACTCATATCGCCAGGGCACAATACTGCCGTTTCCGGTCCCAATGCTAATTTGGAGCGTGCTGGCCTGGATAAACTTGACTGGCTGGCCGTATGGGACTTATGGGAGACAGAAACGGCTGCTCACTGGAAGAGACCCGGGACTGCCCCATCTCAGATAAGAACTGAGGTTTTCCTATTGCCTGCCCAAGCCTCGATGGAGAAGGAAGGCAGCCTTACTAACAGCGGGCGATGGTCTCAGTGGCGATATAAGTGTTGTGATGGTCCAGCTATGGCAAGGAGCGACTTGTGGATTGTCACCAAGCTTATCAAAAAAGTGAAGGAACTTTATGACACGGAAGGTGGTGAGTATCCTGACCCTATTTTGAATTTAGCATGGGATTATGGAGGCCCACCAGATGTGCACAAAGTGGCTAAAGAGATTAATGGCTATGACCTTGAAGCAGGTGAGCTTCTTCCCAGCTTCACAAAGCTCAAAAGTGATGGCACGACTTCATCAGGTAATTGGCTTTACTGTGCTAGTTATACCGAAGATGGGAACATGGCGGCACGGCGTGACCCAACACAGACGCCTGAGCAGGCTAATATCGGCCTATATCCCAACTGGTCCTGGTGCTGGCCGGTGAATCGCCGTATTCTCTATAATCGAGCCTCAGTCGACTTAGATGGTAATCCGTTCAATCCTGACAAGCCTGTCATCAACTGGCATCCATTGCGTGGGGAATGGGAAGGTGATGTTCCCGATGGTGGCTGGCCTCCTATGTCTCAGGAAGGAACTAAACTCCCCTTCATTATGACGCCTGAAGGGCGGGGACATATCTTTGCTCCTGGAACACTGCTTAAGGATGGACCTATCCCGGAGCATTACGAACCCTGGGAGAGCCCGGTGGGTAACCTTCTGTCTAACACCCAGAGTGACCCTGCAGTTACCATCTGGAAATCTCTGGTCAAAGGCGACGCTAGTAAATACCCCATTGTGGCTACTACTTATCGTGTCAGTGAGCACTGGCTGGCGGGACAGATGACCCGGAATCTACCCTGGCTGGTGGAGCTCATGCCCGAGATGTTTGTCGAGGTGAGCGAAGAGCTTGCAGAAGAAAAAGGTATTGAGAATAGCAAGAAGGTCATTGTGGAATCGGCACGAGGCAAAATAGAAGCAGTGGCTGTTGTCACCAGGCGTTTCACCCCCTTCTCAATCAACGGGAAAAGGGTACACCAGATTGGCATACCCTGGCATTGGGGCTATATGGGGCTGTCTAAGGGTGACAGTGCCAATGTGCTTACCCCCAATATAGGTGATGCCAATACTACCATACCGGAATACAAAGCATTCCTGTGTGATATAATGGCTAAGTGAGGTAAAAAGCAATGGCTAAAGCGATGCTTAATGATGTCACCAAGTGCATTGGCTGTCGTGCCTGTCAGGTAGCTTGCAAGGAATGGCATGACCTTCCTGCTGAGCAGACTACCAACCGGGGGACATACGAGAATCCCCCCGACCTTTCTGCTGATACCTGGACGAAGATCATATTTAAGGAATATGGTAACGATGGCACATTAAGGTGGCTTTTCAGGAAGGAACAATGTATGCACTGCACCGACGCGCCATGTGTTAATGTTTGCCCTAGTGGTGCGCTTCAGCGTCATCCAACTCTGGGATTTGTCACCTATGATAGGCATAAATGCACTGGCTGTGGTTATTGTATCGAATTCTGTCCCTTTGATATTCCCAGGAGGGACAAGGAATCCAATAAACTGCTTGGCACGGGGTTGATGGGAGGCAAATGCGACTTTTGTTTCGACCGTGTGAGCAATGGCTTAGAACCTGCCTGTGCTAAAGCTTGTCCCACTGGAGCAATAAAATTTGGTGAGTGGGAGGACTTAGTAGCAGAAGGAAAACAAAGAGTCAAATCTCTAAAGGAAAAGCATCCTGATGCCAACTTTTATGGCGAGCATGAACTGGAAGGTTTGCATATGCTGTATGTTTTAGATGAGAAGCCTGAAGTTTATGACCTTCCTGTAGACCCACAGATGCCTGCTGCTCTCACCGCCTTGAATGTTGGTGAATGGACAGGTATTGGTCTTGGTTTGCTGGCTGGTGGTGGGATGCTCGGCGCAGCAATGCTTGCCAGAGCAAGAATGATTGAGAAAAAAAAGGAAGAAAGTGCAGAAAGCTAAAAAAGAGAAGGGTTTTTGGGCTTCTATCTTCGAGCCAATAGGGGATATTGTTGCAACCCTTATTCATGATGCTTTGTTTGATGACCCGGGAAGGCCCGGGGTTAAGCGATTTAGCCTGCAAGCAAGGGTACTTCACTGGACGGTGGCAGTATTGGTTATATTGATGGGATTAACCGGTTTGATACTATTTGTGCCTGGTTGGGGAATAGCTGGCCTGGCAGGCTGGACTCGCATCATCCACCGACTTAGTGCTTATTCCTTCGGAGTCGTCCTGGTGCTCTACCTCATAACATATCCCAAAGTCAGCTTAGCGTTTGTAAAGGAAGCCTTTACCTGGAAGAAGGAAGATATTGGCTGGCTTAAAGCGGCAACTGATTACTATACCGGTGGCGATGAGAACAAGATGCCACCTCAGGAACATATAAACCCGGGACAAAAGCTATGGCAGCTTATCACTATTGTCTGTGGCGCAATCTTCTTTATAACCGGGGCTATTATGGCTTTTGCTAAGGGTGCTGTGTCTCCTGCTGTTTTCCAATGGTCTCTTCTCACCCATGCTCTCGCCTTCATTATTGGCGGTAGTATGCTCATAGTGCATGCTGTCTTGGGAGCTTTACACCCTAGAATGAGTGAATCCCTCCGCTCTATGATAACCGGCAAGGTGTCTGAGGAGTATGCTAAGAGTCACTACGGCAAGTGGTATGAGGAAATTTCCAAACAGCAGTAAAGGGTGACTACACAGGCCGATACTGAAACCGTAGAGCATCTGGGGAAATGGAAGCAGACCCCCTATATAGACCTTCACCGGAAATTGCTTGGGCTCAGAGTAAGAAATTCATATTTACCCGTATTAGATGACCATATTCGTCAAATAGCTAACCGCTTTGCACAGGCTAATTTTGTTCTCCAATTTGAAGACGCCTTTCCCGAGGAGTCATTATTCTACGAATTGTTCTCAGAAGCAAACCGCATAGTTAGCGAACAACTTCCCGATTTCCGGGTGGAGAATCCACAGCCATCCTTAATAAAAAAAGCGGCTAATGCCTGGTATCAATATTCTTCGATGAACGACATCGCGCAGAAGATAGGCATTAGCTGGGAAGCGCTTTCCCTCTGTCTTAAAAGTGCTTTTCATCCTATACTCCTCAGGTATTCTGAACAGCTATCGCCTGTGGTGAATCAGGATTCCTGGCGTCAGAAGGTATGTCCTGTCTGTGGAGGTAAGCCGGATTTTGCTTTCCTCGACAAGGAAACAGGTGCTAGATGGCTGATATGCTCTCGCTGTGATGCTGAATGGCTTTTTCTTCGCCTTGAGTGTCCTTTCTGCGGCAACCGAGAGCAGGATTCTCTGGCTTATCTCACCGACGAGAAGGAATTATACCGCCTTTATACTTGCCAGCGATGCCGAACTTACATTAGGACGATTGACCTGCGCCGCAGTGGAGAAAATGTGCTGTTCCCCCTGGAGCGTATTGTCACCCTTGACCTGGATAGGCAAGCACACGAAGCTGGATATCAACCTGGCTGGTAATTACGGGATCCTTCCCATCTTTTGGTCATTATTGAGGAACGAGTCTGTGGGGGTTGACAGGATTTTTTACATGATATAGACTGGGTAAGCAGTTACCTATTACCTTAATTAAGTGGAATGTCGGGAGTATTGTAATGGGATTTGAAAGCCAGGAGGTTGAGAGGAAAGTTATTTCCATGTTGAAGGTGCTGGCAGCGCAGCGAGAGCCACTGGGTGCCAGAGTTATCGCCCGTCGGTTGAAAAACTACGGCGTCGAACTTACCGAAAGGGCAGTAAGATATCACCTTAAGTTGATGGATGAACGAGGATTAACCAAGCCTGCAGGGAGAGATGGGCGGTTGCTTACCGAACTGGGAGTTAAAGAAATAAGGAATGCTCTGGCTCGAGATAAGATTGGTTTTGCTATCTCAAATATTGAAACACTTGCTTTTCGCACCAGCTTTGATTGGGAAAAATGTTCCGGCCTGGTTCCAGTTAATATCTCGCTATTCCCAGAGGGAAGCTTTAAAAAGGCGCTCAGGGTGATGAGGAAAGCGTTTGAGGCTGGGCTTTGTGTGAGTAAGTTAGTAGCAGTGGCATGTGAAGGAGAAAAGCTAGGTGAAGTGATGGTCCCTCAGGGAAAGATAGGATTTGCCACAGTTTGCAGTATTATCATTAATGGCTCTCTTCTTAAGGCGGGTATCCCGCTGGAATCTCGTTTCGGTGGCATCCTCCAGATTCGAAATCACAAACCCACCCGTTTTGTGGATTTCATACATTATGCTGGCTCAACATTGGACCCTTCAGAGGTATTCATTAAAGCCAGGATGACATCTGTGGGTGAAATAATAAGCGATGGAGACGGGAAAATTCTGGCAAATTATCGAGAGATACCAGCTCCGTGCCGCTCAATGGCGGATGAGATAGTAGCAAGGTTAAAAGAAGCCGGATTGGGTGGGTTGATAATGATGGGCGAGCCAAGTCAGCCAGTATGTGAAATACCCATAGCATTAAACAGGGTAGGGATGGTCCTTATGGGAGGTTTAAATCCTGTGGCTGCTGCTGAAGAACAGGGTATAGAAGCTGAAAATATGTCTATGAGCACCGTCATGGAGTATCGGGATTTAGTTAACTTTAAGGAGGCTTGAAATGAATGAGATAAGAATTATACCTTGCTTGGATGTGAAAGACGGGAGAGTGGTCAAGGGGATAAAATTTGTCAACCTGCGGGACGCACGAGACCCTGTTGAGGCGGCGGAGGCTTACTGTAATGAGGGTGCCGATGAACTTGTTTTCCTGGATATCTTTGCCACTGTGGAGAATAGAGGAACGAGATTAGAATGGGTCAGGAAAGTAGCCGAAAAGGTTACCATTCCCTTTGCCGTTGGCGGTGGGATTAAAAATATCGAGGATATGAAAGCTTTATTCGACATCGGTGTGGACAAGGTTTCGATTAACACTGCTGCGGTGAAAAATCCCGAACTTATAACAGAAGCTTCAAGGAAATTTGGGAAGGAAAGGCTTGTGGTGGCTATCGATGGGCGCAAGAATCCACCTGGAAGTGATCTTCCCCGATTAGAGGTGGTAGTTAAAAGTGGCAGTGAAGCCACCGGGATGGAGCTTGTCAGTTGGGCAAGGAGTGTGGAGGAGTTGGGGGCTGGCGAGATTCTGCTTACCAGCAAGGATGCCGATGGAACCAGAGAGGGCTATGACCTGGAGATGACCAAAGCTGTGGCTGAAGCCGTCAGCATTCCGGTCACTGCCTCCGGAGGAGCAGGAAAATTGGAGCATCTTTATGAAGCAGTGAAAATTGGCAAAGCCTCGGCAGTGTTAGCTGCGTCAATCTTCCATTTCAGGGAAGTATCTATATTTGAGGCAAAAAGATACCTCAAGGAGAAGGGAATAGCAGTAAGAATATAAGGGAGTTTAGTTGTCACCCTGAGCCGAAGCTCTGAGCAGAGTGAAGAGGCTAGCGAAGGGTCTAGATTCTTCGCTGGCGCTCAGAATGACGGAAAAGGAAGGGCTCAGAATGACGAGAAGCGAGAAGGTATCTTAAGGAGCAGGGGATAGCAGTAAACATATAAAGGAGGTAAATAATGTCTTTAAGTAAGCCAAATGCAAGTGCAGCAACCAAAACGAAACACAGGGTAACGCCTTCACCGTCCTCCGGGCTATGTGTAACCTGTGAAGATGGCTGTCCCGGGCTTTGTGAGGTGGGAAGGTCTGCCGTTAGAGGAAGGGAGATGCTCTATCCTCAGCCTTTTGGGCAAGTTATTGCTGGGTCAGAGAAGGATTATCCCGTCGATTTTTCTCATTTCAATATTCAGGGAAGTTGCGTTGGTGCAATCGGTATTGAGGCAGATTCAGATAAGGCTCTCTTCCCCGCTGTTGATATATCTACCGAGATAGGAGCTGCTGAAAAGAAGATAAAGCTAAAGGTGCCGTTCTTCACCGGTGCTTTGGGTTCAACTGAAATAGCTCGGGTGAACTGGGAGGGCGCTGCCATTGCCATTGCTATATGCGGTGCTGTGCTCGTCTGTGGAGAGAATGTTTGTGGCATGGACCCCAATGTTGAGTTTAAAGATGGGAAGGTTATCAAATCACCTGAGCTTGAAAGGCGAGTGAAGGTATATAAGGACTGGTATGAAGGCTATGGGGCAATGTTGGTTCAGGCGAATGTGGAGGATACTCGGCTTGGTGTCCCTGAATACGCAGTGGAGAAGCTCGGGGTTGAAGGCATAGAGATAAAATGGGGGCAAGGAGCCAAGGATATAGGTGGGGAGGTTAAGCTGCCGACTCTGGAAAGGGCACTCGAGCTTAAACGAAGAGGATATATTGTTATCCCTGACCCTGAAGCCCCTGCAGTTCAGAAGGCGTATAAAGCAGGAGGAATAAAGGAATTCGAGAGACACTCTCGCTTAGGAATGGTGGACGAAGAAGCTTTCTTGAAGGAAGTAGAAAGGTTAAGGAAGATAGGTGCCAAGTCTGTTACTTTGAAAACAGGTGCTTATCGGCCGGCAGATTTAGCTCGTGCGGTGAAATTTGCCTCAGAGGCCAGAATAGACCTTCTCACTGTTGATGGTGCTGGTGGGGGGACAGGGATGAGTCCCTGGCGGATGATGAATGAATGGGGGATTCCTACGGTTTACCTGGAAAGCCTTCTTTATAGATTTCTCAGGAGGCTTGATGAAAAGGGGGCATTTATCCCCAGTTGCGCCATAGCCGGCGGCATCGCTCTTGAGGACCACATTTTCAAGGCTCTAGCTTTGGGAGCTCCTTATATAAAGGCGGTATGTATGGGTCGTTCTACACTTGCCGCAGCTATGGTGGGGAAGACGCAGGAGCATCTTCTTAAGAAAAAACATGGTGATGGTGATGGATATCAAGAAGCTCTTTTTCAAACTTTCATCGAAGCAGGCGAGCTTAAGGAAAAATATGGGGATGACTTTGCAAGGATTCCGCCCGCGGCGATAGGTGTTTATACCTATTACGATAGACTTGCTACAGGTTTAAGGCAGCTTATGGCTGGGGAGCGCAAATTTGCCCTTAGCTTTATAGATAGAAATGACCTCGTCGCTCTGACGCGAGAAGCGGCAGATGTCTCCGGGATCCCTTATGTGATGGAATCGGATATGGAGGAAGCAGAGAAGATCTTAGCGTAAAGAGAAGTAGTTTAGTATCACATAGCCTGGCTCAGCTCCAAAACCACAATTTGCAGCTCACTGGGTAGGGTAGTCTGGGTGATGGGGAGTTTTGGTTTGGGTTGCATCTCGTGAATGCCCATCTTGCTCAGGAACTTGTCTACTGGCTCCAGATTTCTAGTTAACACATCTGTCTTGTAGTGCATGGGGATAACAATGCGGGGAGTCAATTGTTTTACTATCTCGGCAGCTTCATCTATCGATATCGTGGATACCTCGCCAACAGGCAAAAACAGGATGTCGCAGTTTCCTAATTCCCCTGCCAATGATGATGTTAATGCATGCCCCAGGTCTCCAAGGTGACATAAACTTAAACCTTCCATCTCTATGAGATAGATGGTATTTTTGCCCCTGGTCTCGCCCTTTTCGTTATCGTGGTAGCTGGCAAGCCCGGTGATAAATATGCTACCTATTTCATATTCCCCGGGACCCTTGACCTGTTTAGGGCTGTTGGCGATGCCTTCGACATAGCTGTGACCGGGGTGAAAATGGCTCACCGTTACTATATCTGCTTCGCGTTCACCCAGGGAATAGCCTAATTCGGGGCAATACGGGTCGGTGATAACGGTCTTCTCTTTCCCTTTAAGAACAAAACAGGAATGCCCCAGCCACCTAATTTCCACGTCGTTTATTTTAACATCCTTGCTCAATGTAAAGCGAGTTGATGCGCTTGCTCAGCATCTCAGGGATACATTCTTTTTTCTGTCATTGCGAGGAGCGTTAGTGACGAAGCAATCTCCAAGTTAGTAGCTATTAGCTTTCAGCTTCATACCGACTGCTTTTTCATTTTTGCTCTGTCATTTTGCCTTTTGATTTTTGAGTTTTGCCTTTCTGAGGTTGCCACGCCTTCAGCTCGCAATGACAGAGAGGTTTTTTTCTCAGCATTGGTAACATACAAGGTGCTCCCATCTAGCTGAATGAGAGTGGTTGACATCAAATAATTTGCGTGGTATTATTGACATATGTCCATAATTACTAGCGAAAAGGTGGTAACTTTTAGTGGCTAGACCGGTTAAGTTGCGATATGTTGCTGGATTGCCGACTGCCGATTCTTTCAGACCAACGGGAATTCCCGTAAATTTGCTAGAGGAGGTTCGCCTTTCGCTTGAAGAAATTGAGGCTATTCGTCTTAAAGATCTGGAGGGGTTGGAGCAGGAAAAATGTGCTGAAGGGATGCACATCTCCAGACCAACATTTCATCGAGTTCTGGAATCGGGGCGCA
>Ga0307429_1000914_pt1 | contig 15263 bp, 15 predicted proteins | sample SalMarWE160230MG_FD_202151 | JGI IMG/M metagenome (GOLD analysis project Ga0307429, IMG submission 202151) | Salt marsh sediment microbial communities from the Plum Island Ecosystem LTER, Massachusetts, United States - WE1603-230 | ecosystem: Environmental > Aquatic > Marine > Intertidal zone >...
AAAGAGACCTTATCTGAGGTATCCATGGATTTGACAGAATACCGGGTGAAGCTAGAGGTTTCTGTGGCTCTGATTTCCACGAAGGACGGGAAGATCTTATGGGAGAAGAAAGTAGAAGAGGCGACAACTTATACTCCCACAGAAGGAGGAGAGGTGCAGACTGAAAGTGATGCTATCAGGGAAACCGGCAGAAAAATTGGAGAAGACCTGGTTAATCTAGTTACGGAAGGATGGGAAAGATAAGCGAGAAAAAATTTAAAAAACCAAAATCTATGAGGGATAACCCTCTGCATTACTGCCCGGGATGTGGCCACGGGATAGTACATCGGCTGATTTGTGAGGTAATAGATGAGCTAAAGGTTCAAGAAAAAATAATTGGTGTCTGTCCGGTGGGCTGCTCAGTAGTGGCCTACAATTATTTTGATTTTGATATGGTAGAAGCAGCTCATGGAAGAGCTCCTGCTATAGCCACCGGGATAAAAAGATCTCGTCCTGACAAGATCGTCTTTACCTACCAGGGAGATGGGGATCTAGCTTCCATAGGAACGGCTGAGATTGTGCATGCCGCCTCCCGAGGTGAGGCTTTTACGGTAATCTTCATCAATAATGCTACCTATGGGATGACCGGTGGACAGATGGCCCCCACTACTCTCATAGGCCAGAAGACCACCACCACTCCCTTTGGGAGAGATGCTAAGGAGGCAGGCTATCCTTTAAAGGTGTGTGAGCTGCTTTCATCCTTACCAGGAGCGGCGTATCTTGAAAGAGTAGCTGTGAATAGTCCGGTTAATATAAGAAGAGCAAAGAAAGCTGTTAAGAAAGGCTTTAAAGTCCAGATTGAGCGAGAAAAATTCGCTCTGGTAGAAATTCTTTCCCCCTGCCCTACGGCCTGGAGACTCTCACCCCTTGATTCTCTCAAATGGATGGAAGAAAAGATGATCCCCTACTTCCCTCTGGGGGTGATAAAAGACGAAGCTAGCCTCGCAGTGAAGTTATAGATTAATGCCCCTCCTTGAAGCATAAAAGAAACCACCAAAATGTTGACATTTGCCATTTTTTCCTCTAGAGTATGACTGAAGAAGATAGTAGACGCTCATCCCCATCTCGATTTAGTCAAAGTTCATGATGCGCTTTCTTACTATTACGAGAATCGGGAAGGGCTTGATGAGAAGATCGCTACTAGATTGGATACCCGCCAGTTCTGCTGGCGGGAGAGAAAAGGTAATTGTTAAAAGAAAATAATCAAGTTAGTAAACCCTCCGTAGGACGGGCCATGAAGTTTACGTTAGGGGATACTTATCATAATGTAGGTAAGGTTATCCTTAGTAACTTATTTTGGACAGCTACCTTCATTCCCTGTCTATTAGTGGGTCTCGAGATCAGAAAGAATTTCTCCCCCTTACTTCTTCTTTTGCTGGCCGGGTGCTTTCTTTTAACTTCTCCCGCCTTGGCGGGGATGTTTGTTATGTCTCGAAAAATTGCCATAAAGGAGCACGACATAGAGCTAAGAGATTTCCTTGCTGGAATAAAAGAGCATTGGAAGAAAAGCCTTGTCCTGTCTCTTATTTGTGTGATAATCCCTTTAGCAGCTGGATCTTCCTTAATGTTCTATGGACAATTGGCTAGAACTAGCTCTTTGATTGTAATTCTTTGGATAATCAACGTTTGGATATTGATCTTTTTCTTCCTGGCTCAAGTTTATTTCTTTCCCCTTATGATAGGGCAGAAAATGGGAATAAGTCAAATCCTAAGGACTTCTCTTTTACTAGCTTTGAATAATGTTGCGTTTACCTTTGCAATTCTTCTCTTTGAAATAGCTATTCTTTTGCTCTGTTCTATTACGGGAGTTATCTTTCTGGCAGGAGTGAGTATGGTTGCCCTTCTTCAAAGCAATGCCTTCATTGAAGTAGTCAAAAGATATACCGGGGAGGAGATAAGAAAAGAGGTGAAAAGAGAAGAAGAGGGTCAAAAGAAAACCTTAAGAGATGTTCTTCGAAATACCTTTTTCCCCTGGAAATATGATTAAGGTGTGGGTCAAAAGATCGCCATGCCTGCCTTCAGCAGGCTTTCACCTCTTGATTCTCTCAAATGGATGGAAGAAAAACTAATCTCCTACTTCCTTCTGGGAGTAATAAAAGACGAAGCTAGCCTCTCAGTATAGTTTTAGATTAATGCCCACCCTCGAAGCATAAAAGAAACCACCAAAATGTTGACATTTGCCATTTTTTCCTCTAGAGTATGGCTGAAGAAAATAGGAGGTGATTGGTAGGGTCTAGCCCAATTTTTTCATAAGTCTGGATTTTATCCGGGCTGCTTTATTTTTGTGCCACACTCCTTTAACTACTGTTTTGTCGATTAGGCTTAAGATGTGAGGAAGGGACTTCTTTGCTTCATTTTTTTTACCTTCATCTATAAGTCCCTTCAGTTTTTTGATACTTGTTTTAGTTTGTTTTTTTACACTCTGATTACGTAGTCTTTTCTTTTGATCCTGTCTCATCCTTTTTTTTGCTGATCTGAGGATGGGCATTGTATTCTCCTTTGCGTGGTTTTGTTGTCAAGGAGTATATCATATCCGCCAAAAAACTGCAAGTAAGGCGCCAGGATAATTGGGTACGGATAAGGTAATAAAAGCAGCCGGGGTGGTGGGATTGGGTACTTTTCTTTCTCGTATCCTCGGCCTACTAAGACTCCAGGTTATTGCTTATATATTTGGCTATTCTGCAATTACTGATGCTTTCTGGATCGGCTTTACCCTGCCCAATCTCCTTAGATCTCTTCTGGCAGAAGGAGCATTAAGCACCGCTTTTATCCCTGTCTTTAGTGAATGGTTGGCTAAAAAAGGGGAAAAAGAAGCAAAAAGACTGGCCAACAATGTCCTCAATATCCTCATGCTACTTTTGGTAGTGGTAGTGGGATTGGGCATCTTTTTTGCGCCGCAGTATGTGCCTTATCTGGCCTTCGGCTTTAGAAAAATTCCCTCCCAGCTGGGTCTGGCTATAAAGCTGACCCAGGTTATGTTTCCCTTTCTTTTTTTTATCAGCCTGGCTGCTCTGGCAATGGCTTTTCTCAATTGTAAAGGACATTTTGCTACCCCCGCCTTTGCTCCCCTTCTCTTCAGCGTAGCCGTCATTTTATCCGCTCTTTTTTTAACTCCTCAATTTGGAATCTATAGTCTAGCTATAGGAGTGGTAGTCGGAGGAGGGCTCCAGCTCCTTTTCCAGATCCCTTCACTCATTCAAAGAGGATTTGGATATTGTCCAGCTTTGTCTTTTAAAGATCCAGGAATACGCAAGATCGGTAAATTGATTGTACCAGCCACCGTGGGGGGAATTACTCTCCAGTTTAACGTATTGATCAACCGTGTCTTTGCTTCTACTCTTGTTCCCGGCAGTATCTCAGCTCTTTTATATGCTATGAGGTTGATTCAGTTTCCTCTAGGCCTTTTTGCTATAGCCTTGTCTACGGCTATTTTTCCTACCCTTTCCTCTCTTGCTGCCAAGGAAAGAGTAGGGGAGCTGAGGGAGATGGTATCCCTGGGAGTGAGAATGGTTCTCTTTGTTCTCATTCCTTCTAGTGTAGGATTAATCATAATTAGGGGTCCTCTCATTTCTCTGCTTTTTCAGCACGGAGCTTTCTTAGCTAAAGATACCCTCATGACCGCTCAAGCTTTGGTCTATTACTCACTGGGCTTATTTGCCATGGGTGAGGTTATGGTCCTTACCAGGGCTTTTTATTCTCTTCAAGATGTCTTTACCCCGGTTAAGGTATCTATTCTTATATTGATCCTCAATGTCTTGTTAAATTTTCTTTTGATCTCACCCCTAAAACATAGTGGGTTGGCTTTAGCCACCTCCCTTTCAATGTTTGCCAATGGAGCGATACTTCTGGTTCTTTTGAGAAGAAAGTTAAAAAGAATAGAGGGAAGGAAGATCCTTAACTCTTTCTTAAAGATTAGCCTGGTCACAGGAGCGATGGGTGCAGGAGTTTTTCTTGTAATTGAAGCCATTCCTATTATGATAAGAATATCTTTGCTCAAGGCTCAGATTGCACAGGTTTGCAGTGGTATCGGCGTAGGGATGCTCATATTTTGTGGCTTAGCTTATTGTCTGAAATTGGATGAACTTAGAGTGATTTACCAGGCATTCAGGAGAAAAAAAAGTTAAAAAAGGATAGCCAAAGATCTCTGAATACCTGAGAGGCTCTGGGTAGGTTAACCACAGGAGGAGCAGGTTTTGAGAGGCTTTCAGTGGTTGAGTTGACAAATTCAGAACTAGTTGATATGTTAGGGCAACTCATAAAGGAGGCGAATAAAGAGAAAAAGGAGAGGAAGATGAAGGACGTAAGAGCAGTAGTATTGGCAGCAGGGGAAGGGACTCGAATGAACTCAGAGTTAATCAAACTGGCCCACACCTTGACCTATCAGGCTTTGGTGAAATTCGCTGTCGATGCCTGTGTCAGAAGTGGGATAGGTAGAACAATCGTAGTGGTGGGTCATCAGGCCGAGAGAATAAGATCCATTCTAGGTGAAGGATTCGACTATGTCTATCAGGAGAAAAGATTGGGTACTGGAGATGCTTTGAAAAGGGCTATTCCCCTCTTAGAGGATTTTAAAGGAGAGCTGGTGGTGCTTCCAGGTGACGATCCCTTTATCACTGCACCTATACTGATCCAGTTGGTCGAGCATCAGCGGAAGGCCAGGCCAGCCGCCACGGTGCTCACAGCTTGTCTTCCTGATCCAAGTCACTACGGAAGAGTAATCAGAAACGGCTACCTACAGATAAAAAGAATCGTGGAGAGTAAAGACGCCAGTTCCGAGGAACTAAAGATTAAGGAAGTAAATAGCGGAATCTACTGCTTTGATACCCAAAATTTACTTCCCCTTCTTTCTTGCCTGGACTGTGACAATGCTGAGAAGGAATATTATCTAACCGACGTTATCGAACTGTTCAACCAGCAGGGATTCAGAGTAGAGGCATTGGAGGAAAAGGACCCTTATGTAGCTTTAGGGGTGAATACTCCTGAGGAGTTAGAAAGAGCCTGGAAGATTTTAGAGAGAAGAAGGGAAACCCCACCTCTGTCTTGAAAATCATACCCTGATGGGAGAAAGATTTATTCTAGCCATTGACCAGGGAACAACTGGCACAAGGGTAATTGCGTATGATCGGGATGGCCATGTTGTTTCGCATTCCTATCGCCAGCTCACCCAGTATTATCCTCAGCCCGGATGGGTAGAACATGACCCAGAGGAAATCTGGCAGAGCTGTCTATTTGTGGTCGAGAAGACTCTCGCCAGAAGTGATCTCAAGCCCGCGAAAATCGAGGCCATTGGTATTACCAATCAAAGAGAAACTACCCTGGTCTGGGACAGGAATACGGGTGAGCCTCAGTATAAAGCCATTGTCTGGCAATGTAGGCGGACAGCTCCTCATTGTGATGAATTAACCTCAAAAGGACTAGAGGATCTTATCAAAGAAAGGACAGGTCTGGTAATCGATCCTTACTTTTCGGCCACCAAGATTGGGTGGATTCTCGATAAGATACCGGGAGCAAGGAAGAAGGCAGATAAAGGGGAAATTGTCTTTGGGACTGTAGACAGCTGGTTGTTGTGGAAACTTACCGGGGGAGCTTCTCACCTTACTGAGTATACTAACGCCTCCCGCACCATGCTTTTTAATATCCATAAGCTAGAGTGGGATACTGAACTTTTGGACCTTTTCCAGATTCCTCGCAAGATCCTTCCTTCAGCCAGACCCTCCGGCAGTATCTTTGGTTACACTGCTAAAAATGGCCCCCTAAGTCAAGGAATCCCTATTGCCGCCGTTTTGGGTGATCAGCAGGCAGCTCTTTTCGGCCAAATGGGCTTTAATCCTGGCACGGCCAAAAATACCTATGGAACTGGCTGCTTTCTATTGCTCAATTTAGGTAAAAAGTCGGTCACTCCCTCTAAGGGATTGGTAGCCACTCTTGCCTGCGATGGTGAAGGAAAACCCATTTATGCTCTGGAAGGGAGTGTATTTATGGCTGGAGCTGCTGTTCAGTGGCTGCGTGATGGATTAGGATTGATAAAAGCCCCAAAAGAGACCGAAGAAGCAGCTGAAAGAGTTAAGGATACCGGCGGTGTATACATGATCCCTGCCTTTACGGGGTTAGGGGCCCCTTACTGGGATTCCTCAGCCAGAGGAGCAATTTTAGGAATAAGCCGGGGCACAAAAAAGGAACATATCATTAGGGCTACCTTAGAATCAATCGCCTATCAGACACGCGATGTCCTTGAGGTTATGGAAGCTAATGCAAAACAAAAACTTAAGACGCTGCGGGTTGATGGGGGAGCGGCAAAGAATGACTTTTTAATGCAGTTTCAATCTGATATTCTGGGCATCCCAGTGGAAAGGCCGGTGGTTCTAGAGACCACAGCTCTGGGAGCAGCCCTTTTAGCTGGTTTAACCACTGGTTTCTGGAAGAATAAAAAAGAGCTTACCCATCTCTGGAAGCGGGAGGTTTTATTTACGCCACAGATGGACAATGAGAGAAGAGAAACTCTCTATGCAGGTTGGAAAAAAGCAGTGAGTCGAGTCCTTAACAAAAAAGCGTCCTCCGATTAAAACTCGTTTAGCCTTAGAGATTTCAATGAATTTACTTACAATGTGAAGAGTGTTCTTCTCTATCTGAGAATTATCAACCTTCAGAGAATCCCCCCTGATTTCTTTTATTTTCCTCTTAGAAATCCGTCATCTCCTTCAATTTTCGTCTCTTGGGGGGCATTGCTGACTTCATAAAAAACCAAATCAACAATAAAGAAAGCTAAGTGTTTCACGTTTTAAGTAGTGGTATCCTTAGGTTTGAACCTAGCTTTCAATTTTCCAGCCTTTTTTGAGGCGGACTTGACATATCAAAAATTTTTATTAAAATAAAAAACAAAAGGAAACAAAGAAAAAAATATCTGAAAATATGGGTTAATCCAAACTACTTATGCCTAAAACAAAAATAGGAAAGAACATGTTAGTTGGTGAGCGAAGATTAAAAATAATAGATTTATTGGAAGAGAAGGGAAATGTAATAGTCTCGGAGTTAAGTAGCTTGCTTTCAGTTACTGAGGAGACGATCAGACGTGATCTGGAAAGTCTGGAAAAAGAAGGATTACTGAAAAGAACTTATGGAGGCGCTATACCTACCAACAGAGTTAGCCTTGAGTTGTCTTTTAAGGCAAGGGAAATAGAGCACAGGCAGGAAAAGAAAGCAATTGGAAAGGTTGCTGCGGGATTAATTGAAGATGGGGATGCCTTAATGTTTGATGCCAGCACTACTGCTTTAGCGGTGGTAAAACAGATTGGGGCAAGAAAAAGATTAACAGTGATATCCAGCTCTTTAGCTGTAGTTTTGGAATTGATTGGTAAATCTGAGATCACGTTCGTTTCTACGGGCGGCGTCTTTCATTCAAGGTCTCTTTCCTATGTAGGACCCCTGGCAGAAAAAGGAGTAAGAAACTACCATGTAGACAAACTATTCCTCGGAGTAAAGGGAATCACCATTGACGGATTAACTGATTCTTATGAAGCAGAGGCTCAGTTAAAGAAAACAATGATTGAATCAGCCAAAGAAGCCATTCTTGTTATTGACAGTAGTAAATTTAATAAAATAGCCTTAGTAAGTATCGTTCCGCTAGAGGCTATAAATAAGGTTATTACTGATAGGGGAATTCCTTCTGAGTATAAAAAGTTACTCTCTGACCAAAGCATAGAGGTGATAATAGCTTCGTGATTACTTTGGATTTAGAAGGTTTATATATAGCCTTTCATAAGTTTTGTGAAAGGTACTACTTGTGTAAGAAAGGAGGTGGTGTAGGAGAGAGTAAATAGGTGTTAGTTTTTAGAGCGTAAGGCCAAAAATTAACTGTAAAGGGGGAAAAGTGATGAAGAAACTAATGATGGCGTTAATGGTGGTGATTCTGATTGTAGGGATAGTTTCAAGTTGTGCGCTAGCTAAAGTCAGGATTGCTATGGTAGTTAAGAATCTGGGGAATGCCTTTTTCGAGGCTTGTAGAGATGGGGGTTTAGAGGCAATCGGACTCGGAGAGGACATTGAGTTGATTTTCCAAGCGCCAATTACGCCTACGGCTGAGGGTCAGATAGAAATCGTTGACGCGCTTATCGCTCAGAAAGTGAATGCTATTGCCATTTCCGCTAATGATCCAAATGCCCTAGTTCCCGTTTGTAAGGGAGCTATGGACGCCGGCATTAAGGTAATGTCCTTTGATTCAGGAGTTGCAGAAGGTGGACGTATATTGCAGTTAGACCCATCTGGTCCTGAGTTTATTGGCAGACAGCAGGTCCAGTTAATAGCTGAGATGATTGGCTACAAAGGGGAAATTGCTATCCTCAGTGCTACATCTCAGGCTACCAATCAGAATATCTGGATTGGATGGATGAAGGAGGAACTGAAAAAACCTGCTTATAAGGATATGAAGCTAGTAGCCACTGTTTACGGTGATGACCTCTCTGATAAGAGCTACCGCGAGGCATTGGGATTGTTTAAATCCTATCCCAATCTAAAGGGAATTATATCACCCACTACGGTTGGTGTTGCAGCAACTGCAAAAGCACTGGAAGATGAAGGACTCTCTGGAAAGATTAAACTTACCGGACTTGGCCTACCCTCGGAGATGAAACAGTATATTTTGAACGGTACCTGTACGAAAATGGCTCTCTGGAACCCGGTCGAGCTGGGGTATTCAGCAACCACTATTGCCTATAAACTGGTGACAGGCGAAATCAAAGGCGAAGTAGGTGAAGTGATGGATGTCGGCAAAATGGGTGACATTGTTATAGGCGAAGGTGGTACAGCTGTAATGAGCCCACCCTATGTTTTTGATAAGAGCAACATAGAGAAATTCGCTGAGATTTACTAGAGAGCTTTCAGAAGAGAAGTGAAGCAGGATAATTCCTGCTTCACTTCTCTTCCTAGCAGTTAGAGCTCTTTGCTAAGGAGCGGAAAAAGCCCAACTAACAAGCCACCACCCTTGGGTAGTTATTGACAATTCATCAAGAACAGAAGGAAAAGTATCACCCGGCCTTATCAAGCTGCCGGATCATCTAGACGAGAGAGAATTGATGGTCACGAACAAACTCTTAAAAGAAGAAGGTGGAGATATAATCTCCAAAAGTGAGCCGATTTTAGAATTAAGAGGGATATGCAAATACTTTGGGGGAGTTCATGCCCTTGAAGATGTGGACCTGGAACTTTACCCTAATGAGATTTTAGCTCTGGTTGGAGATAACGCCGCCGGTAAATCTACCCTGATAAAGATAGTTGCAGGAGTCTATCAGCCGGATAAAGGGGAGGTTCTCATTAATAGGAAAAAAATAGAGATCCATAGTCCACGTGCCGCCATGGATTTAAGGATAGAGACAGTATACCAGGAACTAGCTTTAGTAGATAATCTTGATGTGGTCGAAAATATCTTTCTGGGGAGACCTCTTACCAAATTTCGTTGGTTTGTGGATAGGAAGAGCATGGTAGCCAAAAGCATCAATATTTTAAAAAAATTAAAAATTTCTATTCCCTTTTTGAATGAACCAGTTCAAAACCTGTCAGGCGGTCAACGTCAGGCTCTGGCTGTGGGAAGGACCATTGCCTGGAGTGGGAAAATAGTCATTTTAGATGAACCAACTGCCTCTCTAGGTCTGGAAGAGACAAGAAAGGTTTTAGCACTTATAAAGCAATTAAAAGAGCATGGAGCATCTGTCATCGTCATTAGTCATAATTTGAGACATGTTTTTGGTATAGCAGATAGGATTATTGTTCTGCGTGGAGGCCGAAAGGTAGGCTCAAGGATTAAGAGCGAAACCAGTATTGACGAAATCGTCAAACTAATAACTGGTTCATTGGAATTCTGAAATCAATATTATGAGTGGTCTAAGAACTAGCTGAAACTTGAGCAAGTTTCGGTCTTTTATTATAAAAGAGGGATTTGTAAAGTAAAAACAGGATAAAAATAAAACTATAGGAGGTGGGTAAGGGATACTAATGTAAGCCTTTTTTAGTATACCGTGAAAAAGTGGTTAAAAAAAGGGAACTTATTCTTTTAGTTTCGCTCGTTTCTTTAATAACAATTATTAGCCTCAGAGCTCCCAGATTTCTAAACATAGGGAATTTCAGGGATATTCTGGACGATACCTCTCTTCTAGCAATGGTTGCCATGGGGCAGTTTATGGTTATCCTCATAGCGGGAATCGATTTATCTGTAGGTGCAGGAGTGGCTCTAACAGGTATGAGCGTAGCCCTCCTGCATCAATATCATCCTGAGATTCCAATATTTGTTATTGTCTTACTATCTATATTAATAGGGTTTTCGCTGGGTTCCTTTAATGGAATATTGGTTTCCCTGCTTCGAATTCCGCCCATTATCGTCACTTTAGGCACTATGAGTATCTATCGAGGATTTGTATTTGTCATAAGCGGAGGAACATGGGTCAGCGCTCATGAGATGTCAGACGCTTTTAAAAACCTTCCTCGAGGAGGATTTCTAGGAGTATCCAATCTCCTTTTTGTGGCAATATTATGCGTGATAACTTTTGGTATCTTTTTAAAGTACACTAGAACGGGCAGAGAAATATATAGTGTTGGTGGCAATGAGACAGCCTCCCAGTATGTAGGTATAAATCTTAAAAAGATTAAATACCTTCCTTTTATGTTAGCCGGTTCTATTTATGGATTAGCTGGTTTGTTTTGGGTTGCACGGTATGCCTCAGCTCAAAGTGATACAGCCATGGGATTTGAGCTGCAGACAATTGCTGCTTGTGTTGTCGGGGGAGTTAGTATTTCTGGTGGATCAGGAACGACTTTGGGGGTAGTATTGGGCGTCCTTTTGTTAGGGATTGTTAATAATGCTCTTACCCAGATTAAGATCTCCCCCTTCTGGCAGATGGGTTTGCAGGGTTTGATTATCCTGGTAGCTGTGATTATCAATACTATAATGGAGAAACGCACTTAAGAATTGATAATAAGAAAGGGAAACCTTTAATGAAGAGTACTAAGAAAATGCCAATCCGGCGTATTTTAATGCAGTGGGAAGTTGTTCTCTTTTTTATGTTGGTAACTTTGATTGTTGTGTATTCTAAGCTTTCGCCTCATTTCCTTGATTTGAACAATATATTGCGTACTACCTTCAATTTTATGGAAAAGGCGATTATTGTACTTCCCATGATGTTCATCATCATCTGTAGAGACATAGACATTTCAGTTGCCGGTATTATTGCTCTTTCTTCTTGTTGTATGGGACTTGCCTCCCAGCATTTGGGTGCTGGTACCCCAGAGCTGATTTTTGTTGGACTTTTAACTGGACTATCAGTAGGAATCCTTAATGGACTCATCATAACCAAAATAGGTATTCCAGCCATTGCTGTTACTCTTGCCGGTCTCTTTCTTTTTAGAGGGATAGCTTATGTACTACTTGGCGATATGGCTGTTACTACATACCCTGAATCCTTTGCTTACTTAGGCCAGGGCTGCGTAGGAAATACGAGGATTCCTTTTCAATTGGTACTCTTTACAATTCTTGCCATTATCTTTGGCATTGTTTTGCATAAAACCACCTATGGACTAAAGCTTTTTGCTATTGGAGGTAATTCTACAGCGGCAAGGTTATTTGGGATAAATGTTGATAGAATTCGTTTTTTTAATTTTGCACTTATAGGATTACTTTCTGGGCTGGCTTCAGTTCTTCTCACTTCAAGAATAAGTAGTACCCGTCCTGATATTGCCTCTGGATGGGAATTAGAAATTATAACCATCACAGTGCTGGGAGGCGTTTATATTTTTGGTGGATCAGGAAATATTCTGGGAGTAGTAATCTCTATTTTTATAGTAGGGTTGACGAGGTTTGGGATGAGCTTGATCAATATTCCTGGGTTAATAATGGGTATTCTGATGGGATTTTTATTGATTATAGCCGTTTTACTTCCAAGTTTTTTAAGAGAGCTTCAAGGCAAAATTCTTACCAAACAGCAGCAGTGATTTTTTTAACACAAAAAGGAGTTTTTTTAACTGAATGCCCATTCTGCTATAACCGAAGTGCGAACCCAGGGTTACAGTCTTCTACGCACTTACCATGGCCGCACCCGTAAGGCAAGATGGACATTCAGTTTGAGTAGCTCGTCATCTCAAAGTAACGGAGAAAGTAGTTATGATTAAAAATGAAAAAATGGTGAATTTAGGTCTGGCGATGCTGAGGGAGGAATTTGGGGGAAAGAGGGTTGAAAAAGCAATTGATGCGGTGAAAAAATTTGAAGTGGAGGTACCAACCTGGATTTTTGGGGGATTTGGAGGAGGAAGATTTGGTGAGTACTCTCCTCCTGGAGCAGCCAGAAACATCTTTGAGAAGTTGGACGATGCCTCATTTATCCATAAGCTTACCGGTGCTACTCCTCGTATTGCCACCCATATACTCTGGGATTTATCTAAAGATGGCTATGAGGGAGATCTTAAAGTAGCAAAGAAGGTTAAGGAGGAGGCAAGGCAGAGAGGGCTGGATTTAGGGGCAGTAAATCCCACTTATTTTCTGCGCGGCTCTCACCGGGGAAGTTTTTCTGCTGAGGAAAGAAAAACTCAAGAAAGATTTATTGAACAAACCATATTGGGAGGGAAAATAGCTGAGGAGCTCTCTAATAACCTTTTGACTTTATGGTTTCCTGATGGTTCTCTTTATCCCGCTCAAATTGAGCTAAGAAAAGCCTACAAAAACTTAAAGGAGGCGCTGGAGCGCTCATACGAGGATATCTCCAAAAATGTAAAGGTACTAATTGAATACAAGGTTTTTGAACCAGGGACATATAGCACGACGGTTCCTGATTGGGGGACATCAGCTTTGCTGGCTAAAAGGTTAGGCCCAAATGCTGGGGTCCTGGTTGATTTAGGACATCACCATCATGGAACCAACATAGAACAAATAGTGGCTATGCTTATCAGCGAGGGTATGCCTGGAGGATTTCATTTTAATACAAGGTATGCTGCTGATGATGATCAATCAGTTGAGCCCAATCCAGAAAATGCCAGAATTTTCTATGAGTTAGTAGTGGGTGATGTAATCTTCAATTCCCATTCAGAGAAAAACTGGGCTTATATGATAGATCAATGCAGTTCACGGGAAAACAGGATGCAGGCAGTGCTACATTCAGTAGATTCTCTTCAGCAATCATTGGCTAAGGCTTTATTAGTTGATGGGGATTTACTTAGAAAATATCAGCTCGAAGATAAAATAATTTTAGCCAACAGGATATTTAATGATGCTGTAGTAGGTACCGATGTAAGGCCGCTTGTAGCAAAAGCAAGATTGGAAAAAGGACTGCCCCTTGACCCTGTAGAGGAATATGTAAAAAGTGGATATCAGGGGAAAATAGACTTGAAAAGAGGATAAAGATTTCCAAAATGACCAAATTTAAGCTAGGAATTAATGCAGGATTTGCTATTAACCGATTTCCTGAGCCCGAGGTCTGGCTGAGGATTGTAGGAAAGGATCTGGGTTTAAAGTATGTCCAATTTGTAATTGATCTTCTCAATCCTTTCCTTCCTAAAATCGTAATAGATCGGGAGGTTGAGAAGATAAAGAAAAATGCAGCAAAGTATGGCATTAAGATAGATACTACCTTCACCAGTGCCTTTACCCGCATTAATCACCTGATGCATCCGGATTCTCTTCAAAGAAAAGTCTGGCTCGGCTAGTTTAAGCGCTGGTTCAAGATCTCGGCAGATTTAGGGGCAAGAGGCTCCGGTGGCCACTGGCCCTTCACCTCACAATACAACAAAGACGGTATCATTACTCCTCCTAAAATAATGGAAGCCATCCAGGCCTCAGGTGCAAAAGAGGTAGTTCTTTTATTTAGGAAAAAAGAAAAGGGGACAGGATTATTTTCTGGGAAAAACAGAGATAGAGCGAGAAGGAAAAAAGCAGAGATAAAAGGATGAAGGCAGCCTTTTTATACACAGAGAAAGCAAAACATATGGGAATTGAAGGCGTAGCTAAGCCAGTGGGTGGATCAAATGATGTCCTGGTAAAAGTTAATGCTTGCGCTATCTGTGGGACAGATGGAAGGATGTACGAAGGGACAAAAGACGTTACCAAGGGATTTGTTCCTCAAATTGGAGGGTACGGTGAAGGTAAATTTATCATAGGTCATGAAATTGTAGGAACTGTAGAAAAGATTGGCTCTGAAGTTAAGAATCCGGAGTATAAAGTTGGAAATAAGGTAATTATAGTTACTTCAATAGGTTGTCAAAAAAAAGAATGTAGAGCGTGCCGGCAAGGAAACTATAATATGTGCAAGAATAACCGCCCCATTGGCTATTATTATCCCGGCGGTTTTGCTGAATGGGTACTGGTCCAGGAGGCGGCTGTTAAGCAAGGTGCTATAATACCTGTTCCGGAAGATTCTACTATTTCAGACGAACACCTGGCCATGGTCGAACCGCTTTCCTGTGTAATAAATGGTCAAAATTACCTGAACATCAAAGAAGAAGAATATGTTACTGTAGCGGGAGCAGGCCCCATTGGTTTGATGCATAGCCTCTTGGCAAAGAGCAAAGGTGCAAAAGTTATACTGGCTGAATATTCTTCAGCAAGGCTTACTACGGCTAAAGAATTTGGCTTTGACCATTATGTTGCTACTAAAGATACTGATTTAGTTCAGGCAGTCTTAGATTTAACCCATGGAGAAGGAACAGATGTGGGAATAGTTGCTTGTTCGGTGAACGAGATTGCAGAAGACCTTTTAAAGGCGATGGCCATGAAGGGTAGATTAAGCTTTTTTGCCGGGTTTCCCAAAGAAAATTCTATCCTAAAATTAGATGGAAACATCATTCATTATAAAGAGGTCTCAATTTACGGGGCATTTGCCTCTAATAGAGCACAATTCGAAGAAGCTCTAAAGTTAATTGTGGCTAAGAAACTCCTTATGGATCGCATAGTTACCCATATCTTCCCCCTGGAAAAAATAGCCCAGGCAATGGAAAAAATGTTAGATAAAGAAGGAGATGCTTTAAAGGTAGTTATAAAACCTTGAATTTAAGTATAGCAGATACGTTAGCTGCCTTCCATAGAGGTGGTGAAAATTAAAATGTCATGGTTGAACTTAGAAGGAAAAGTTGTAATTGTAACCGGTGCTGCCTCAGGAATTGGCAGAGAAATAGCTACTGTATTGGCTGAGAACGGTTCTAATGTCGTTGTAGCTGATATAAGCCAAAAAGGCCAGGATGTTATTGGTAAGCTCCCC
>Ga0307429_1000918_pt1 | contig 15217 bp, 15 predicted proteins | sample SalMarWE160230MG_FD_202151 | JGI IMG/M metagenome (GOLD analysis project Ga0307429, IMG submission 202151) | Salt marsh sediment microbial communities from the Plum Island Ecosystem LTER, Massachusetts, United States - WE1603-230 | ecosystem: Environmental > Aquatic > Marine > Intertidal zone >...
TCTGCCAGGATTTGAGGAAGAAGAGACGCCTGAGCATTGTCACCATCAATCAGTACTGCAAACCTCAGTTGTTCAGATTGTTCGTCCATTGTGCACCTTTTTGGTTATCGATTGACGCCAAACCATATAGAGATAGAGTCCATGTCGGTTCTCAAGTTAATTAACCACGTATTTATAGAATTTTACTCCGTATGTACCTCAAATAGCAAGAGGCAACAAAATGATGATTTGGGTAGCGCGTGAATTAGGATAGGAATTCGATATTTCAGCCATTTTAACGATAAGCCCTAGTCTATTGCTTTACGCTTCGCCTGGAAGAAGACCTGTCCTTCGATCGTTGCGCCTGGGTGAGTAACCTTTTCCTCAGCCTGATATTCCCAGGAGTTACCTCAACTAGTTCATCATCATTTATAAAATCAATTGCTTGCTCCAGGCTCAACTGCACGGGAGGAGCCAGTTTTATGGCAATATCGGATGTAGACGAACGTACATTGGTCTTCTTCTTTTCTTTGCACACGTTGATGGCTATGTCCTTCGGCTGTGAATTCAGCCCTATTACCATACCCTCATAGACTAGCGTGCCTGGTTCAATAAAGGTGCATCCTCGCCCCTGGGCATTATTTAAACCATAGGTAACAGCTATACCCTGTTCCGATGCTACCAGTGCTCCATTACGAGTCGAAATTATATCTCCATGATAAGGTTCATAGCCAAGAAAAGTGGTATTCATGATGCTTTCACCATGCGTGGCGGTAGAGAAAACAGTGCGGAAGCCAATGAGTCCTTTTGTAGGCACATGGAATACCAAGCGCACATCATCATGGCCATCATTGCGCATATCCGTAAGCTGAGCTTGCCGCTTGCTCAGCATCTCGGTTAAAACTCCGATATGTTCATCTTTGGTATCAATGGTAAGAACCTCCACAGGTTCTACAAGATTACCGTCAACTACTTTGGTGATAGCTTCTGGCTTGGAGACCTCAAATTCATAGCCCTCCCGGCGCATGGTCTCAATCAGGATAGCCAGATGCAGTTCTCCCCTCCCTTTTACCAGAAAGGTGTCTGGACTATCTGTATCCTGTACTCGGAGACTGAGATTAGTTTCCAGTTCCCTGTAGAGTCGTGCCCGCAACTGGCGTGTGGTGCAGAAGCTCCCCTCGCGGCCGGCAAAAGGCGATGTATTTACTCCAAAGGTCATCTCTACCGTCGGTTCGCCAATCTCTATGCGTGGGAGAGCTTCAGGCTGCTCCGGGCTGGCAATGGTATCTCCAATGTTGACTTTGTCGAGACCGGTCACAGCTACTATGTCACCCGCCTCGACTTCCTCCACCTTTAAGTGCTTGAGACCGAGATAGGTAAACACTTCACTAATCTCATAATAAGTTACACTTCCATCAGCACCCACACTGACTACCGGGTCGTGTGGAGCAACCTTTCCTCTCCAGATTCTACCAATAGCTATCTTACCTTTGTGGCTGTCATAGTCTAGGTTAGAAACCAGCATTTGAAATGGCCCACTTTCAATTTTCGGTGGTGGTACTTTTCCCAATATGCATTCGAAGAGGGGAGTGACATCTTGGCCTTTCATGCCCAATTCAGCTACGGTAGTGCCTTCCCGTGCACTAGCATACAGCACCGGGAAGTCAAGCTGGTCAGCACTGATAGCTAATTCCAAGAACAGGTCCTCGGTAAGTTTTAGCACCTCTGCTATCCGCGAATTTCGCCTGTCTACTTTGTTGATAACCACAATGGGTTTTAGACCCATTTCCATTGCCAGTCGAAGCACAAACTTAGTCTGGGGCATGGGACCTTCTATAGAGTCCACCAAGAGCAGACACCCATCAGCCATACTTACGACACGCTCTACCTCCCCGCTGAAATCAGCGTGTCCCGGTGTATCAATAATATTGATTTTGACACCCTGGTAAACTACGGCCGTATTTTTAGCCATGATGGTAATCCCCTTTTCTCGCTCAAGGGCATTCTGGTCCATTATTAATTCGCCAACCATCTGGTTATTCCGGAAAACCTTGCTTTGTTTGAGCATGGCATCTACCAGGGTAGTCTTACCATGGTCAACATGAGCAATAATAACTATGTTTCTTATGTCGCTGCGATAATTCATATTATGTTCGCGAAATCCTGCACCTTAATTACTACAATTGTCATTATTATGATGTCCAGGAAGCTCAAATGCCAATTCATACTCTTCATGAGGAAGGTATGTTTAAGTGACATATCTTACTTCGATGTTGATAGCTATGGCAATGTGGCAAGTGAGACTTTATTGCTCCTAGTCTCCATCAAGCAAGACAGCGTTTCGCCTCGTTTAGGTAACAGTTACCTTTTTGTTACCACCCCGCTCATTTCGTATTGCACGCTGTCGTAATTGCTGTGAAGAGCGAATGTATCTATTAGCTGGTACAGGCATTGCGTAATCAAAGTTTTGCAGCCTCCGGTGCTCCAGTGGCGTGTTGAGAAGGTGCTCAAGAGCGCGCACCATGGGCGTATCTTCACTTGTCACGAATGTAAATGCGGTGCCTGTTTTGCCAATTCGTCCGGTGCGGCCGATACGATTAATGTAGGCGTCCGTACTGTCAGGCATGTCGTAGTTAACAACGTGCGAAATATCCAGAACATCGATGCCGCGGGCGGCAATGTCAGTCGCCACCAGAATCTTAAATGAGCCAGCACGGAAGCCATCAAGCGCGGTTTGACGCTGGCACTGAGACATGTTACCCTGCAATGAGGTCACCCGATAGCCCGCTTTTGCCAGTTGCTGCGCAACACGTTCGACACGGTGTTTGGTGCGCGTAAAGACAAGTACTGACCCCGTTTCAGTATGGCGTAAGAGTTCCATCAGCAGTGCAGTTTTACGATGTTGCTTAACCGGGTACAATGCGTGTGACACTGTGGTTGCCGGTAATATGTGACCAATTTGTACCGTGACCGGGTCATGCAGGATTTCTTGCACCAGACGCCGGATATCATCAGGCATGGTAGCTGAGAAAAGGAGCGTCTGCCGCGGCTTTAGCAGACATCTCAAAATACTCCGGATGTCGGGCAGAAAACCCATATCAAACATCCGGTCCGCCTCGTCGATTACAAGGACTTCCAGATGTGATAAATCGATCGTACCCTTCCAAAGATGGTCGAGCAATCGCCCAGGGCAGGCTGCGATGATTTCGATTCCATTACGCAGTCTCCTGGTTTGCTGTTCCATACTCACACCACCGTAAATGGCAATACCCCGCAACCCGGTTTGTTTCCCCAATTTGTTTATAGTTTCATATGTTTGCTCAGCCAGCTCACGTGTGGGCGAGATTATGAGAGCACCCACACGACCTCTTGGGCTTTGCAACAAACGCTGCATAATTGGCAGTACAAAAGCTGCAGTCTTGCCGGTTCCGGTCTGGGACAGACCAATGAGATCGCGGCCCTGCATAATTGGCGGGATAGATTTAACTTGGATTGGTGTGGGTGTAATGTAACCGAGTGCCTGTACACCAGCCATGACTCTCGGATGAAGATTAAAGGTTTCGAAATTCATTATGACTCCTTATGTCGGATAGCCTAATACCTTTTCTGCCTTCCGCCCCTGGGTCTACCGCCTCTGTCACTACCGTAACCACCACCGTAGCCACCACCCCTCCTACCACCATAGGACCCACCGCCTCTGTTGTCAGAACGAGGACGCGCCTCATTAACCACAATAGTTCGCTCTCTTAGCACTTTCCCGTTAAGGCCTGTGATGGCAGCTTCAGCCTCAGACTTTGAGGCCATTTCAACAAAGCCAAATCCCTTAGGCTGCCCGCTGAATTTGTCAGTCAGGATGCTTACAGATGTCACTTCTCCGTAAGCCACGAATTCCTTCTGTAATTCCTCTTCGGTCACATCATAGGATAAGTTGCCTGCATATATTTTCATAATCAGATTCCCTCTTTTTAAATTACTTAAATCTTAATTGCCTGTTTGTTGCATCGCGACTTGCAATGACATATCACACCAACACATTCTAAAAACATGCATAACATGGGTATCCCTGGACTATGTGTGTTATTGAAGCTAGGCTAGCGTTACATGCCCAGCCCGACCTTATTGTAGCGATCACTACAATACACCAATCTCCTTTCGTCAACCTTGAAGGAGACTTCGTTTTGCCGGCTACACTTAGCATACATACCCGGAAGGTTTAATAGCGTGATGTATAGTTGTCGCCACCGCTTCCACTACGCTGTGCTTTTCTTGCTCGGCGGCATTGGGGACAACGCTTAGGTTCATTCTGCAGGCCACGAGACGAATAGAACTCTTGTTCTCCAGCCGTGAAGATGAATTCTTGCCCACAATCGGAGCATTGAAGTGACTTATCTTGAAAACTCATTGGATAACCTCCTCTCTTTTAAATTTTAGTTAGAGTCCGGCTACCCAATACTTAAGATAAATCTGCTGAGATTCTAAGAAGCTTGTAATAACCTGAACTGAACTACGGATATTATACACTAAGGAGAACTTCTTTGCAAAATGAGTGCAGACCCTCCTGTATGACAGGTTGCCTTTTATAGTGTGATACTCTCTCCCCTGATAGTAACCAAATGACGAATTGTTGAGCCGGGACATGGTGCTAAAAGGACTCTTAATTTGGTTTTGGGTTTTGCACCTTTACAAGCCTGCTTCTTTTCTTAAGATTTCGGCCTTATCCGTTCTCTCCCAGGGCAGGTCGAGGTCTTCCCTGCCGAAATGTCCGTAAGTAGCAGTTTGGCGATAAATGGGGCGGCGCAAATCTAATGCCTTCACGGTACCCAGGACGAAATTTAACCTCTATCAGAAAGTGCTTTTTCAAACTTTCCTTTAGATCTTGAGACTAGCCAGACAATAGTCAGTCCAATGCCTATTGAGATAAGGAGTTGGGCTGGGAAGATAATCCTGTCTTTAGGTGCGACCGCTAATACCTCCTTTATCTCCATGTCGACTTCCACCGTATTAGAGGATGGATTGGCAACTACGGCCATGATATTAAGGACATCCTCAGGAAACAACTCGTGAGAAAACGTGCTGCCCGGGGGCGGGTCCCACAAGATAATCTCGGGGTGTGTTTGCAGGCCCTTATCTAAAACGGCTACGTCCCACATCATATCCCAGGTTTGAGAATCGTTTAAACTAAGATGTGTCTCTTCAGGATACGCTTCGTGGAAAAAAATCAGCGGCACGGTGTAGAATTCAATAAATATCTCCATATCAGGTCTCACCCAATCAGGGCTCTTCGAATCAGGGCTCTCCGAATCAGGGTATGCCTCCCTAAGCAATGTTTTCCAGTTATCGAGTTCAAGCGAGCTTACTCCCAGTAGATAAACACGGACTTCATCGGTAGCATTCACGGAGATTTGCAGTCCATTTTGAGGCGAGTAAGCCTCTAACCCCCCAGTCATATATTGTTCGGGCTCGATATGCCGAATCATCCTGTATGGATACTCAGCACTTGAGGGGATGAGCCAGGCGACGAGGAGAGCCAGGCCAATCGCTAAAGCTACGGTGCCTATTCTCCACAGAAGAGTTATCCACCTCATATTTCCAATCTCCTGTCGAAGTAGATGTATCCAACGATGAAAAGCACAGCCACAATCAGGTATCCAGCCCCCAGGTAAAGCAAAACCTCGGAAAAGCTTGGCACCCAAGTTTCAGAGGCAAAACCTGCTGCGCCTATATGATAATAATATGCCTGGAGAGCTGTGTTAGGGTTGATTACAGCCCAAACTTTCAGTATCACATCGGAGTCCGTTGCATAAGCGATGTAGGTCACCTCTCCGGAAAATATCAACCCGGCAAGGAAAAGAATGACTCCAATGATGAGGGCGAGCCCCCCTCGTTTCAGCCGCAAAGTCAAAAGCAGCAGGAGCCCAGCCAGCAAAAGTGCCGGGCTGCAGAGGTGAGCAGCATAGGTCAGGAAAACCGTGCTGGAATAGGTAGCCAAGGTATCCGGGGCTAACAAAAAGAGACCGAAAATCTGGATTCCCAAGAACAAGAGCACCGCTATGCCTAAACCTGAGAGAAGTCTTGCCGTGAGAATATGTCGCCTCTTCAGAGGATATGAGAACAGGGTTTGCATCACACCTCTGTCCAAATCGCCACCCAGACCGTAAGCCACATTCTTTAGAATCAAGACCACAAAGATAAACATAAGCGGGAATTCGCATAAAGTGTTAACCAAGCTGTACGCCATGGTTTCTCCAGTCCGGTCATATCCCCCAGCAAAATCCGCGAAGACAAATGTCCCCAGGGCGAAAAGGAAAGCAAAAATCTCCAGGATTGGAAACCTGTAATCTTCATCGAAGACATAGGTGAAGATTTCTAAGAATGGTCGGCCTTTTCCCATCTATGACCTTCTCCTTCTGTGGACTTAACAGCAAGCCTGAAAAGCTCTTCCAGGGAAGCGGTTCCGGTCTCTATTCCCACAATTTTAGCCTCTGCTTCCTTAGCAAGTTTGGGAGTATCTTCGAAGAGCCTTTCATCTTGGCCGGCAAGCACGCCTACAGAAACTCCCTTGCCGTCTACTTTCACCCGGTTAACATATTCCAGTTTTCCTATCAATTCTCCAAGCGCCTCAGGATTATCAGTAGATATCCTTGTCGTTCTGGCCCCGAGCTTCTCCGAAAGTTCCGTTAAGTTTCCCGCAGCCCAGACCTTACCCTTATTGATTATCGCCACTGATTCACAAACCCTGCTCAACTCAGGGAGTACGTGCGAGGAGATGAGGAAAGTTACATTTTCGTCGCGGTGAAGTTGCAGGATTAAATCTAGCAACTCTCTCCTGGCCTCAGGGTCAAGGTTTGACGTAGGTTCGTCAGCAATGATGAGACGCGGCTCTTTAATCAGGGCATGGGCTACGGCGAATTTTTGGAGCATCCCGGCCGACAACGCCTTTATGGTCCTGTCATGGGCATCCTCAAGTCTCGTCAAAGCTAAAACTTCGCGGGCCCGGGACTCAGGTTTGCCAAAGATCCTACACACCCTCTCCAGGTAATCGAGTACCTTATGACGGGATGGGAAGATGGCTCTTTCATAGATTACTCCTATCTTCGATTTGATATGTGGGTTGTCCCATGGTTCCTCGTCAAAAACCCTGACAAACCCTCTATCTGGCTTAAGCAAGCCTAAGATTATCTTTATTGTGGTAGTTTTCCCAGCACCGTTGGGACCTATAAGTCCCATAATGCTGCCCTCCTCCACCCTCAGAGAGAGCCCGTCCACAGCAACCACCCTGCCATAACTCTTGGCTAAATCATCCACCTGTATCAAACTCATGCGACCCACCTCGGCAAACACAAAAACACAAAGCTCACCTACGGGCAGTTAAGACAGGAGCACGCCATAACAGCTTCGTTCACACCGGTCTACTCCTTGATTATTCAGGTGTATAATAAAGTTCTAAGTTGACCTTTTCATTATAGCACAATATGCTGAGATATATGCAATCCTAGCAATGCACAAAGTGGCGGATTGTTAAGACAGGACGTAGTGCTAAAAGGACTCTTGACTTGGTTTTGGGGTTCGCACTTTTACAGGCCTGCTTCTTTTTTCAGGATTTCGGCCTTATCCGTTCTCTCCCAGGGCAGGTCGAGGTCTTCCCTACCGAAATGTCCGTAAGTAGCAGTTTGGCGATAAATGGGGCGGCGCAGGTCCAAAATCCTTATGATAGCCTCAGGCCGAAAGTCGAAATGCTTGTTGACGAGATTTGATATGATTTCATCAGGGACCTTTCCCGTGCTGAATGTCTCAATGGATAATGACAGGGGGTAAGCCTTTCCAATAGCATAGGCAACCTGGAGTTCGAGGTAATCAGCAAGTCCGGCAGCTACTATATTCTTGGTGACATATCTGGCCATATAAGCGGCGGAGCGGTCTACCTTAGTAGGGTCTTTGCCCGAAAAGCTGCCTCCACCATGTCCACAGGCACTGCCGTAAGTATCGGCAATGATTTTGCGCCCGGTAAAACCTGTGTCGCTCACCGGCCCACCGATGACAAACTGGCCGGCGCTGTTGATGTAGTATTCAGTCTTACTATCCAGCAATTTGGCGGGAATGACCTTCTTAATAACCTCCTCTATAAGGTCGTGCTCGATGGTTTTACGTTCTACCCCCGGGTCATGGTGAGCACCAATAACAACACAGACCACCCTCTTGGGTATGCCGCGGGTGTATTCGATGGTCACCTGAGATTTACCATCGGGCCTTAAATAAGACACAGTTTTGTCTTTTCTTACCTGAGCTAAACGTCGGCACAGCTTGTGCGCCAGTGCAACAGGCAAGGGCATGAACTCAGGAGTTTCTCTACAGGCAAAGCCAACCATCATTCCCTGGTCACCGGCACCAGTCTTGTCTAAAACCTCGTCGGTTGTTGCTCCCATTCTTGTTTCTAAAGATTGATCGACCCCGGCAGCGATGTCGCTTGACTGTCCTTTGAGGGAGACCATTATTCCGCAGGTCCGATAATCGAAGCCATATTCAGGTTTGGTATAGCCTGCCTCTTTGATTACCCGACGCACGATGTCAGGAATTTCCACGTAACCCTTGCAGGTTACCTCACCTAGAACCATCACTATACCCATAGCCACAGAGACTTCGCAGGCTACTCGAGCGAAGGGGTCCTGTGCCAGCATGACATCGAGGATAGCGTCTGAAATCTGGTCGCATAGCTTATCAGGATGCCCCTCTGTGACGCACTCCGCAGTGGCTAGATAGGAATCCGACTGATTAAAGCTGTTCGGCATTTTTACTCCCTTTTTATGTTCCTAACTCCCAGCTTGCTAAATAATTTTTCTGCTCCTCGGTCAAGGAATCAATGGTGATATTCATGGAAGCGAGCTTTAGTTTGCCTACCTCCTGGTCAATTTCCTCGGGCACAGGATAGACCGCGGGCTCGAGCTTTCCCTTCATTCTGGTAAGATACTCCAGACATAGGGCCTGGTTGGCAAAGCTCATATCCATAACGCTGGCCGGGTGTCCCTCGGCGGCAGCCAGATTTATTAGCCTGCCCTCTCCCAAGAGATAGATACGCCGTCCATCTCCTAAAGTGTATTCCTCAACGGAAGAACGTATTCGTTTCTTAGATTTGGCCAGGCTTTCCAAAGCCGGGATGTTTATTTCTACGTTGAAGTGGCCGCTATTAGCTAGAATAGCTCCATCTTGCATCTCTAAAATGTGTATCTTATCAATGACGTTCATGTCGCCCGTGGTGGTGATGAAGACCTCTCCTATCTCGCAAGCCTTAATCAAAGGCATGACCTGATAGCTATCCATGGCAGCCTCCAGAGCCGGGATAGGCTGGACCTCGGTGACGATAACCTGCGCCCCGAGCCCTTGAGCCCGCCTGGCCAGCCCTTTGCCACACCAGCCATAGCCACAAACAACCACTTTCCTCCCCGCCCAGAGTATATTGGTAGCCCTGGTAATGCCATCAATTGTGCTTTGCCCCGTTCCGTACCTGTTGTCAAAGAAATGTTTGGTTTGAGCATCGTTTACGGCAATAATGGGATAAATCAATTTACCCGCCCTCGCCATGTTCCTCAGCCTGATAACCCCCGTGGTCGTTTCTTCAGTGCCGCCAATGACGTCGGCAGCCAGTTCGGTGTAATCCTTATGAAGGGTGGAAACCAGGTCTGCACCATCATCCATGGTGATCTGTGGCTTATGTTCCAGGGCGGTGATGATATGTCGGTAGTAAGTCTCGTTATCTTCCCCCTTTATGGCGTTTACTGGAATACCGTAATCAACCAGGGCAGCAGCTACATCGTCCTGGGTACTTAAAGGATTGGAGGCGCACAGGACAACTTCAGCCCCACCTTCTTTTAGGGCCAGAGCTAAATTGGCCGTTTCCGTAGTGATATGTAGGCAAGCAGAGACACGCACTCCCGCCAGGGGCTTTTCCCTGCCAAACCTTTCCTTTATCAGCGTGACGACTGGCATTTCCTTGCCAGCCCAGTCGATGCGAAGCTTGCCTTCCTGGGTCAGGGAAGAGTCTTTAATGTCATAGTTCTTCATCTTTTTAGCTCCGTGAAAATGGCATTATCTGAACTGCTCGGCAACCCAGTCAGGTATATCCAGTGTGCCCATAAGAAGCGGTTTTTGATGACAATCGCTGCCGCCGGTCATAAGCATATTGTGCTTTCTGGCAAACTCAATATAGTGTGCCGTGGTTTTCTCGTCATGTCTGGAATGCCAGCACTCGACACCATCGATGTATTGTAGCATATATTTTTCTATGACATTAGTTTGTTCGCCCAAATCGCGCGTTATGCTTACCAGGGATGTTCCGTGGGGGTCATTGGGGTGGGCATGTACCAGTACGCCCCCGGCGGTCCTGACCAGCTTTGATGCTTCAGCAAGGGAGAGTGGGTACTTAGGGACATCGCACTTGACCAGATATTTATCGAAAGCCTCTTGTTTATCCTTTACAATCCCTTTTTCTATCAGGTAGTTCGCTATATGGGGGCGCCCGAACACGCCGTCCACACTATCCTCTATTTTCCTGAGGTCTTCCTCGGTAAATCTTTGGATACCTTCTTTATTGAACTCAACGTTCAGGTTTTCTAAAATCTGACGCGCCCTTTTCCCCCTGTGTTCCTTGATCAATTGAAGCTTGCTCTTTAGCTCTCGATTGCCGATGTCATACCCATATCCCAAAAAGTCCAGAGAAACATCTTTATTGCTCTCAGGATAATGGAAAGTCACGTTTAATTCCACCCCCGTGACGTAAGAAATGCCATGCTTTCTCGCCAGGGCGATAGCTCTTTCCTGGCAATCTACAGAATCGTGGTCAGTCGTCGACATTAAATCAATGTTTCTGTTTTTGGCTTCTTGGAAAACCTCGTCAATAGGGAGGTTGCCATCCGAGCAGGTCTTGGTATGGATGTGCAAATCTATCTTCATTGCTAATCTCTTATAAATCACCCTTTATTGTCTGTCATTCTGAACCCTTCGCCTCTTGCCATTCTGAGCCGAAGGCGAAGAATCTGAGACCCTTCGCTATCGCTCAGGGTGACAAAGGAAGTTGCCTATCTCTTTTCCACGCCGATGATATACCAATCTGCGGGCGGGTCATATCGGGTATCAACTGTCAAGTGGATGATATTGAGTCCGGGATACAATCGCTTCAAGTCATCCAGGTCCACCTTTTCGAACCTCTTTTTATTGTCGAGGTAGGCCTGCTCGGTGAGGGCATTCGATTCGTAATCCTCCTGGGTACGTCTTAGTATGCGGGCGATGGCCACCTCTTGCGGGCAGTGGGTCTGCAGGATGACGAATGTCTTATTATGTCTGGCTGCTATCTCAGCAGCCCGTCTTCTCAAAGATTGAGTGACGAAGGTGGCATCCAGTATTACGCTATCGCCTCTCTCCAGAACCTCGTCTGCCCGCCGAAATGTCTCATCGTAGACCATTGTTCGTTTGCTCATATCCGAGGCGACCTTCTCATCGAATATATTCTCGCCTCTCAGTACCTCCAGTCTAATCAGGTCGGACCGCAGGATGGGGTAACCCTTAATCCTGGAAATCTCCTCGCTCGTCTCGGTCTTCCACGTGCCCGGCAAGCCGCAGGTGATAAGTAACACTCCAGTTGGCAAATCCCTCTCTACGAATTTAACAAACGGCTCTCTCAATCTACGCCTCCTGTACAGCTCGACATCGCCGCATTAGATTATAACTGCTCAGATTCTCCTTGTCATTGCGTCCCCTAATTTGACCGTCTCACCTAGCCGATGCTAAACTATTTTCGGGCAGCGTAGCTCAGGGGTAGAGCAGAGGACTCATAAGCCTTTGGTCGCTGGTTCAAATCCAGCCGCTGCCACCAATAAACATAAATCCTCTCTACTGACTCGCTACCAGAAAGTCAGTCCACTTGACAACCTTGGGAGATGAAACGTAGTATGCTGGGAAACATTAATTGGAGGTGTTGAAGATGATAGCGATTGCGATTATTGTTATTGGTGTTGTATTGGTAGTCCTAGCATTATTAGTTTGGAGGAGGCAAAAAGAGGAGAAGCCGGAGAGAATAAGCGGTGAACAGAAGAAAGCATTCTTCACACAATGGATAATAGGGATTGTTTTAGCATTAATAGCTGCTATTTTTATGTTTGATGGCGATATCCTGGGAGAAAACACTACAGGTATTTCCACGGTTATAGGGATTATTGGAATTTGCCTGATAGCAACTTCCAATGTTAACCTGCTACCTCTCAAGCGTAAATAAAGCAGATTAGCGCACCAAACAAAAATCACCCTACAGAACAGCGTCTAAACAACTATTTAACAGGCTGTCGCTCAGTAGTTGTTGCGTTGCTGGGGGATGTGATTGGCACTCGGTCACACCGGTGAAGTGTTATTTCTTACTAATTGTAGACGCACCGGATGTATCGATATTGCCCATTGTAGGCTCGCCAATGTACCATAGTCTTGATGCACCGCTAAGGTCAGCATCCAGCCTGCCATTCAGGTTTACAGTGCCGCTGCTGGCACCACTAAAATCGACGTCGGCATTATTAACTGTGAAATCGCCAAGGTTGAAACTGCTAACGCCACTCACATCAGCGACCATGTCGTTAGCAGACCCTTCCAGCTGAATAGTGCTTGCTCCGCTTATGTCAAACTCGACATTGCCTGCTGTGATGTCACCAGTAACCCTGCTGGCTCCAGATACCGTGATATCCAAATCCTCCGTAGAACTGAAGTCGGAAACAGTACCGCGTGATGCCCCAGAGACAGTCAGATCGCGAAGCTGAGGCATGGTCACCGAAGCTCTCAAAGGTACTGGCCCAAGGGCTAGGACTGCCGTATGCCTTATCTTCAAAGTTTGACCATCTTTGGAAACCTGGACATAGTCTATTAAGCAATCGGGCACGGTAACACTTATTTTGTACGAGCTGGATTGTTTAATTTCAAAGTCAAAAGCGGAGCCGATCTCAACTTTAGTAAAATTAGTAAAGGCATATTCTTCAGTCGTGAGATTTCCGGACCCAATCAGATCTCCCGGCCAACCCCTTAAAATTAACACGGTACAGGTTACCGCTACCGCTGCCGCTATTACAATTATTATTATTGCTTTCTTCATAACTTTTCCTCTGAATAAATGCCTTTTTATAGACGGTCAGTTTGATAAAACTGGTTAGTTAAATATGCTCTTCGTAGCTAGCAGTCCCACTGGCTACGTTAACAATTAACTTTATCACACTGACCAGTATTGCGATTCCTATCCCGACTGAAATGAAAATCAAGAATATCCTGACGCCTAAATAAGTGGCATGAACCGCAGCAGGGTTAGGTATTACTGTGAAGTCGAAAGGAAAGACGGATAGAAGGGTTAAAACCGTCCAAAGCGAAAATGCGTTTATAACGATATGAATCATTTCACGCAGTATATACCTATCCAGGATAATCAAAATAATGTGACCGATAATAGTTATAACTAGAGTTGCTGTAAGAATCGGTAGCCATAGGTTGATGTCTTCTGTAAAGAAAGGATATCTTGTCCATGTAGTGATGCCGCCTACTGTTTCCGAATGGTAGTAGGCTACGTATTGATTAAAAAAATTGAAGAATATTAATAAAACGATACTCCAGGCGATGACAAAAGCGGAAGCTGTTATTCCTCCACTTCTACCTTTAAAATGAGCGTCTACTTTATCTCCGATTCGTTTACCTAAATCTGCAGCGGGGGGTGGCGTAGGTGCTGCTGCCTCAGCTTCTGATTCTGCTTTTGGTTCTGGGGGTGGAGGTTCAGCGTATTCGCCTGTTACCCTTGATGAAGCGACTATCTTCTCAGCAACATCACCGGCCCATGGTAGTTTATACCACTCGCCATTAGAAGCCTTGACTATCATGATTATCCAAACAATGAACCCTATAATCCCTATAATTGTAGAGAAAGCATCACCGGCCACCGGTATCAGACCAAATATAATCCCGGCAACTGTGATGGCGCCAAACGCAACAATTGACTGCGCCGCATGGAAACGGACAAATTTGTTTTTCTGCTCTAAAACGAAAAAGATGATGCCGGTTATCCATCCGGCAACATAGCACAATAATCCGGCAATATTTGGCGATAGCCCTGTACTTGTACCTGCTGACGCTGTCAGTTTCTCTCGCTCTATCTCTTCCCGTGCCTCAATCCGCGCTTTCTCCTCCTCGTAGATTCTCCTCTTCTCTTCTGGTGATAGTTTCATACCAACCCCCTGAATATCGGCGTCGTAGGTTCAGAATAGCCGTCCATGCTTTTGTTGTCAATACCACCGTTTAATCCGACAGTTCCCATATTAAGAAGGTGGTATCTTACACCTCTGCAAATGCTACCACATAATTATGGCCGTAAATCTTGGTACACTGTGGGTAGGGCGATATTTCAAGCCCTCCTTTTATTTGATTCAAATCCAGCTGCTGCCATATTCTGCATCCGCACAATTCTCTAGTGCTTCGGCTAAACTGCGGGCATCCCCGTCAGTCATTCATTGATATCCTGCAATTGTGACAGGATTGGTTCCTCTTGTGCTCACTGCCCGTTGGTCAACCTAGCTTGTACTTCTGCAATCAGATCTTGAACCGCGATACGTAATACTGTCTGGCCTTGCTTTAACGTGTCTACGAGAACATCATAGTCCTCGTAGAAATAGACCGTCTTCCCATCCGTGAACACTACGAAGGATGCTAAAGCCTTGGATTGAGCTCGTATGAAGCGGAAGCTCGACCGTATCCGCTGTAGAGGCAGCGAACTATCCAACAATTTCATCAGGATCTTTAATTCGAAAATGTCTTCTATAGAATAGAGACGGCGCGAACCTTTTCCGGATGCTGCTCTCAGGCTCGGGCTCACCAGGCCTGTCTTATCCCAATACGCAAGCTGGCTATAGGTAGCGCCGACCACATGTGATACCTCTGAAATACGGAATGATATAGGTTTTTTTCTACGCGACATTGCGAATTCCAGCCAATATAATATGAGTCATATCATTATATTACTTACAGTTTAGACACTGGTTCAAGTCCAGCCGCTGCCAGTTGGTTTTACTTCTAAATGTCTTCGACTTTTCTTTTTTTGATCAGGCTGATATGTGCTGTAACCCCGACGGCAATACAAATTAGTACTATCCTTACAACTATATTCTGAACTCCAAAAGTTATACTGAGTCCAATAGTTAGCCAGAGTAGAAGGATGGTAAGTATCTTCATTCTT
>Ga0307429_1000921_pt1 | contig 15113 bp, 14 predicted proteins | sample SalMarWE160230MG_FD_202151 | JGI IMG/M metagenome (GOLD analysis project Ga0307429, IMG submission 202151) | Salt marsh sediment microbial communities from the Plum Island Ecosystem LTER, Massachusetts, United States - WE1603-230 | ecosystem: Environmental > Aquatic > Marine > Intertidal zone >...
AACGAGATTCTGGAGAGCAACTGGAGTTTATGTTGCGTCTCATTGAGGATTATAATCTTGCTTATGTTGAAGACCCTTTCCATGAGGACGACTTTGAAAGTTTTGCGGAACTCACAAAAAAAGTTGAAGATTGCCTCATCTGCGGCGACGACTTGTTCGTCACAAACCCTGAACGGCTAAATCAGGGCATAAAGATTTGTGCAGGGAACTCGATCATCATAAAAACGAATCAGGTGGGCACGCTCACAGACGCTTGGGAAACTACACGACTAGCGAAAAGAGCGCGTTACGTCCCGGTTATGTCCCATCGCTCTGGAGAAACAACTGATACACATATAGCTCACTTAGCCGTTGCTTTCTCTTGTCCGGTCATAAAGACTGGAGTGTTACATGGAGAGCGAGTGGCTAAAATCAACGAGCTAATCCGCATAGAGGAAACTCTTGGAAATAGAGCCGAAATGTCAATATTCTGATTGGAGGAAAAAAGTTTGTCCGAAAGTGAAGAAAAAATCGAAACATTCAGCGAGGAAGACCTTCTGTTACCCCAGGATACACTGTTGTCCGCGGGGGTTCATATAGGAACCAGAATGAGAACAAAAGACATGGAACAATTCATATATCGCGTTAGAGCCGACGGCTTGTTCGTTTTGGACGTTAAAAAAACAGATGAACGTATACGAGTTGCTGCCAAGTTTCTAGCCCGATTTGAACCCTCAAAGATAGTGGCTGTAGCTGGAAGATTGTATGGGCAGTCTCCTGTAGAGAAATTCTGTGAAGTAGTTGGAGCAACGCCAATAGTTGGACGGTTCATCCCAGGAATGCTTTCAAACCCGCTTTACCCAAATCGCCTCGAACCTAGCGTAATAATACTGTCTGACCCCAAAGCTGATGTGCAAGCGGTGAAAGAAGCGGCTAGCATCGGAATTCCTGTGATAGCCCTCTGCAGCACCGACAACGATTTCTCCTTTGTAGACTTGGTGATTCCCACCAACAACAAGGGAAGACGGGCATTGGCAGTTATCTATTGGCTTCTAGCTAGGCAGATACTACGCGAGAGAGGCGAAATCCCCCCAGACGGAGACCTAAGTCAGACAATCGAAGACTTCGAAATAAAGCTGACTAGAGAAAGACGGGAAGAAGACGAGGATTGAAAATTAGGTCACCGGTAGTAGCAGGTTCATGGTACGCTGGCACCCCCAACCGTTTACGGAATCAGATAGAAGAAGTTTTTACGCATAGGCTAGGACCCGGAAGCCTTCCACAGATAGTAAAGGAAGGCCCTCGAAGCGTGGTTGGGCTTGTCGTTCCCCATGCGGGATACATGGCTTCTGGTCCTGTAGCCGCTCATGCATATTACAGTCTTGCGAAGGATGGAAAACCGGATGTTATAGTGATTTTTGGTCCCAACCATACTGGACGGGGAAGTGCGCTTTCGATTATGAATGAGGGTTTTTGGCGTACGCCTCTGGGCGATGTGGAGATCGACAGCGAAACAGCTGACCGGATTTTGCAGGCTTCTAACATTGTTGATGTGGATGAGATGGCGCATGCTTACGAGCATTCTATTGAGCTGCAGTTGCCCTTCCTTCAGTATCTGTACGGTTCAGACTTCAAGTTTGTTCCAATCTGTTTCATGATGCAGGATTTGGAGTCCAGTCGCGAAGTGGGAAAAGCTACTGCAAAAGCCTTGAAGGGAAAGAACGCTTTGGTTATTGCATCCTCTGATTTGACCCATGATGAGCCTCAAGAGACTGCTGAAAAGAAGGACGGATTGGCTATAGACGCTGCCCTCAAGATGGATGAAGAACTATACTACTCTACTGTAGAATCTTATGCGATAAGTACTTGTGGTTATGGTCCCACCATCGCCGCCATCACGGCAGCAAAGGAGTTGGGCGCCAGAAAGGCTAAGTTACTATGCTACAAAACAAGCGGCGACATATTCGGAGACTACCACTCCAGAATAGTTGGTTACGCTTCCATAGCATTCACGAAAAGCTAGTTAACGGAAACAGATTCTAGTCGATGCACTTGAAAAGAATTTCATTCAGGGTGAGGTCCGCGCCAAGCTGATGTAAGTGCTAATGTTTTAGTGAAACTAAGTTAACTGTTTAGGTTTTGACTACTGTGAGTATGATACATACGTAACCGCTAATTCTTCCAAAAAGTGAACCGTCGTCTGTGGTAAGATATTTTTTCTCTAAATCTTCTGTTGTATAATGGGAGACGGCTTCAAATCCTCTTTCATTTAGAAATTGTTCAATTTTTCCTTCTTCAATTCCAAACTGGTATGGTTCCTCTGATTTTGTTACTGCTTTAACTATTTCTTTCGCACCATAGTATTCACAGGTTCCATCTATTACTGATTTGTAAATATAGTTGAAGGCGACAGTGCTTCCAGAAGAATTCTTACTGCTGATGAAATCCAGCGTAGAGTCTACAGCTCCAGGGGTTAAATATTCTGTGACTCCTTCCCAAATAAAGAGAGTTTTCTGATTCTTTTTGAATCCTGCGTTGATCAAGACTTCACCAAGGTCTTCCTTGTTAAAATTGATTGGAACGAAGTGTAATTGTTTAGGTATAGAAACGTTAGATAACCTCAAATATTGTCTTTTGATTTGCTGTGTTGTAGGAACATCCAACTCGAAAATTTTTGTTTGATTTATGTAATCTTTAAATCGATAAGGTCTGGTATCGTATCCCGCTCCAAGGAATACAATCTGAGGATAATTCTCCACAAGAGCTTGCTTGAAAACATCATCAAAAAATTTGGTTCGGGCAATCAAATATTCGTAAGTTCCTGGTACCCTTCTTCTAGCCATTGGCAATGTTAGTCTATGGAATTTCAGCAGAAAACGGTCCCAACCTTTAAAAAAGATTTTAGCCAGATAATCGGGACCTCGAATTTGCTTATTCTTTTCCTTATTCGCACATGCACGAAAGAAACTAACAATTCCAGCGGTGCTGGATGGTTTTTGTTCGATAGATTGATTTTGTTCAATTGATTGATTACTCATGACATCTTCTCCTAATTAGGTGGAACAACTTGAGACATTATTTACCACAATCGCCTGTTAGATGGATCTTAATATAAATTTACAAGACAAGCTTGGTAAGTTAATTCTTGAAACAAGTGTGTGCATACAACGAGAAAAATTTTTGGTTATTAACTAACCTAAAAGTATTTTATTTTATCTTTTCTATTGTCTTGTGGGTTAGTTTCGATGGGAAAAGGTTCTGGCTTCGGAAAAGCCATCTTGTTCGGTGAACACTTTGTTGTTCATGGTGTACCTGGAATTGTTTCAGCAATTGATTCAGTAGCTGACGCAGAAGCGAAAAAAAATGGAAAAGGCATCACCGTAGAGGATGAGAGAAAGGGCGCAAAGGGTTACGCTGAAAAGAAACGGATGCAGCAAAAAGAGTCAATTGAAAGAATGCTTAAAGTAATGAACGTTGATCCGCAAAAAGTTTCTTTGAAAATCTGGTTGGGCGGAAACCTGCCTGGATTTAGCGGAATTGGCGCTTCTGCAGCAAGCAGCGTTGCGATTGCTAGGGCAATAGCAGAGGAGCTTGGAATGGATTTGTCCGATGAGAAGATTAATGAGGCTGCCTATGAAGCTGAGAAGGCTTATGCTGGGAACCCCTCAGGAATTGACAATACCGCAGCAACCTTCGGAGGCTTGATCTGGTTCAAGAAGAATTTAGTCGGGGGCGCAAACACGATCGAAAGGTTAAGCATACGGGAGCCAGTTGAAATAGTCATAGGAAACACTGGAATTGTGGCTAACACTAAGGCTATGGTTGCTGGCGTTGGGGAGCGAAAGAAACGGAATCCAGAGAAATACGGTGCATTGTTCAGGCAGGCAGAAGATTTGGCGTTCAAAGCAAGAAAGGCTCTGGAAGCGTTTGATCTAAAACATGTTGGCAAATTAATGAACGAGAACCATCGCTTACTACAGGAAATCGAAGTCTCGTGCAAAGAATTGGACTATTTGGTTGACTTGGCTAGGGAGCAGGGGGCGTTTGGAGCAAAAATGACTGGCGGTGGCGGCGGAGGCTGCATGTTAGCGTTGACACCTGAAAAAGACCTGCAGGAAGCGGTTGCGGCTGCCATGGAGAATGAAGGCTTTAAAGTGTTAAGAACAAATATAGGAATTCAAAAATTGTGAGGGAAAAATTTGGGTTTTAGAAAATTCTTGGAACAACTTGAGAGCGAGGGAAAGTTAACAAGAATACGAAAAGAAGTGTCAACCGAGCTTGAGATGGCTGGAATCATCGATAGTCTCGGCGAAAAACCTTGTTTTTTTGAGAAAGTAAAAGAGTCCAGCATCCCCGTAGTTGCTGGATTGGTCTCTTCCAAAGAGCTGGTCGCCAAAGCTTTGAACGTGGACATAAAACAGATTTTGCGCAAGTTGTCGAGTGCCATAGAAAATCCTTCTTCTCCAGAGGTTGTGGAGAAGGGAGAATGCCAAGAAATCGTTGAAAGAAACGTTGACTTAACCAAGCTTCCCATAATGAGGTACACCGAAAAAGACGGGGGAAAATACGTTCCATCTGCCATCTCAATAGTGAAAGACCCTGAGCTCGGCAGAAACACCTGTTTTCACAGGTTGATGCTGATTGGCAAGAACAAGTTTGTGGCGCGAATCGTTGAAGATAGGGGAACGGACACTGCCCTAAAAAAGGCTGGTGGCGAACTTGACATAGCAATGTGCATCGGCAACTCAACTGCGGTTCTTCTTGCCGCGTCTACATCGTTGCCAAAGGGTGTTGATGAGCTGGGAATGGCTAATGTTTTAGAGAAAACAGAATTGGTGAAATGCAAAACCGTCGATGTTGAGGTTCCCCGAGACTGCGAAATCGTGTTGGAGGGAAGGATAACAAAAGAAAGAGTCCCAGAAGGACCGTTCCTTGATCTTACAGGGATTGTTGACCGGGTTAGACAGCAGCCAGTGATAGAAATCAAATGCATAACCCACAGAAATAAACCGATTTACCAAACAATCCTTGCTGGAAGGAACGAACATAAGGTTTTGATGGGGATGCCTAAAGAACCCACAATCTTTAATGAAGTTAACAAAGTCTGCGAATGTAGTGATGTGTATATTACTCCCGGTGGCTGCAGTTGGCTCCACGCGGTGATTCAAATAAAAAAGCAGAATCCAGACGATGGAAAGAAAGCGATCAAAGCAGCTTTTGATGGACATAAGTCATTGAAGCATTGTGTTGTTGTGGATGATGACGTAAACATCTATGACAGCAACGATGTTGAGTGGGCTCTTGCAACGAGGTTCCAAGCAGACAAAGCCGCTGTTATACTGCCGAACCAAAGAGGCTCTTCTCTTGATCCGTCTGGGGATTTGACTGAAGGAAAAAAAGCCAGAACATGTAAGATGGGGTTAGACGCAACAATCCCCCTCAGAGGGACAGGTAAAGGATTTAAAAAGGAAGAATATCGAAAAGTTGACTTAAACAAGTTCCTGTGATCCTATGAACCTAACAAAAAAAGAAGAAAAAATGCTGGATGGAGAAGAAGGCTACGCAGTAAAAAAATCCATGGAGATACTTGTTGCCCTCGGAAACATTTACGGCGCCGAAAAACTCATAGAAGTTGGGTCTGTACAAGTTGCGGGCGTATCATATCATAACCTCGGAGATGCTGGCCTAGAATTTCTGAACGAACTTGCAAAAGACGGAAAAGTCAAAGTATTAACAACTTTGAATCCTGCAGGAATGGATCTGGAAGATTGGAGAAAACTTGGAATCGCTGAAGAGTTCGCAAGAAAACAGAATCTGGTTATAGATGCTTTCAGGAAGATGGGAATACTCATCTCTTGCACCTGCACACCCTACCTGATAGGTAACCTGCCAATATATGGAGAACACATCGCTTGGTCAGAATCTTCCGCAGTTACCTTCGCCAATTCAGTTATCGGAGCAAAAACAAACAGGGAAGGAGGACCATCAGCTCTTGCAGCAGCGTTTGTAGGAAAAACACCATACTATGGACTCCATCTAGACGAGAACAGAGTGCCAGACACTCATGTAGACGTGAAAGCAAAATTGACTAAAATCTCGGATTGGGGAGCACTTGGTTACTGTATTGGAAAACAAGTGCAAAACAAAATTCCTTACATAACAGGCATAAACGATGTGAGCTTGGATGAGTTGAAATCGTTCTGCGCCTCAGTGGTGACTTTCGGTTCAAAGCCGCTATTTTATATAAAGGGAATAACTCCGGGCTCCGAAAATCATCAACCGCCAAAAGAGAAGATTATCATCGAGGATAGGGACATCAGAGAAGCGTACGAAAGCATTAACGATGATGTTGAGGATATCGATTTTGTGTGTATAGGCTGTCCTCACGCTTCTATTAAAGAAATAGCAAAAATTGCTGACATGTTGAAAAACAAGACGATATCTCCTAAAACTGAATTCTGGGTTGCAACTTCAAGATCAATGAAGCAACTGGCTGACAACAGAGGCTACACAGAAGTGATCGAGAAGGCAGGGGCAAAATTTGCCTGTGACACTTGCATGGCAGTAGCGCCGTTGAAGGGAAGATTTAGAACTATTGCTACAACCTCTGCAAAAGGCTGTTACTACTCAAGACATAACAATATGCTGACCAAAATGGGAAGTTTAGAAGAGTGCATAGAGGCTGCGGTGAGCGGAAAATGGAGTTGAAAGGAAGAATTATATCAAAGGGAGTTGCAGAAGGAGAAGCATTAACCACCACACAGCCAATTTCGTTCTACGGTGGGGTAGACCCGGAAACCAGTGAGATACTAGAAAAAGGGCATGAACTGCAAGGAAAGAGAATTAAAGATAAGATTCTGGTTTTCCCGAATGGTAAAGGCTCAACAGTTGGGTCCTACACTCTTTATAGACTGAAAAAAGGTGGGGTGGCTCCAGCTGGAATCATAAACAGAGACTGCGAAACTGTAGTTGCTGTAGGCGCAATAATCTCAGAGATACCCTGCGTTGACGAAATCGATATTTCAAAAATAGAAACAGGAGATATGGTTCGATTAGAAAACGGGGTTGTCACAATAAAGAAGTAGTTAATTGAAAATAACCCGTTTTAGCTTTCATAAGAAAAATCGATGATGGTGCAAAGAATGAACATCAAGCCAACTGTTCTGAAGCTAGGAGGCTCCGTGATAACAGACAAGAAGAAGCCATTGACTCCTGACTTGCAGGCAATTGAACGGTTGGCAGACGAAATTTCTCGAGCCAAGGTTTCGTCACTTATCTTGGTTCACGGAGGCGGCTCTTTTGGTCATCCGGTTGCGGAACGACATGATATAGCAGGAGGGTATGTTGATCCGTCACAGATTCTAGGGTTTTCGCAGACCCATCTGGCTATGACCCTGCTGAACAGTTGGGTTATGGAGGCTCTAATAAGCCATAATATTCCTGCAGTAGAGGTTCATCCATCTTCCTGTGCGATTACGAAGGCTGGTCGAATAGTCAATATGGAACTGAAACCGTTAAAAAAAATGCTTAAAATGGGTTTTGTGCCGGTTCTCTACGGAGACGCCGTCCTCGACTCAGAGAAAGGTTTCGCCATATTGTCTGGAGACCAACTTGTCTCTTCACTGGCAATAAAACTTGGCGCAGATCGCATCATAATGGGTGCGGATGTTGATGGATTATACACAGCTGACCCCAAAATAGACTCTTCGGCACAGTTAATTGATCACATAACCTTGGAAGAATTGAAAAGCCTGAAACACAAGATTGAGGGGTCAAAGGCAACTGACGTGACTGGGGGCATGCTTGGAAAGATGCTTGAGGTAAAACTTGCCATTGAACACGAGATTCAAACGGTGATCGTAAACGCCACAAAATCTAGAAGGGTCTACAAGGCTCTTAAGGGAAAAAAAGTGATTGGAACAATTATCGAGAAGGGTGAAGCAGTTGAATAATTCAATCGAAGAGAGAAAAGCTGACCACATAGAAATCTGTCTTGAAGAAAACGTTCAAGCCAGAAGAGCAACCACGGGATTCGAGGACGTTTCCCTCGTGCATAAAGCTCTGCCTGAAATCGAACGAAAAAAAATAGACCTCTCCACAACCGTTTTCGGCTACAAGTTTTCTGCTCCCCTCTTTGTGGGAGCCATGACCGGAGGCACTGCAAAAGCCTTGAAAATTAACGCTGCCATAGCCGAGGCAGTTGAGGAACTCAACCTCGGGATGGGTGTTGGAAGCCAAAGAGTAGCGATTGACAACCCAAAAGTGGAACGTTCTTTTACGGTGGTTAGGGAGAAGGCGCCAACAGCCTTCATTGTAGCCAACATTGGAGGCCCGCAACTCGTCGGCAAATACGGCGTCAAGGAAGCCGAGAAGGCAGTTGAGATGGTGGAAGCCAACGCCTTAGCAATCCACCTGAATGTGTTACAGGAGGCGGTTCAACCTGAGGGAGAAACAGACTATTCAGGTCTCCTCCGCAAGATAGGTGAGGTCGCCGAAGCCCTAGAGGTTCCAGTTATCGTCAAGGAAACTGGTGCAGGCATAGCGGCGGAAGAGGCGAAACTGCTTGAAGAGGCTGGTGTTACAGGAATCGATGTGTCCGGAGTTGGGGGAACAAGTTGGGCAGCCGTGGAATATTACAGAGCTAAAAAACGTCAAGACGAGTTCCGCCAAAGGCTGGGGGAAACCTTTTGGGACTGGGGTATACCCACCGCCGTAAGCCTCGTAGAAGCAGTCAAGTCAGTTAATATTCCAGTAATAGCCTCAGGCGGAATATGCCGGGGAACAGACGTAGCAAAAGCTTCAGCGTTGGGTGCAAGCTTGGCTAGTGTTGTTTCCCCGATTCTACAGCCCGCCACAAAGGGTCCGGGAGAGGTTAAGAAGGCGCTTCAATTCTTGATTGGAGAAGTTAGAAACTCCATGTTCCTTGTAGGAGCAGATTCCCTTCAAAAGCTGCAGAAAGTTCCTGTTGTGTTGACTGGAAAGACGGCTGAATGGTTGAGAGCGCGAGGTTTTCAACCCGAACTTTACGCGAGGAGAAAAGCGTAAACAAAAAACAGATTAGCAATTGTTATTTAAGGATATGGAGTAGTAAAAGATGTTTGTCTAGGAAATGTTGGAGGTAACTGAAGTTCAAATCAAAAACAACAAAAAAATCAAAGTTTTCATAAGTTCTTTGGAAGAAGAGCTGGTCTGTGAAAGAGAATTCGCAGCTAGAGCAATTGAAGAAATATATCTTGAGCCAGCGGTTATTGTGAAACCTGTAAGATCAGAAGAGTTTCTTGCCACTTATCGTCCAAAAGAATATCTACATCAACTTAGAGAATCCGATCTGGTCATTTTTTGATACTTTGGAAAGAAATAAGCACCCCTCTCAAGGAAGAGATAGAGGAAGCGGAAAGACTGGGAAAACCTCTTTTAGCCTTTGTTAAAAGAGCTGACAGAAAAGAGAGAAGTGAACAATTAACTAACCTCCTAGAAAGGTTAAAAATGCATGTTCAATATGTCCCCTTTGAAAAAATGAGGAAATTTGAGAGATATGTACAGAATAGTGTAAAAGATGAGATCACTAGACTATTTTTTAGTGCCCCAAAGACATTTGACACCATTAGAAGTATCTATGAATATGCGGCTAGGATAGTAGCCAAAACCCAAAATGAATTGTATACTGTGGAGAGAACTTCGATGCTTCTGCTAGATTCGCATAGGTTTTTCCCAGAACACAAAAGCTTTCAGCAGGTTTTAGATGATTGGATGAACAAACACTTATTTTCTCGTGGAAGTAAAAGGAGGTTTTACTCCTTGTATAGTATAGAACACACTAGGGAAAAAATTGATGAAATGAGAAAAAATGGAAAAGACAACTCGATTGATCAGGTAGAAGATAGGCTACGGAAGTACTATGAGTTACAAAAAAGTACGAACCGGAGATTCAGAATACATTCAGTTAGAGGTAAAGTCAACCCGTTCATTGTTGGCGACGATGAGTTCGGAGTATGGTTTATGATAGGAAGAGCACATTTAGGAATTAGCTTTGAGAATAGAGAAGTTGCTAGAAAATGGAAGGACGAAATCGAAAAACTAACTCAAGAACAAAAAAGCTTGAATACCATGCTTGAGGAACTAGGTTTAGCTTAGCGAAAGATGTGTGGAAGCGAGTTTAGTTGACGTTCATTTAAGAATTAGGAGAAATCCCATATGAATGAGAAAGAAAATGAGTTCCGAGAGAACGTAAATAGGCGTAAGAAACGAGTTATCAAATATCTCCTCAGTGACGAATATCAAAAGCTTTTTTCCCCGCCGAATCTTCCAGAGGAAGTATACAAAGCCGCAATTGGGGAAGAAAAAACAAAGGACGGAACTTGGCACTCCTACATACGACGAGGTGGTAAGGCTCTCAGACCCGCTGTTCTGCTTTTCTCTTGCGGTGCAGTAGGTGGTGATGAAGAAAAAGCAGTACCAGCAGCAGCAGCTGTTGAAGTTTGGCACACATTCACTTTAGTCCATGACGATATAATTGATCGAGATAGACTAAGGAGACACGAAGAGACAGTTCATGAGTTTTTCTCTGATGTGGCGAAAAACAGAGGAATGCCTGACAAGTTAGCAAAACATTATGGCACTTCTATAGGAATAGTTGTTGGAGATTTGTTAAATGGATGGGCTAAACTTCTTCTCGATGATTTGTATACGAAACGTGGTATTGATTCTAAGGTTGTACTTGCGTTAATCCGTGAGTTGGAAGGATACGTAACCTTGTCTTTAGCAGCCGGACAAGCAAGAGACGTGATTTTCGAAACAAAGCCAATAGGTGAAATAGAAATAGCTGATATTGTTGAAATGCTACGACAAAAAACTGCAGTGTTATACGAATTTGCCGGAAGGGCAGGAGCTATGATTGGACTTAATACAGAAAACAGAAACCATAGGCTCGTTAAACTAATCGCTGATATAACTTGTAATTGTGGCATTGCATTTCAACTTCAAGATGACATACTTGGGGTTGTCGGAGAGACAGAAAAAATGGGCAAACCCGTAGGATCAGACATTATCCAAGGGAAAAGAACAACAGTCGTCCGTTACGCGTGGGAAAATGCAAATGAAAAGCAAAGAAAAAGACTTGAATATTTACTAGGTTTGAAGGACCGCTTAACAAAAAGACAACTCCAAGAAACTACAACTTTAGTGGAAACCCTCGACGGTATTAACGAGACAAAGAAATTAGCAAGAGAATACGTCGACGAGTCCGCGAAACTTCTAACCAAAATTCCATCAACAGTATATTCTCGAAAGTACATTAGTCTTCTTCAGAGCTGGATTGATTTTATGATAAACAGAAAGTTTTAGGCAATTTGCTTCAGACAAGATAGATTAAAGCTCAAAAATAAGTGGCATACCTTGAATCCAACCGAAGAAAAAGAAGCTAGAGAGCTAATCAAAAAATTTGTGCTCCTAAACGCACTTCGTTACGGAGGAAAAGCTACACAGAAACCTGTTCTCGGCAAGCTACTCGGTGAACATCCCCAGTTTAGACGAAGAATAAAAGAGATTGCCCCCATCATCAGTGAGATTGTGCAAGAAATTAACGCGCTTCCCTTAGAGAAGCAGCGAGAGATTGTTGCGGAGGAGTGGCCTGAGGCTTTAACTGGTGAAAAAGCTGAAGAGAAACGGCAGCTGCCACCTTTGCCAAATGTTGAAAAATATGAGCGGGTTGTTACCCGTTTTTCTCCAAATCCCGACTTTGTTCTTCACTTAGGCTCGGCTAGGGCAATAATTCTCAGTTACGATTATGCCAAAATGTATAATGGTCTTTTTTATCTCCGCTTCGAAGACACGGACTCGAAAACTAAGAAACCAAAGTTGGAGTTTTATGATGTCATCAGGGAGGATTTGAAGTGGCTCGGTTGCAACTGGGATGCCGAATTTATTCAAAGCAACAGACTCCCGATCTATTACGAACACGCTGAAGAAATTCTCAAGAGTGGTAACGCTTACGTCTGCACATGTAGACGCGAAGATTTTCAGGAAAAGTCTAAGGTTAGCCAAACTTGTCCGTGTCGGGAATTGTCGACGGACGAAAATCTGCTTCGCTGGAATCGAATGCTGGATGGAACATATAGTGAAGGAGAGGCTGTAGTGCGAATTAAGACGGATTTGAATCATCCGAATCCGGCTGTTCGAGACTGGCCAGCGCTGAGAATAATTGACCCCGAAAAGTATCCTCATCCTAGAGTAGGTAGCAAATACCGTGTTTGGCCCCTTTACAATTTCTCTACCGGCGTTGACGACCATCTGATGGGCGTAACTCACATCATAAGGGGAAAGGAGCACCTCACCAATCAGGCTAGACAGGAGTACATGTATCAGCATTTCGGATGGGAATATCCTGAAACCATTCACTACGGCAGACTGAAGATAACAGGAGCATCCCTTAGCAAATCAGAAATCGTGAAGGGGTTGAATAGTGGATTATTCAAACACTGGGACGACCCACGACTTGCCACTCTTGCAGCTCTGAGAAAACGGGGAATAACGCCGGAGGCAATCCACAGTTTGATGATTGATGTTGGTCCCAAGCCAGCAGATGTGGTTTTAAGCTGGAAAAATCTGTATGCACATAACAGAAAACAAATTGACCCCAATGCAAAACGCTATTTCTTTGTGAACAATCCCATGAAAATAGTTGTCAAAAATGTTCCACACGCTTTTACGGCTCAGATTCCATTCCATCCTGATCACCCCGAAAAAGGCTTCCGTTTCTTTGAAGTTAAGCCTGCGAAGCGAGAAGCAACTTTTTTGATTTCAAAGGACGATCTAGATATTGTAGAAGGCAAGCGGGCGATCCGTTTTATGGACCTCTTTAATTTTAGAGTGGAAAAAATTGAAAAAACCGTGATTCAAGCCACTTTTCTCAGCGAGTCTTACGAAGAAGCTAAGAAACTTGGAGTTCCGTTAATCCACTGGATTCCTTTTAACAGCGGAGTTCCATGCGAAGTTACGATGCCTGACGCTTCTGTGGCTAAAGGCTTCGCAGAAGAGACTTGCAGGGCATTGAATTCAAACGAAATCGTCCAGTTCCAGCGTTTTGGTTTCGTCCGCGTTGATGGCGTTAATGAGAAGCTGACCGCGTATTTTGCACACCGCTAGCTGTTTTCTTGTGGTTAAGAAAAGGTTTGCCTCGCTTAACTTTTAGTCAAACTATGGGGAACTTCGCTAATTAGTCCAGTTTGCTTTTTTTGGTAAAGAGAAGTTTTTATACTGAACTTTTGAATACTATTTCGAGGCTGGAAAAAGGGATGGCTCGGAGAACGAGAGGACGGCGTTTGAGGCTGTTTCCGAAGCAGGGATATATTATGCTTCTTATTGGAATCCTAATTGGCTTCATGGTTTTCTTGGCTGTCTCCTCGATCACATCAACAGGAGGAGGCGGAGGTTCTGGACAGGAAGGATTGCCATCCAGCATCACGTTCGATTTCCTTTATACGAGTGAGAAACAAGCGTGGATCGAAGAGGTTACTTCTGGCTTTGAACAGTGGTTTTTTGAACGATTCAATATTACAGTCAAAGTGAAACTTGACGTGAGGGGAAGTCATGATACTGTAAATCAGATCCTTTGGGGTGCGCAACCAACAGCTTGGAGTCCAGCGTCAAGTCTCTGGATACCATATCTGAACGATGAATGGTTACGCGCGGGTGGCGCGCAAGAAATAGCTACAGACTCGACTCCTCTTGTTTTGTCCCCAGTAGTAATAGCTGGATGGAAGTCCTTCTTTGAAGAGAATAATGTAACTGGCTTCCAAGATTTGTATCGATTGGCAATGGATGACATTGACTATAAGTACGGGCATCCTGATCCATCGCTAAGTAACGGCGGAGTCATGGCTGAAGTTCTGGAATTTGCGGATGCCTTAGATAAGAAACCTGACCAGTTCGTTATTGACGATTTCACGGATGAAAATGCTTTGAATTTTGTCAGGACTATCGAATCGAAGGCAGTGAATTATGAAAAGAGTACTGGATTCTTTGGTAGATGGGCGGCTTTGAATGGCCCCACTGCGATCGATTGTTTTACAGTCTACGAAAGCGTGGTCATTAGTAACTCGGATAAGGCTAACCAGAAATGGGGTGACTCGCTGGTTGCGGTTTATCCAGAAGATGGAACTCTTTTGTCCGATCATCCATTCGTCATTTTGAACGCGCCTTGGGTTAATGAATATCAAAAATTCGCTGCATCCCAGTATCTATTCTACTTGCTTCAGGAACAAAATCAAGACAAAGCCCAAGAATACGGATTTAGACCAGCCAACCCCAGCGTCCCTCTTAACCCCGAGGTCTTTAACGAGAAGAACGGCGTTGATTTTGAAATTCAAGTGCCAATTTACAGACCTATGTCAGGAGAAGCTATGAAAGCGTTATTCACTGTGTGGCCTTCCGTGAAAAATCCTGGAGTGTGACTGCTTTTAGCCAGCCAAAAGGTATACGGAAACTGCTCTCCCGACTTGGAGTGTCCGCAACCGTAGCAAGTCTTGTTATCTTCGTTTTTTTGCCAAGTTTTTTTCTGATATCCTTTACGTTTACCCAATGGTCTGAGGTTTACACTGAAGTTTTTGCAAACCCTCTCATAGGAGACACAAATTGGATAGAAATCCAGAAATATGTTTCATTATCCATTCGTCTTGCCGTTTCCGCAGTTGCAATAGGCCTTGTTTTCGGGATTCCTCTTGCATATATTTTGGCTCGGAAGAATTTTTGGGGAAAGGGGTTTCTTGAAGACATCACTACATTTACGTTGGTTATCCCTACTTCTGGTTTCGGTTTTGCGACCCTAATAGCATGGACATCGATTTTTGGAGTAGACTCCATTTACTTGATTCCCGTAATCAATGTTCCCTTCATAATGCTAGTTATACACATCGCTCTAACCTTTCCATACATAGTAAAAACGCTTAAAGCCAAACTTGAGGACATGTCGACACTATTCGAACAAGCTTCCGGAACCCTAGGAGCCTCACCTCTAACAACATTTAGAAAGGTCATTTTACCGTTAACGTTACCCGCAATTTTTTCGGGAGCAGTTTTAGCTTTTGCTAGGTCTCTAGGAGAAACCGGAGCCACGTTAGTAGTGTCAAGTGTCTATA
>Ga0307429_1000924_pt1 | contig 15082 bp, 10 predicted proteins | sample SalMarWE160230MG_FD_202151 | JGI IMG/M metagenome (GOLD analysis project Ga0307429, IMG submission 202151) | Salt marsh sediment microbial communities from the Plum Island Ecosystem LTER, Massachusetts, United States - WE1603-230 | ecosystem: Environmental > Aquatic > Marine > Intertidal zone >...
GTATGCCTTGCTTCGATTTCCGCCTTCAGCTTCTCTTCGGCTTGTACTTTCACCTCGGCGTAGGACCGTATTCGTTCTTCGGCCCTGGCCAGAGCCTCGCTATAAAGGCGTGTACCTTCTTCGGCTTCAGGTTTTACTTGATTATCAGTCTTAACTTTTGCATGTGTTTTGGCGACTGTTTTTTCTTTCGCATGTACAATTAGCTGGGCTTTGGCTTTAAGCCTTTGTTTTGCATCTGAATCATTGATGTCCTGCTCGCCGGGCTTGAAAAACAGCGGTTCTGCAAACTGGATTGCGATACGGTTTACTTTGCTGGTGAGGTTGTCAATCCGGCAGACGCGTCCGATGCGATTGAAAAATACCGTGTCGAAAGAGTCGCCCGAGTCAAAATGTGGAACGCCGAAATTTGTTGTTATCGATTGATTCGGGCCGGGACAGTTTTCGTCGGCGTGGTAAAGAAGCGCCATACCTTTACTGGAGACATCGACCATCTGGCCCGAGAGAGGTTTTTGCTTCGGATTCGAGGCGAACCGGGCGTGCCAGCGATAACGTAATCTCTTCTCTGTTCTTTGCTCCCTGGTTTTTCCCATTCCTGGCACCGTAAAATCCTTTTTCCGTCCGGTCTGAAGCAGCGACCAAAAACAAAGCACGAAAATAGCCCTAAGCCGGCTAAAGGTCAAGACAAAAATGCGCCGAATGATTTGGCTGAAATGGCGGCTTTTCGGCCGGAATTCACGGAAGATACCAAAACATCCGGCAAATCGAAGAACCACGTGTTTTTCAGCCGGGCGGGGGGGATACACTTTATTGCTCAACATTCGAATTAGATTTTGCCGATAAAACATCTGCGGGCGATGAGAAGTGTTTTATTGTAAGCCAGAGGCCCAATAGATAAATGTTTGAACCTGAATGTCAAAATATAGATTGCCCGCAATGCTTTCTCGGTAAAATATATTTTGACCGTGAAATGGGTTACTACTGCATGTTATGCGGCCACGAGTTCAGTGTCGTTGACATGGAGGTGCTCATCGAAAAGATTGCATTAACTTCCCGTCCGGCACAAAAATCAGAAAGCAGCCGGAAAAAGCCCGCTGCGGAAATCAGGGAACTGCCTGCTCGTAAGGCCAAAGCGAAGCACGTCAGCCGCGATGTCATCGAGCGCAAGCCGCCGGAGCAGTAGGTTCTCGAACCTCGATAAAAGCCTGTAAGATTTCCTCTGTTATTCTACATTCGCAGAACGTATCCGGGGTTGTTCTTTGATTTTGTGTTATATGGATCTATGGGTTGGTTTATTCGTGGCGGCATGATTCGAACATGCAACCTTCCGGCCCCGGGCCGGACGCTCCTGCCAAATTGGGCTACGCCCCATATCTTAAAAAAAAAGCCCTGGAACAAACCAGGGCTGGAGCCGAAACTTTTTTCTTTGGAAAGATATTATACAACTATTATAGCCTTTTTTCGCGGTTTTGTCAAGATGAAAAAAGTTTAATTCGAAATAAATCCAGGGTCCGTATAAAATCATACTTTCAGGCCCTCCGGGCCGGATCGTCCTTTAAATGGCCTGTAAGTTTTTAAGTTGACAGTTGAGGATGTTTTATGAGATTGTGTTGATTATTCAAAACCGTGAACAGGCATCTAAAGGAGGTGAATTAATTCGAACCTATTTTTTAGAACTTGCGTAATTAGGAATGGTAAATTATATTGGTCTTTATTTGAAGGAGACAATATGAAGTTCGAAGGACAAAAATCTTCCGGGCGGGAGAAAGACGAGGCAGCAATCGAACTTCTGAGGCAGTTGACACGAAAGTTGTGCTCGAATGATATTACAACTGCCCGACTGGCGGCTTTCAACCTTTCATGGATGCAGGAGGATGGTTTGGCGATTCTCACGCAGGTATTGCTCGGCGACTTCTCAAGGACTTCAAAGAAGGCGGCGGCGTACGGACTGAGGAGTATGAAGGGCAGGATGAAAAAGCTGGCTTTGGAGGTTCTTGAGCAGGGGCTGAAACAGCGTGATCGCACCACCAAAGCGGCATGTATTAAAGCCTTATCTCTGATTAAAGGCGGCGCTGCGAAAAAAGGTGGCTCTAATGAGAAACCCAGAGCAGACAAGCCGAATATACGGGAAATTCAGACGAAAAGCGAACTAACAAAAAAGCCCCTGCCTGAATTACGCGATCACAACAGGGGCTGAACCAGTAGCATCTGGTATTCAAATTATAAGACTATATTTATGTGCCGTCATTGACGTTAAATGTAACGTTTTTTTCCGTATATGTTGCTTGCATTATAGCTTTTTAGCACAAGATTAATAACGTCTGCTCGACAAACGTCTGTAAGTCTCAAATTTGCTTTCCCACTTGTGTGAATCAATCCCGGTTGAATTTCCTTCAGATAGCCGCAATCCACACAAACATTTCCATACGAATTTCAGCACTCTCATGTCGTCACCCTCATATCAATACCATATTGCCTCCATCCTTGGGAAATATTCAGCAAAAACTATAGTTAAGTGCCACCTTCGAGGCTAAATGTAACACTTTTTCTCCGCTTTTGTCATTGAGGGGATTACACAAAAAGTCGTATATCACACTTGGATGTCACAGGAGATATGCCTGGCAAAGCGGGCTTTAATAACGATATCTTGTTATAAAGGGCTTGCCGGATCTGTTAAGTCTAATCAGGCAAAACAGGTTCGATGATTTTATGCTGAAAAAAGCAGGCCGAGCGGAGGAGAGGGAGAAAACTAAACTCGGCCTGATCAGGTTCCGTCCTATAATTAGCAGTACGCTGGGTGCTGAGCGTGTGTTCAGGGAAATAAACAGTCACGACAGAAAAGCCCTTAATGCTATGACGGAGTTGTTTTCAGCCTAAAAACCGTTTTATTACACAATGATAGGGGATTCGGCATTTAATTCTCTTATCGTCACCATAGTCAAGGCAAAATCGAAAAGAGGCCGAGAAGCTTCTGTTGGGGGAATATTAGCTGCTAAACCACGAAATCATCATTTAACACAAAAAAGCAACAGGCGGCGGCCGGATTCGAACCGGCGAATAACGGTTTTGCAAACCGTCGCCTTAGGCCTCTTGGCTACGCCGCCAATTAAGATCAGCTTTGAGTTTACAATCAGTTAACCCGGATTGCAATAAAATTTCCCACATATCTTATGCGTTATGGGATTTTTTGCGATATTGTTGCTCGTGAAAAAGTCTGATTTATTTAATCTCTTGATTACCTGAGATGTTGTCTGTTAGCCTCGCCTCAGCGGTATCCGAGCCGTCATTTGGCCGCCGCCCCGGCCCATGTGGGTCTGTCTTTGACGCCAATATGCCAGATTCTCGTAATCAAAGCAACAGGCCTTGGATCACATTTCCAGCACATTATCCCATGAAATCGAGATTTTCGCCAAAATTGGGGAAAATTATGTTAACATAGTATCAAGTAGTGCGTCTTAATCTATGGATGCACCGATAGCATAACCAAAGTGAGTGTTCAGCTTTGGTCAAGCAGCAAGTTGCCAATCGATTCTGGGTTTCGTGGTTTGCAGGATTGAAAGAGAGCTTTTGAACTGCTCAGAAAGCTACTCATGTAGCCTGTATTGAAGATTGGCGCTGTTCATCGGAGAGGCTTGTGAGTATTGACTAAGAGAGAGCGATGTGAGTAGGAGTGAGAAAAGTTTTATGTTTCGTAGATTTTCTTTTGTGACGTTGGTGTGTTGGGTGCTTGCAACTGCCATCCTGCCTGGTATCGCCGTCGCGTGTAGGCCTGAAGAGTACAAAGCAGAGGCCGATTGACAGAAGCAGTAAACATAATTGGCGGTTATAATATGGTAGAAGTTAAGAAGACAAGAAGTAAGGGTACAATAGCAGGCGGCAGATCGGCATTTTCGAGACGAATGCTGTTGGTTTTCATTTGCATCGCCGCTTTTGTTTCTGTCGGTGTGTTGGCGTTTTTGAGGAAGACAGCAGGCGGTTCAGGCGATTCGAATCCAGGCACGGGTCTGTTTACGGTGAAACGCGGTGATTTAGCCATCACCGTGACCGAAAGCGGCAGCATCAAGGCAGTCAAAACGGAGGACATTAAGTCCAAAGTGGAAGGCAGGGTGTCTATAGTCAACATCGTCCCTGAAGGCACCATCATAACCCCCGAAGATGTCAATGACGGCAAGGTGCTGGTGGAACTGGATTCTTCGGAATTGAAAGAACAGTTGTCACAGAGGGAAATCCAGTTGACCAGCGCCGAGGCAGGCTTTGCCGATGCGAATGAGTCGCATCTGATTCAGGTAAAGCAAAATGAAAGTGACATTACCGCTGCTGAGTTGAAGATGAAGTTTGCCTTGATGGACTTTCAGAAGTATATCGGGGAGAGTATCGCGAAAACAGTAATTGAGCGATCCGGTTCTGATCCGAATTCGAGCTTTGACACGTTATTGCTCCTGAAGGACCCCAACAGCCTGGGCGGCTCGGCCTCCCGGCAGCTCAAAGTATTGAGAAACGACATTCTGCTTGCCCAGGGGCAGCTTGAAAAAGCAACGGACGTATTGGAGGGTACGCAAAAGCTTCACGATGCGAATTACGCATCTGATCTGGACTTGATGAGCGCCCAGTTGGATGTAGATCGATTTCGGATTCAAAAGGAAAGCGCCGAGGAAGCTCTGAATCTGTATCAGCTCTATGATTTTCTGAAAGAGACCGAGAAGTTCCTCAGCGACTACCAGGAGGCCCAGCGGGAATTGGATAGAACTAAAGCACGTGCGCGTGCACAAATGGCCCAGGCCAAGGCGAAGCTTGCAAGCGCAAGATCCACATTCGAAATGCAGGAGCAGCGTCTGAATAAACTGCACAAGCAGATTGAGGCTTGCATGATTCGGGCGCCTGCAGTGGGCCAGGTAGTCTACTGGTCGAGCACGGAACGGTGGTCAAGGGTAAAAATCGAGCAGGGAGCGGAGGTATATGAAGGCTCTAAGATCATAACAATACCCGATGCGTCCGAAATGAAGGTCGAGGTCAAGATTCACGAGACCTGGATCGACAGGATTGAGCCGAACCAGCCGGCCGATATAACGGTCCAGGCATTTCCGGATAAGGCCTTTACAGGCAGGGTGCTGAAAAAGGCGCCGTTGGCCGACCAGGAGGACTATCTGAATCCGGACCTCAAAGTTTACTCAACGGACGTGGGCATCAACGGAACGCACGATTCTCTCAAGACCGGTATGACCGGGAAGGTCACGGTGATGATTGACGAGCTGCACGATGTTCTTTATGTGCCGATACAGTCCGTCGTTACGGTGGAGGACAAGAAAGTTTGCTATGTAGCCGGAAGCCCTGCCCAAAAGCGCGAGGTTGAAACAGGATTGTTCAACGACAATTTCGTTGAGATTAAGAGTGGTTTGGCTGAGGGCGAGAAGGTGCTGCTTAATCCGCCCAAATGGACTGAGCCGGAGAAAACAGAAGAACAGGCGGAAACTGAGTTAGAGCCGGCGAAAGAACAGGCAGAAGTACAAGCAGTACAATAAGAGTTAGTTACTATGCGTTGGTCAGGTGCTAAAAGGACGATAAAGTTAGGCGTCAAAAGCCTTTGGATGCACCGGCTGCGGTCCGCGCTAACGATGCTTGGTATAGTTTTCGGCGTTTGCTCTGTGATCGCCATGCTTGCTATAGGCGAAGGGGCCAGCCAGGAAGCACAGAAGCTGATAGCGCGGCTCGGGAGCAGGAATCTGATTGTCGAGACGGTTGAGCCGCCCGAAGAGCGAGCCGACACCAGCGACACGGGGCGGCGAATGCGGAGTTACGGTCTGACCTATAAGGACGCCGAGTCAATTCGCAACAGCCTGCCGGATGTCGAGGTTGTCGTACCCATCCGCGAAATCGACCAGGAAGCACGATACGGTAGTCGTAAGGTGGCTATCAAAATCGTGGGTACCATTCCGTGGTACACAGTGGTTTCGCCGGTTCACGTGGTTCATGGGCGGTTTTTGAGCAGTATCGATCTGCATCGGCAGCAGAGTGTGTGCGTGGTCGATGAGCAGCTCGTCAGCGGTCTGTTCGGATTCGACGAGCCGCTCGGCAAGGACATCAGGATAAGGGGCAGTTGCTACCGGGTTGTAGGTGTGGCCGGGACACCGTCGGCCGGGGGCGGACAGAATGGTTCCACAAGCGCTATGCCGGCGGCAACGGGTTCCGACAGTGGGGCCACCGGCAGTGTATATTTACCTTTGTCAACCGCGAAGTCCCGATTTACCGAGTTGAGCGCCAGCTTTAGCGGGGGCAGCGAGAGTATAGAAAGAGTACAGTTACAAAAAATCACAGTGAAGGTCAAATCAACTGACCAGGTGTTACTCATGCGTGATATTCTGGATACTCTGCTGGCGCGTCTTCACAAGGATAAGAAGGACTACCGCATAGTTGCGCCGCTTGAACTGCTGTACCAGGCGAAACGAACACAGCGGATTTTCAGTATTGTACTCGGCTCGATCGCTGCGATTTCGCTCCTGGTCGGCGGCATCGGAATTATGAATATTATGCTGGCTACAGTCAGTGAGCGAACGCGTGAGATCGGCATCCGTCGTGCCCTCGGCGCCACGAAACGCGATATAATCGTTCAGTTCCTCTCAGAAACGCTTATGCTGACATTCATCGGGGGCGTTCTGGGAATTATCCTGGGTTCTCTTATACCGTTTCTGGTGACTCATTTCGGCCGGATGCCCACCGTTATTACGGGAATTTCCCTGGTCCTGGCCTTCGGTATTAGCGCTGCGGTCGGGGTGGTCTTTGGCATGTATCCGGCCTATCGAGCCGCCAATATGGACCCGATTGAATCGCTCCGGCATGAATAAGTTTACCCATAAACTTCCATAAGGTTTCATTCTTCACCCTGAGCGTAGTCGAAGGGTGAGCAGAGTCGAATTATGCAAAAAGACTGGCATTCGAGATTATCTGAGAAATTTCACCTGCCGGCCCCCAAATCCCATATTTTGCCGGCCTTTCTTGATTGAGATTTCAGATAAAATGCAGAATCAGAAGCACTTAGCACTATGAATGGCGTTTTCCTCTTTGCTTTGGCGGCTTTGTGTTGTATAATGAATGTTGTTTTGAAGAATGGAGATCGGGTATATGTAATTTGAGGACCTCGGTGATCTCAGTCAAATTGTTTCTCATCTCCTGACTGAATTAGCTCAAATGACTATTTAGCAAGAAGTTACTGTTTGAAATAGAGCAAAATAATAGAGATTATTCTTTTTAGAATCCGGTTTTGACATAAATATGAACAAATATGGTGCTAATAAGGCGATGAAAAGTATCGGAGGAGAGTTTTATGCTTAGTAGAATTCGGCTTGAGACGTTTTTATGCCGGGTGCTCGGAATTGCCATTATTCTTTGTCTTGCCGGCTGCAGTCCCGAGCAGTACAAAGCCCAGGCCGACAAAGAGGTGTATCAGATTATAGACAACAAATGGCAGGACGACTTCGGCCATAAATCCAATTACATAATCAGCGATAGTAATATTCCTCCGCCGCCTGATGACATCCGGATTGAGCGGGCAGTGCCTGCCTCGGGTGTGATCAGCCTTGCACAGGCGGTTGCCATGGCTACCGCGTATAACAGGGAGTACCAGGGGCAGAAAGAACAGCTTTATCTAAAAGCACTCGATCTTACACTGGCCCGTCATCAGTTCGCACGGCAATGGTTTGGAACTGTTGATGCCAAATACAACAGTGATAGTGAGGGCGAAAAACTTACCTCTGATACCGGAGTGGGTTTTAATCAACTCCTGGCCGATGGAGCGCAGATTAGTTTAGGTATCGCGATTGATTGGGCACGTTTTCTCACTGGTGATCCGCGGACTTCGCTGGCCTCGGTCCTAAGTGCCAGTGCAACTCAACCGTTGCTTCGTGGCAGGGGTCGCCAGGTAGTTCAGGAGAATCTCACGCAGGCCGAGCGGGATGTTTTGTATCAGATACGCTTGTTCAACCGTTATCGCAAAGATTTTGTGGTCTCTGTTGCGGATAACTATTATCGTGTTTTAGAGTTGAAAGCCAGTGTTACCAATGCCGAAAACAGCTATTACAGGCTGGTTGAATCAAGAAAGCGTCTGGAAATTGAGGCTGAAGCCGGCCAGGCAAGGCCGTTCGATGTGGACGAGGCGGAGCAACAGGCCCTGGGTGCGGAAAATCGGTGGGTCCAGGCCCAGCAAAGTTACGAACGGACCCTTGATGAATTCAAGGTAAAGCTGTCTTTACCGCCCAGCGCTGAGATAGAGCTGGACCAGAAAGAATTGAAGGCCCTGGAAGAAATCGGTATAATCGAACCCGGTTATGAACTGGATGAAGCGGTTGAGACGGCATTTCTTCGCCGTCTGGATTTGGCCAGCAGCAAAGATAAGACCGATGATGCGGCAAGGAAAGTGGAGCTGGCTGCCGATGGTCTTGGAATAGAACTCAATCTGGTCGGCAGCGCCGGCGTCGGTTCTACACCTGAAACCGACTTCGACAGATTGCAATTTGATCAGGGAAACTATAGCATAGGTCTCGAATCGAATGATCTGGGTTTGGACCGGAAACTCGAACGCAATGAATATCGTAAATCGCTGATAGCGTTAGAGCAGCAGCAGCGGCAATATGAGATTGACAGGGACAGGATGGAATTGGATGTCCGTCAGGCATTAAGGGCACTGAAAGCGGAAGCCGAACAGTACCGAATTCAAAAAATGGCTTTAAATTTGGCCGTGCGGCGGCTGGAGACTCAGAAATTACTGCTGGAGATTGGGCAGGGAAATGTGCGGCTCTTGCTGGAATCGGAAGGGGCCTTGTTGGAGGCTCAAAATAACGTGACGAGTGCCCTGGTAGCCCACGCAATCGCGAAGCTGGGCTTTTTTAGAGACATTGGTATTCTGCAGGTCAAGCCGGATGGAATGTGGGAGCAGCAGGTACAATGACCAGTGACAAAGACAAAGCCGTAGAGTTCGAAAAAGATGCGCCAATCCTGCTGATGGAGCGATTGTGCAAGAGTTACGAGCTCGGCACAATGGAATTGAAGGTTTTGCGCGACATCGAGCTGACAATCCATAATGGCGATTATGTGGCCATCATGGGACCGAGCGGCTCGGGAAAATCCACACTGCTCAATATGATCGGCTGCCTCGACCGCCCGACCAGCGGAGATTACTGGCTTGGCGGACAGAATGTCTCCCTGCTCGACGATGACCAGTTGTCCCTGATACGGGGCGCTCGTATCGGTTTCATATTTCAATCGTTTAATCTGATCAACCAGCTCAACGTCGTAGAGAATATCGAGGTCCCGATGTATTATCAGGGCTTCTCCGAACACGAAAGTGCCGAGCGAGCCATGGAGTTAGCCACAATGGTAGGCCTCGCCGAAAGGCTTGATCACCGGCCTTCGGAATTAAGCGGCGGCCAGCAGCAGCGGGTGGCAATCGCCAGGGCACTGGCAAATGATCCGCTGATTATTTTAGCCGATGAGCCGACCGGCAATCTTGATTCGGAAAGTGGCTCGGAGATATTAAAGATTCTCGTCGGTCTGCACAAGCAGGGCAAAACACTCATCGTCGTGACACATGATGAAGGTATTGCCGAAAACGCTGACAGAGTCGTGGAAATTTTCGATGGCCGGATAAGACGGCAGTAATAAAAGACAAACTCATGGGAAAACTATGTTTTTATTTCGTTTCAAACGTACGGCTAAGTTAGGAATCAAAAGTCTCTGGATGCACAAGCTGCGTTCCACTTTGACTACATTAGGCATCATCTTCGGGGTCTCATCTGTTATTGCCATGCTGGCCATCGGCGAGGGCGCCAGCCGCGCGGCACAGGAACAGATAGCCCGGCTCGGCAGCCGGAATATTATCATCAAAACCGTGCCGCCGCCCCAAGATAAAGATGTCGGCAGTCAACAAGAAAGCATGCGTGTGTACGGCCTGACCTATCTCGATGCCGAGCGTTTTCGCAACAGCCTGCCCAACGTCGAAGTCGTCGTGCCGAGCCGTCGTCTTACCCAGCAGGCATGGTATCGCAATCGCAAAGTTGCCATCGAAGCTATCGGTACGGTGCCCTGGTATCCGGAGATATCACCGGTCCGGGTTAAGTCGGGGCGATTCCTCAGCAGCATTGATATGCACCACAAGCAGGGCGTTTGTGTTATCGATGAAAAAGTGGCCAGGGAATTGTTTGTCTTTGACTATCCGCTGGGCCAGGATGTAAAAATGGCGAGCGATTATTATCGGGTTGTCGGGGTCGTCAGTGTCGCGGATGCCGTCTCAGCAGTGAAGACTATTGGCAATGGCGCCGCAAAAGGAAAAAGTCAGGGCGGCGCGAACGTGGGGAATATCTATATCCCATTGACGACGATGAAGAATCGCTTCGGAGAGATATCTTTGCAGATTGGAACCGGCGGAGCCTCTATCGAGAAAGTTGAGCTGCAGGAGGTTATTGTGAAAGTCGGTTCCATAGACGAAGTGCTGTCGACACGCGATACTTTAGAGACAATATTAAGCCGGTTCCACAAGAAAAGCGACTATCAGGTCGTCGTTCCCTTAGAGCTGCTCAAGCAGGCCAGGCAAACCCAGCGTCTTTTCAGTATCGTTCTGGGTTCCATCGCTGCGATTTCACTCCTGGTCGGCGGCATCGGGATTATGAATATTATGCTGGCCACCGTCAGCGAGCGAACGCGCGAGATCGGCATCCGCCGTGCACTCGGCGCCCGGAGACGTGATATTATAATTCAATTCCTCACGGAAACTCTCATGCTGACCTTCCTCGGCGGCGTCCTGGGGATTAGTCTGGGCTCTCTGATCCCGTTTCTGGTCACACGTTTCGGCCAAACACCCACGGTTATTACGGGCATTTCACTTATATTAGCTTTTGGAATCAGCGGGGCGGTCGGCATAATCTTCGGCATTTATCCGGCCTATCGAGCCGCAAATATGGACCCAATCGAATCGCTCCGCCACGAATAAATTGTCCAACATTGTCATTCCCGCGAAAGCGGGAATCCAGATAGTCGTCAGCAGGAAACTTCCATTAAAAACACGTTGGTCTCGGTGTCCGATTTTCTTCCAAGCACGCCGAATTGCCCACCCGCTCCGGAAGTTGCCAGCAAATCCAACTCATCGCCCTCGAAAATTTCGGACAAATATGTGGCCTGCACGCAGCGGATGTTCTCTTCGAGCTTAAATGTTCTGCTCAATGCGTCGATGCCCCATCGCACGTATTCGGTATTATTGACGTGCCCATTCAAGTCGATAGCACTGCGAGGCACGCGCACCACGTCAACTTTTCGATAATCGCCGTTAGGTTCTAACTTTTTAAGCTCGTCTGTCAGAGCTTTGACTCCTGTTTTGGGTAAATTCAAATCGAGTTTAAACAGGTTCTTCAGCCGGTTTGTTTTTTTATTCAAAACCATCCATTCGCTTCCGGCACGAAACAGCTCGGCACCATTTTGATCTTTGCCGACAAACTCTCTTGTAGCTATTGTTCGGCTATACCCGCTCGGCCACGTTTTGAGCGTGACTTCATCTTCCCTTCCGGGAAGCCGGCTGATTTCTATCCTGATATTTGACAGCACCCAGTAGCCGCCCATTTCGCTGAGCTTGTCGAATCCCAGGCCGAGCTGTTCGGCGTGAAGTGCTGCGATTTCCTGCAGGTACTGCATCAGCGAGAATATCTTAATCCTCCCGTCAATCCCGCACTCGTAAGTTCTGACCCGAAATTTTTCTTCTTTGACTTCCACGCCCCGAAAATACCAGATTTAATCTTTGTGCACAATAGCACTGCCAGAATATCTGGTCGTGCCCGAGAAAAGCAGAAAACCTCACTACAAAGAGACAAAAGTGTGATAGCATAAAGATTGTGGATGGTTACAGACGAGGCAGCCAAGGTGACGAAGAAGAGAAATATGTATGTCCCCAGATATCCAAGATATCCTACAAAATCTGCTTAAATCCTGCATAGAAAGCTTCCTACCCCCAACTGAAGCTGAGTTTTTGCCCAAATTAGCACAATTCTACATTCTCAATTCAAAATTCGAAATACCTTCCCTTTTTCCTTTCCACTTTCTGCTCACCAGCCACTAATATATTGAATTAGATTTTTTTTAACTGTAACCAAAATCAATTTCCGGACACTTACTGAATGAAGAGTCAGTGCATTGGTACTACTGGTGTATGACGAAACAGGTTCTTGCCGGGTTTTACAGTGAAGCCGCCGTTCGTAGGCGACCTATATTGAAATTAGGAACAGCCATTAACAACGATTAAAGGAGAAAAGCGATGTACAACAAATATCGAAGTATCCTATGTCTCTTAACAATCCTTGCCCCACTCACAGCATGGGCAGCAGGTGATTTTTATGATCAATCCGTTTTATATACTCTGGAACTGACCTTTGAACAGATGGATTGGTGGCAGCAATTAGAAGCGAATTATGCCTCAAAAGAAAATATCCTGGCCGATCTAACAGTCGATGGCGTCGTCTATTCGGATGTGGGTGTTCGTTTCCGAGGGAATACGTCGTACATTACCACTGAAAACACGCTTAAAGCACCTTTTAACATCGAAATCGACTATGTCAATGAGGACCAGCGTCTTATGGGATACAAAACCCTGAATCTCATCAATGCCGCTGAGGATCCCACGTTTATGCGTGAGGTTCTGTATTCGAACACCTGCCGTCAGCAAATCCCCAGCGCCAAGGGTAATTTTATCAAATTGGTCATTAACGGTGAGAACTGGGGTGTATACGCCAATATTCAGCAAATCAACGCTGAATTGATTAAGGACTGGTTTCCCAGTAATGACGGCACACGCTGGCGTGCCCAAGGAATTGGTGGCGGTGACGGAGGTGGTACAGGTGGTGGAAATCGACCCCCACCTGGAAATCAAGGTCCCCAGACACCACCCGTCAATCCTACTCAACCGGCCCAACCAGGAGGGGGCACTGAGGGCGGCGGTGTCGGGGACGGTAGTGCGGCCCTGACTTGGTTAGGGGACGATCCAAACATTTACGAAGCAGTGTATGAACTGAAAAACAGTAAGCTTGATGAACCCTGGACCGGCCTTATCCAAGCCTGTGACGTACTCAACAATATGCCCCTCGATGAACTGACCACCGAACTCGATACGGTTCTCAATATGGATCGTGCATTATGGCTCTGTGCCTTTGAAATCATCTTCCATGACGATGACGGTTATGTCCATAAACGTGGTAGTGACTATTGTCTGTACTATGAACCTGAAACAGAACGCCTACATTTAATACAGTACGATGGCAATTCCTGTATGCGATCCGCCAATAACAACTGGTCTCTCTTTTATCGAGCCGATGATGCCAACGTGCCCATTATGAATCGCTTGCTGGCCATCCCAACCTATCGCCAGCGATATCTGGCCCATGTACGCACCGTCCTGGATTTTTACCTGACCGAAGAGAGGCTTTATCCCATGATTGATGCATATCAAGCATTAATCGAAGAGGAAGTCACACTCGATGAAAAAAAACTGGAGTCCACAGCCGAGTTTTTCACAGGTGTTGATGAACTCAAGGATTTTATTCAGATACGTCGATCCACCCTACTCACCCAGGAGGAAGTTAATGTTCCAACTTCTGCCATCCTCTCAGTAAATCAAACAGTCACACAGGAAGAAGATGGCCAATCTCTGGCCCTCGCTGTGGAAGTCGGCAATACAGTACCAGTTGCTATGGTCCAATTGTATCTGGCAGATACGCCCTATGGCCCCTTCGTTGCCAACGAAATGACACAAGAGTCCGAGACCGTTTATCGCATCACTCTGCCAATCCATGCTCCAGGAACGGTACTGCGTTACTATGTCGAAGCCACTGCTGAAAACGCATCTGGCACCATCACCTACAGCCCTCCTGGTGCAGAGTATGACGTTTATACCTATATCGTATCCTATGGTCAGGCTGAGAATACACCGATTGTTATCAATGAGCTGATGGCCAAAAATGAATCCACACTGACAGATCCCCAAGGTCAATACAATGACTGGCTGGAACTCTACAACCGTAGCGAACAAACCGTGGATATCTCTGGCATGTATCTGAGTGATAAACCTGAAAATCCCCTTAAGTGGCAATTCCCTGAAGGCACAACCATGGAGGCCGGCACCTACTTGTTAGTCTGGGCCGATGAAGACAGTGGCGACCAAGGACTACACGCCAACTTTAAACTGTCTTCGGATGGTGAAACCGTCTGGCTCTATGACACTGATGAAAATGGCAACCTACTATTAGACTCAGTGGTATTCTCTGCCCTGCAACAAGACCAAAGTGCTGGCCGCCTCCCAGACGGTCAGGGGAATTTTCAGGTACTGGTGAATCCGACACCTTTGGCGACTAATCAATCACAACAAAAATAGTATTACCTGTTCACAACAAAGGAGATGGCTTAACGATGCATAAATCGTTATGCCCTCTCCCGAGGTTTTTAAACCCCTTGTGGGGAATATCCGGGGTGGGGGAAACGAGGAACAACCACAATCCTGTTCGGCAGGTGTTTGCTTTCCAACTGACCGGATTAGCACGCACACGCAGTAAGCGGCGTGTCACTGAGATTTTTTTGGATTTTTCTTGATTTCCGGTATTTATTTTAGTATAATACACAACAAAATGAATATAGAATATACAAATAAGTAAAAAGCAAAAAAGGGAAAAGGCAAAAAAGAGAATACAGAAGCATATAGAAGTAAAAAGGAAAAGGTAAAATGAGAGTAAATCAGACAATTTCAGCTCTTATACTCAATGAAGAAGGGGAAAAAACGAAAAATTCGAACTAAAAAATGCAGAAAAAAGCCAATTTTGTGCAGGTTATTGGGATTTATTGGGGTTAATTCGTGGCTAATTTGAAAAAAACAAAGCCAATTTGCGGTAGGGCGGAATTTGCGCAAAGTTTTATATGAAAGGTGGTTATGAAGAATTTAACGGGTGCTCGCGTAGTATACTGTCATAAATTCAAGAGGTTCCCGGTTTTTGTCCGATAATTGTGGTATGGATTCAGACTGTTTTCAAAGGAGTGTGCCCCATGCCAGCAAAACTAATCAAACAAAAAG
>Ga0307429_1000926_pt1 | contig 15072 bp, 15 predicted proteins | sample SalMarWE160230MG_FD_202151 | JGI IMG/M metagenome (GOLD analysis project Ga0307429, IMG submission 202151) | Salt marsh sediment microbial communities from the Plum Island Ecosystem LTER, Massachusetts, United States - WE1603-230 | ecosystem: Environmental > Aquatic > Marine > Intertidal zone >...
TTCTTTATAAGCTTTGTAAGCTCCTTCATAATCAGGGTCTTTAAGTTCAGGTCCACAACATTTTTTAAACTTAAAACCGGAACCACAAAGACAGGATTGGTTCCTTTCTATTTTAAATTTCTTACTGTTCAAACAAATCACCTAAACTTTCATATAAACGGCTGTCGTCTAACGTTCCCGGGCTATACGAAGCCAGCTGAAGGCCGGTTTGGGCGAGCGTAAGCGAGCCGTATAGCCCGTGTTAAGTGCTCGTGCCTGCATTGCTTTTTTTCAAACTTCTTAACCTATTTAATAAATGTGCATACTGATATACCGCTTTTAAGATTTCCTTTGTAAATTCTATACCTACTTCAACTTCTTCCTTGCTAATTTTATCAAAGATACGGGATTCAAAATGAGCAGCATCATTTCCTAATAGTCTTAATTCGTCCATTCCTTCAAAGAGTTCTTTAGGAATTACAATCTTGCTACTCAACGCTTGGATACGCTTCTTCAGATTGTCACTAGTTGCACCTCTGCCAAGACAAATTTCTTCCAAAGTTTTCCTTATCATGATTGCAGATGCAATATAGCACTGGTTAGCATGACAAGTCATAGCCTCTTCGAAGACTGATAACACTTTATCTGGAATATCTTGCTTCTCAAAGTCAATACGCTGTGGGGGGAATGCATCTATTAGATTGTTGCCTTTTTGGATGAAGAATATATGAGCATAGCATGAGGAATTAGGACACCTTCTTTGGCCAAGCCATATGCTTCCAACAAGGATGTCTTCTACTCCGACTCGCTCAAATGTTCCATCACGACCACAAGAGGGACATCTAAGCACTGCAACAGGTCCGCTTCCTTTACCTTGATTTATAACTTTAATTCCCATTTTTTACTCCTTTGCAGGCATGGCGCTTAACGTTCCCAGCATAAAAGAAGTTTTTGCGAAGCAAAAATTTGGGTGAGTGCCGTAAGACACGAACTTTTTATGCTGTGTTATATGAAGTGTCGCCATATACATTATTCAATTTTTCCTTCTGCTAAAATAATTGTTCCATTTTTGCCAGAATACATTCTTTTGTTATCGGAATTAAATTCATATTTTACATCCAAAGATAATGACTCTATTGACAATATCTTATAATGTTTACATTTATAGATATGTTTACCTCGTTGCTCTCCAGCAACATAAATCTCAAACGATAATATGAAATGAGGTGCGTCATAGATTACTTTAAATTCCTCAGAGGGTGAGAAATAAAAACTTCTTTGTGTTGTTTCTATATTTTCAATGTTATATGTTTTGCATTCTAAATAATACGGTTTCTTACTAACCCAGAACAATATATCGGGATATCCTGTAGATTTTTTGCGTCCTTTTGGTCCTGTCGGGACATCGGCATTTAAGCCTAATGAATTTAAAGCGGACTTAGCATAAGGTTCTATATCATTTCCCACTTCATTTGGTCTTGGTCTTAAAATACCAGTTCTATTTATCTCCATCCCTGCATTTAAAGCCGCCTGCTTCAATAAATCTAATACCCTCTGATGGTCAGATTTCGCAAAGTCAAAAGAAATAACTTTTTTACCCGTCATTGCTTCTATTACAAGGTTAAATGGAATATCTTTTAATGGCTTAAGCATTTGTTTAATTATGTTTTCAAGCCGTTTTGTGTAGTCATTATTTTCCATTATATATTCTCCTTTATCCAAGAAATAATTTGTGCAAGTAGAGAAACTAAATTGCTGAATGATGTCTGTCGTGATATACCCGCTAAATTTTCTATTTCAGAATCAACTCTATCTAAAATCTGATTAGCAACCTTTCTAACATCATCTTCAGTGCAGGGGATAAATACACCACCTTGTGGTCCGGGATAAACCAATGTTGCTACTATACCTTCTCTTTTAAGTTCACCAAGTATGGTTTGTTGAAATTCTTCTCTACTGATGTTTATCCCATTAGAACTTAGATGTTGTAAAATATCTTCAATTGCAACTCTATTATCTACACCACAATAATTATTTTGGAGAAGGAAATCAACTGTATGCCACTTTCCATTTTGGTTATTTCGATTTGCTATAAGGAAGGCATTTGCTCTTTGAACCCAAGGACTGTCAGGACAATCACACATAGCTATTTCTCCTTTTTAAAGATTAATATATTTTCTTTTTTCATTACATTATAAAGACCGAAAATTATTTTGTTTATGTTTTTGACCAATTTAAATCCAAGACGTTCCATATACTCAATGGTAAATTGCACCGTTTTAACTTCTTTTCCCTGATAAGTTGCATTTCCTATAACTATAACAGCATACCTATTAGATTTAAGTATTCTGTGCATCTCAAAGTAAGATTTTTTCATGTCTTCATTATAAAGTTCCACTCTACTTCTGCCATTTCCCCTGACTCCAATGAAATCATTCCTCATCTTTAGCACATCGTATCCCAGGTCTTTAAGTGAATGGATATCATTTTGGACATAATCAAGAGCAATTGAATAAGGTGGAGATGTAATTATTCCATCTACTGAATTATCAAGCAATTTTATATTCCGTGAATCTCCAACTTCAATTTTCACATTTCCTAGTTTTAAATTTAATTTTTCCTTTATTTCAACATAATCTTTTATAGACTCAATCATCAAGTTTAGATTTTTGATAAAAGAAGTTCTAAAGTCTCTATTTCTCCTTGAGCTATCACTTACTGCTAAAAGTCTAGCCATTTTATAGAAACTCCTTACTCTTTCATCAGAGGTTAGGTTTTCTATCATTCTATAGTAATTTGCTTCAGTAGAAAATAAGTTGGGTTCAAGTTTAAAGACTATTTCATTTCTTATTTTCAAAATTCCATCCAAAACATAAATAGATTCTGTTTTTACTTTTCCCTGAATAACACAAAGCGGAGAAACATCTATCCCTATAAAAGTTATTCCTAACAATTGAGCTTCAACTGCTGTTGTCCCACTCCCTGAAAAAGGCTCAAAAACAGTATCACCTTCTTTTAACCCAATTATATTCAGTAATGCCCTTATCATTTGTGGATGAAACTTTCCTTTATATGGATATATCCAGTGAGTTAAGTATTGATTTACAGAGCGAGTTTGATTTTTTTGGATTATATGAAAGTAATCGGTATGCTCTCTATCGATAGTTTTAAAATACGAAGTTTTTTTCTTTATCAACTCTTTTAGTTCTTTAGACTGGTTTAATACTTTAAATTCTCGCAGTCCATTTGTCACCTCAAAGTCTATTCCCAAAGCCTTTAATTCCAACTTTGCCAAAGACAGTTCATAAATAAATTGAACATTATCTAACAAGACCAAGTTCTTTTTGACATCTTCAATACCCGTATCATAAGCCCAGAATTGACTTTCTGCTCTGTCAATCATTATTTCACCTTTTTTCTTCAAAATTTTATTTTCCATAAGTGCATCTCCTTTTAAAAGTAATGGCAACATTTCATATAACTTAAAATAAACGAACTACTTCGCTTATGCTCCCAAATTGGCATATTTTGCGAAGTACTTCGTTTATGCACGACTCTAGATGAAACCTCAAATTGTAACTTTTTGTTGTTGTCATTTTTCCCTAAAATCCAAAGGGCTTTTAATCCGTCCAATATCCCGCTGGCTAACGTGAGTATAAATTTCTGTAGTTTTAGAACTCTTATGCCCAAGTAGCTCTTGAATATACCGTAAATCTGTATCACCTTCCAAAAGATGAGTAGCAAAACTATGACGCAAGGTGTGGACAGTAATATGTTTAGTAATGCCTGCTTTTCGACTGGCATCTTCCAAAATCTTCTCTATTGTCCTTGTTGTCAGATGGCTATTTTGCTCTGGACCTGGGAAAAGCCAGTTTTTAGGCTGATAGGCCTGCCAATATTCTCGTAACACTTCCAGAGCAACTTTTGAAAGAACTGTATATCTATCTTTTCGACCTTTTGCCACTTTTATATGAATCATATTGCGTTTCGTATCTATATCCTGCATCCTTAATTTTACCACTTCACTCACCCTTAATCCAGCAGAATATGCCAGCATAAGAATTGCTTTACGCTTGCCATAAGTTTATTTTATTAAGTCCTCTATACTGACATCTAATGCTTTGGCAATCTTCGCTACTGTCTGAACAGAGGGTTTTTTAACAACATTAGATTCTAACTTTGTTAGAGTTGTATATGGAATATCGGCTTTTCTCGCAAGATTGTCTTGTGTAAGACCCTTTTTCTTTCGGAATTTCTTTACATTATCTCCAATCATATTCATCCTTGACATTCCTTTCCAAATTTTGATAGCATACTTAGAGTAACGCTCTTTGACATTCAATATTATACCAAATTTAAAGTAATTTGCAATAAATTTTGATTTTTAATGCCAGTTTAAAATTGTGAGGCAAATTTCCCCCCTACCCAAAATTTGCCCGTAAAAAGAAAGCGGCGAGGAAAAAGAATTTTGTTTTTTCTTCTTGCTTCACCCAAAAAAGGGGAAGGAGGCTCGGAGCACAGGTAACGGAAGACAGCCGATAGACTGGCACGCTCTTACCGATCAAATAGATACCAACGGAATTAAACAGGATATCAAGGATGTTTTGTTGGTTTAGATGGGAAAAGGAAGATGGGTAAATCTTATAATAACTACATTTCTCTTTCCGAGCCCCCGAAGGTAATTGAAGAAAAGATCCAGGGAATGTTCACCGACCCTAAGAAAATCTATTTAGGAGACCCTGGACATCCTCAGAAATGCAATGTTTATAGTTATCATCAGATTTTTGGTAATTTTTTAGGGAAACCACTGGAACAGATTTTCAAGGATTGCAAAGAAGGAGCTTTGGCCTGCACTACCTGCAAAAAAAATCTAGCCCGTAGTTTGATTAACTATCTTGCCCCTTTTCGTCAAAAAAGAAAAGAACTTGAGAAAGAAAAAGAAAGTCTAGATAAGATCCTAAAGAAAGGAAAAGAGATGGCCAGTCAGGTAGCTACCTCTACCTTAAGAGAAGTGAAAAAGACAATGCAGATGCTCTGAAGGTCCATGCCGATTCACACCACTATCCCTCCACCAACATCTATGATTGTCCCGGTTACATAACTAGCCTCGTCCGAAGCTAAAAATGCAACTACATTGGCTACTTCTTCCGGCTTTCCTATCCGTCTGGTAGGAATTCTACTTAATATTATTTCCTTTATTCTTTCCGGGACGGCTCTAGTCATCTCAGTATCGATAAAGCCAGGACAAACTACATTAACTGTTATTCCTTTACGTGCCAGTTCTCGGGCGGCTGTCTTCGAGAGACCCACCACCCCGGCTTTGGAAGCGCTATAATTAGTCTGCCCTATATTACCTAACCAGCTGGCTGAGGAAATATTAATAATTCTGCCATACCTCTGATCTCTCATGATTTTTGCAGCTGCCCGAGTACAGAAGAAAACCCCAGTAAGGTTTACTGCCAATACCTGATTCCACTCATCATCCGTCATTTTATGCAGCATTGCATCGCGGTTGATCCCTGCGTTGTTGACCAGGATGTCTAATCTTCCAAATTTTTCTTTGATTGTCTTAAATATCTTTTCGGCTCCTTCTTTTTTTGAAACATCGACCTTGAGCGCAATTCCCTTTACTCCCAATTTTTTTATTTCTTCCGCCACTTTTTGAACATTCTCAGCATTAATATCAGCCGCTATCACATCAGCACCTTCTTGGGCTAGTTTTTGAGCAATAGCTCTTCCTATCCCTCTTCCCGAACCGGTAACCACCGCCTTCTTTCCTGATAGCCTCACTTTAGCCTCTCTCCTTCCCTAAGAAAATTTTGCACGAAAAAATTGGTAGCCGCAGGCTTCAGCCTGCGTAAAACAGCGCAACCTAAAGGTTGCAGCTACCTTATACAAATTTAACCATCCAGCCCTCCTTGTACACCGGTAGAAATCATTTATCTTTTAGACCGTCTTCTCAAACTCTAAGTTTTTATCCTGCACTTTATATCCAATGCCCAATTTTTCACATATTTCAACCAACCCAGCCACGCAGTCTTCTGCCACTATCTGGATATGATTGCACGGGTGTTCTCTAAAAAGTTGTTCCATAGGAACTCTGAATCTCATAAAAGCATGAGGCCATCCTGAAGTAGTAGTTAGAGCATGGAGTGGTCTTTCCACAAATTCGCCCGGAACTATATTCATCCAGTATCTTCCATTATTTCTTCCAAGTCTGGCTCCGGTTACCGGTCCCGGAGCTGCATCAAAGTTTACTGTTGCCCCACAGGCAGCATAGAAAAAGGCTTGCTTATCTAGACTGATCTTGGCTAAATTACTCTCTACATCATCGGTCCGGGTGGCAAACCAGGGAGTGTGAGCACCGCAATTTACCAGATAAAGAATTTCCTTTTCGGGATCGAGGTGCCTAAAATCAGCAAACATAGTTGGCTTACCGGTTAATAGATACATTAGCTGTTGAGTCAAAGCAGCATCCTTGTCGTCTTCACAGGCACAGACAACAACCTTTTTCTCCTCGCCTCCCGGACCCCGATTATCATTGCTGAAAGCATGGGTTAGACATTGAGTCACATGATAACCGCTCATCTCCGGCTGACATTTTATCCCGATGAAATCAAGATCATTTTCCGCGATGATATCCTGGGCAGCGTAATAACAGGCTAATTCATATTTAAGTTTATCCGGGCTGAATTTATCCTCATAATTTATACTTTTTGTGTATCTGGTAAGAAAATCAAAGGCTTTCGAGATTCGCTCATCTTTTATACTAACTATCTCGCTATTTATTCCTTTACTCCACTGAATCATCTGGTTAGCCTTTCTGATGATTTCAGCCTGCCCAATAGGTTGAATATCCACACCAAAGATCCTGGACCATTGAAGAGGATCAGCTTCTGCGGTGACAATTTGGATACTTCGTCCGCCAATTTCTCCGTAGATCTGGCCGTGAAGTCGTTCGATTACCTCATCTGCGGAAGCGGAGGTCCTAGCTCTGTCCTGAGCAAATCTGGCAAAAGCTACCATTTGTTCAACCTTTTTAAGATCCTCACTCAATTTTGTGCTCCAGATCCGAAAATTAGGTATCCCCAATTGATCCAGCCCTCCTGCCGCAGCCATTCCTCCTACCATGCCAGGCTGTTCAGGGGCTAAATTGGTAAGCACCACAATAGGAGTGGATTTATTCTTTTTCTTGTTTTCTCTGATCAGTATTTGAGCTGCTAGCCTGGCCAGCCGAGGAGAAGCCCACACACTGTAGTGGAAGATCACACCATCTATGCCAGCGCGGGCTAACATTCTTACCTGTTTTCTTGCTATCTCCGGACGCCAAACCATTTTATCAAACCTGGTGAAAGATTCACTGGGATCGATAATGTCCATCTTTCCAGTTTTTTCCAAAGTCTCCACAACATCTTTCTTTAACCGTTGAGCATTTTCGAAAGTCCCCTGAAGCACATGTTCCCGCTCATCATTAAAATCTAGAATCCCGATTTTAGCCTTATTCGCCACTTTCTCTCCTTTAGTTACTTTATCTCATTACAGATTGCATAAATTATGAATTCTTCCCCACTAATCTCCGAAACCTTTCGATTTTAAATTAGCATAATTTTTGGGAAATGTCCAGTAATCGTATTGAATTTGACAATTTTTTTGCTTTATGATAAATTGAGAAAAATTGCTACAGTCCTGATAAAGAAAGGTTCATTCAATCTCCGCAAAGGAGGCGTGCCAGATGTATCGCTATAGTAATTGGCTGATGCTGCTCATATTGGGATTGATAGCTTTAGCCATATGGGCCATCTACCCTCCGGGTGAGAAGATACATCTCGGACTTGATTTAAAAGGAGGTATGCATCTAGTACTGGAAGCAGACACCTCCAAACTTCCTCCCGAAGAAAATGTTAAAGATGCCGTAGCTATGGGTTTAGAGGTTATAAGAAATAGAATAGACCAGTTTGGCGTGAGAGAGCCTACTATTACTCGTCAGGGAGATACCAGGATTGTGGTGGATCTACCAGGGATAAAAAATCGCCAAAGTGCTGTGGATCTCATCGGGAAGACCGCCCTTTTGGAGTTCAAGTTGGTAGATGAGACCGGAGACATAAACAAGGCTCTTAAGGGAGAAGTACCTCCTGATAACGAGATTCTCTATAATTCTCAAGGGACTCCCTACCTGCTAAAGAAAGATGCTCTTTTGTCAGGCAGAGCCATAAAGGACGCTCGGGTAGAGATGGATCAATGGGGTCAGCCTTATGTAGGGCTCGATTTTAATGCTGAAGGAGCCGATAAGTTTTCTGAGATTACGGGAAAACATATTGGAGAAAGGCTTGCCATAATACTGGATAACGTCATTAAATCAGCACCGGTGATAAAGACCCGGATTACCGGAGGAAAGGCAGTCATTGAAGGAAACTTTACTATAGATGAGGCTAATGAGCTCAGAATAGTTCTCAAAAGCGGTGCTCTACCGGTGCCCTTTACACCTATTCAAAATACTTGGATCGGTCCTTCACTAGGACGAGACTCTATTCGAAAGGGGTTATTATCAGGAATTATCGGCATGATCTGCGTCATCGTCTTTATGGGGATATATTATAAAAAGGCGGGTTTAATCGCCGACTCAGCCCTCCTACTGAATCTACTTTTCTTATTGGGAGCCTTGGCAGCCTTAAAGGCTACTTTGACTCTTCCCGGGATTGCCGGGATTATCCTCACTATCGGAATGAGTATCGACGCCAACGTAATTATTTTTGAAAGAATAAGGGAAGAATTGAGGGGGGAAAGGGCCCCTCGTTCGGCTGTTGATGCTGGTTATGAAAGGGCTCTTCGCACCATTCTGGATGCTAACATAACCACCCTAATTGTTGCTCTTGTTCTTTTTCAATTTGGTACCGGTCCCATCAAGGGATTCGCCACCACCCTATCTATCGGCATACTAATAAGTCTATTTACATCTATCGTAGCGACTCGGGTTATCTTTAATCTCTTATTAGCCGGACGACCGGTGAGCAAACTCAGTATCTAGGAAGAAAGAATGCGTTTCTTTGGTGAAACCCACATAGACTTCGTTGAATTGAGAAAAGTAGCCATTTTTATCTCCGGAGCTGCCATAGTTGCCGGCCTTACTTCTCTCATTTTAAAAGGAGGACCAAAGCTTGGTTTAGATTTTACCGGGGGAATAGAGATTCATCTCAAATTCACAGAGTCTCCTTCTATTAGCCGGATAAGATCGGGTCTGGCTAAGATAGGCTTAGGTGGAGCAGTTATACAGCAGTACGGGGAAAAGAAGGATAACTTAGTTCTTGTAAGGACCGGCGTGGAGCAGGTTTCTCAGAATATTGCTTCCCAGATAATTGCTTATCGAGAAAAACACGGTAAGTTTACCCATCTTGAGGAGTTAAAAAGTCTTCCTGGAATAGAAGCGGTAGGATATGAAAATCTCGCCGATCTTCTAACCGTTGAGCCTTCCCAGACCGAAAAAGTCAATATCAACCAGATAGAGAGAGCTCCCCTCATTTCTCTTATGCAGGGAATTATTCACAAAAAGACCACCGCCAGAATTGAGCAAGCCCTAAGAGATGAATTCAAAGAAAAAAAGAATACCTTTGAGGTTCGAAGTATTAACTTGATTGGTCCCAAGGTCAGTGAAGAGCTTCGGCGCAAAGCCGTACTGGCTATAATTTTTGCTCTGGCTGGTATGCTCATCTATATTAGCTGGAGGTTCGACTTTAAGTTTGCCGGGGGAGCGGTGGTTGCCTTAATTCATGATGTCTTTATCAGCATCGGGGCCCTCTCTTTGGGGAATTTTGAGTTCAATCTTCCGGTGATCGCTGCTCTTCTCACTATAATTGGGTATTCGCTAAATGATACTATCGTCATTTATGCTCGGACCAAGGAAAATCTCAAAACCTACCGAAAGGGAAAACGGATCTCTTTGAAAAGAATCCTTAACCTAAGTATTAATCAGTCCCTGCCTAGAACTATTATTACCTCCCTAACTACTTTCATAGTCGTCCTGGTTCTATTTCTGTGGGGAGGAGCTGCGATTCATGGGTTTACCTTTGCTCTCCTGGTGGGAATAATAGTGGGGACCTATTCCTCAAGTTTTGTAGCTACCCCCATTGTATATAGCCTGGAAAGAGATACTCTAGAGAAGGTCCCCGTAAGACGCGAGAAAGTTGAGCTAAGGACCACTGAGGCAGAAAAAAGCCCGACAGGGAAAGAAAAAATAGAGGTAGGAAAAGCTGAAGTAGGCCGAACCGATAAAGAGAAGGCAAAGATAGGAGAAAAAGAACCAGCAAAAACAGTGGAAACAAAAATCAAAAAATATAAGAAAAAAAGAGGCAAGCGACCGAAATATAAGAAAAAGCGCAGATGAGAATATTAATTGCTGCAGGAGGCACCGGGGGGCATATCTATCCCGGATTAGCCATAGCTTCCTATCTTAAGGAACACCGCCTTGCTGATGAAATTCTCATGGTGGGAGGAGAAAGGGAACTTGAGTCTTATCTTGTTTCATCACAGGGATTTAACTTACGCCAAATAAGTATCCAGAATTATCCCAGATATTTTTCGAGTAAGTGGATAGTCTTCGGGTGGGGCCTGTGCATATCCTTTCTTCAATCCCTCTTTATTCTCTGGACATTTAAACCCCAACTAGTTATAGGAATGGGAAGTTTCCATTCATGTCCGCTGATTATACTCGCTTCTTTTTTCGGCATTCCGAGTTTGATCTGTGAGCAAAATGTGCGGCTTTCTCTGAGTAACAGGCTTCTTGCACCATGGACATCGAGAATAGCTCTTAGTTTCCCGGAGACACAGAAATATCTTTCTCCGAGGCTACTACGAAAAACCTACCTTACCGGTAATCCTATCCGTAGCGAAATCACAAAAGTAAGAAAAGAAGAAGCAATAGAAAAGTTGAATCTAGATAAAGATAAATTTACCCTTCTTTTTTTAGGGGGCAGTCAAGGAGCTCATAGCCTGAATAGATTTGGAATAGAGGCAGTAAAGCTCTTACTACAAGAAAAATTAGGCAACGAAATTCAGATAATTTTCATCACCGGGAAAAAAGATGTAGAATGGGTCAGAACATCCTTTAAATCCGTGGCCATAAAATCGCTAATCCTTTCCTACTTACCTCAAATGGAATACGCTTACGCTGCCTCAGATTTAGTTGTCTGTAGAAGCGGAGCAACAACCTTGGCCGAAGTCACCTCTCGAGGACTACCGGCTATCTTAGTTCCTTACCCACATGCTACTGGGGGACATCAATGGAAAAATGCAGAGGTTTTGCAAGCCATAGGAGCAGCTTACCTCATTTTAGAGGAGGATCTCACCCCAGAAAAATTAAAAACCACCATTTTGGGCTTAATCACCAATAAAAGCTTTCTTACGCGAATGGGCGAAAAAAGTAAAACGCTAGGCAAGCCACAGGCTACCAGGAAAGTAGTAAAACTAATATCTAGCTTGGTCAATCAATAAAAATGAGGTGCAGCAAAAATATAGCCTTCGGTTTTTTTGATAGTATCAGGAAAGCATTAGTATTCAGGAGATTTATACAGGTATCGAGGGGAAGAGTCCCAAGATATTTCTGGGAGAAAACTCAATGCTAAAAGGAGTTCGGTCTATTCACTTCATAGGGATTGGAGGAATAGGTATGAGTGGGCTAGCCCAAGTTTTGCTGCAAATGGGCTATTTAATAAGCGGTTCGGATAAGAGAAAAAATAATCTAACCAAAAAGCTACAAACCAAAGGAGCTACCATTTACCAGGGCCATGATTCTTCCCATCTTAAGGGAGTCGACCTGGTGATATTTTCCTCCATCATTCCTGCCGACAATCCTGAACTTCTGGAGGCAAAAAGAAAAAAAATCCCAGCTATCTCCAGAGGAAAACTTCTAGGATATCTCATACGAGACAAAGAAAGTATTGTCGTCGCGGGGACTCATGGAAAAACCACCACTACTTCCCTTATCTCTTCTATTCTCCATCGGGCAGGTAAAAATCCTACTATGTTCATTGGAGGAGAGCTGAATGAGATTGGTAGTAACAGCCAATTAGGAGGGGATAGATATGTGGTAGTGGAAAGTGATGAATCTGATGGTTCCTTTTTGTATCTTCTTCCCAAAATCTGCGTCCTTACCGGTTTGGAAGATGATCACCTGGATTATTATGGCTCCCAAAATAAACTCGTTGAGGCATTTATTCAATTTACTCATAACCTTAAAGCCGAAGGTACTTTAATCGTGAATAAAGATGATCTCTGGTTAAAAAAAGCTTTAAGAAGAATCTCTTTACATTATTCTCAAAGACTGATCAGCTATGGGATAGATTCAGAAGCTGATGTGGTAGCTAATAAAGTTAGATTAGAAGAGTTTACCTCCTCTTATGAAGTTAGATATAGAGGAAAAGAATTGGAGAGGATTACGGTTGCTCTATCTGGTCTGTACAATGTATATAATTCTTTAGCAGCTATCACGGTGGGTAGAAGTATGGGAGTAGGATGGGATCAGATTAAGGTAAGTCTTTCTTCCTTTCAAGGAGTAAGAAGAAGATTTGAACCAGTAGGGCAAACAGGTTCCGGGATCTTGGTAATTGATGACTATGCTCACCATCCCACTGAGATCGAGGAGGTTTTAAAGGCTGCAAAGAGAATAAAACCACGAATAGTTGTGGTCTTTCAGCCTCATCGTTACAGTCGAACTAAAATGCTTCTTTCTAAATTCGCTCGCTGTTTTGATGAGGCGGATATTCTCCTCTTAACCAAAATCTATCCTGCCGGGGAAAGTCCCATAGCTGGAGTCAGCGGGAGATTATTATTCAATGAGGTTAAAGGGCGCCGATTAAAACCAACTTATTATTTTTCAGCTCCGGAACAAATCCTGGATTTTTTAAGAAAAGAGTCCAGGAAGAATGACTTAATACTGACTATTGGAGCAGGTGACGTGTGGGAAGTGGGAAAGCGGTTTCTGGCAGAATCTAACTAATCTAGATCGTTTAGATTGGGAGGAGTAACAGTTAGAATTTGCCTGGCTTGTTCAGGATAGTGGGCAATGAAACGAAGTTCATCATCGGTAAGGGGTTTTTGAGTGTGGACGTTAGCATAGCGAGCTAACTCCAAGATTTTATAAGTCTCTTTTTTATCCTTAAATTCAATCTCCAGCTTCTCATAGACATTCCTAAATCCTTTAATCCCACCATATTCTCCTGTGGTTATCTTTCTTCCCGTTTCTATTACCTCAGGTTCTCCTCTTCCTAATTCTTCGAAATCATAAAGTTCATAGTTACGTCTATCTTTTAAAGCTCCATCAGCGTGGATTCCCGATTCATGAGCAAAAGCATTTCCTCCCACTCCTACCTGGTTCACCGGGATGGGAATACCAAAGGCATAAGAGGCGTATTTAGCGATTTTCCAGGCCTTGGAAAGATCTACTCTTTCATCTAGAAGATTCAGGTCTTTTAGACCGTTGGACTTCCTTAAAGCTAATATTACTGATATCAAATCTGCATTACCTGCTCTCTCCCCCATTCCATTAATACAGGTATTTATATAAGCATCTACTCCGGCATCTATAGCTCCTTTGGCTCCAGCCACTGAACAAGCTACCGCCAATCCCAGATCGTTGTGGCAGTGTATTTCTATGGGTATTTGGATTTCTTCAGCTAGATTTTTTACTCGAGTATAGATGGCAAAAGGGTCATCGCAGCCCAGCGTGTCACAATATCTTATTCTGTCCGCACCATACTCCTTAGCTACCCGGCTGAATTTCAACAAAAACGCATCATCCGTTCGAGAGGCATCTTCAGCATTTACTCCCACTACCTTCATCCCCCCCTTTTTGGCCTCCTCAAGAGTCTCTACCATCGTTCCTATTATACTAGGTTTGGATAGATCCTTCTCAGGGTCCCTAACCATTCTACCCTCGAATTTTCCTTTAACCATCTGTTGAGAAGTAGATATAGATATATTAAGATACTCAACTCCTATAGCCAGAGCTCTCTTCGCATCATCTTTGACTGCTCTACACCAGCCACTCAAGATTATCGGCTGAAGCACTCCCATTTTGGCGAGTTCAAGATTAGCCTTAAGATAACTTATTTCATGATTAGTAAAGGGAAAACCAAACTCTGACTGATAAATTCCCATATCATTTAGATAAAAGTTAATAATAGTCTTTTCTAATTTGGCTAACCCCAATCTGGAGGTTTGAACTCCATCTCGGTTAGTAACATCAATTATGTAAATTTTATTTTTCTTATTACCCATTTTGAGTTCTCGTTTTTACATCAATTACTATAGAAATCGACTAGGTAAATTTTTTCACCTCCACCTCGAGATCAATCTCCACCTCAGGATGTAATTTGAGAGAAACCTTCTTGATTCCAATGACTCGAATAGGTTCGTCTAAATTAACCTTTCTGTGATCTATCTCTAGACTAAACCTCTTTTTAATCTCCTGAACAATATCCTGCGAGGTAACCACCCCGAACAACTTTCCTTCCTCCCCCATCTCTCTTTCCAATACCAGTCTTACTCCTCGTAGTTTTTCTGCCACTCTAAGCGCCTTGAACTTTCCCTTTTCTCTCTTCTGTTGGATGAGCTTTTTTTTCTCCTTACATTGCCTCACATTGCCGGGAGTTGCCTTCAAGGCCAAATTTTTGGGAATAAGGAAATTACGCGCATAGCCATCAGCTACCTCGACCACCTCATCCTTCTGCCCCAGATTGTTGATATTTTCCATTAATATAATCTCCATCCTCTACCCTTTCACAGAACGTATTCGAGGGGGGAAATAGGGCTTCGCCGATTCCTTCGGAATGCCCCCCTCGACGGCTCGAGCAAGTCGAGCCTGCTCCCCTCTTTTTTTCTGATATCTCGTCTGCCGAGGTTTACTTGATAACAATTCAGAGAAATTATTGAAATGCCTATGCCTGAACCTACACTCGATTACTCAGGAAAGTATTAATATTTAGAAGATTTATACCGGTATCGAGGGACTTGAATAGCTCATAGCTAATGGCTGACCATAGTGAGGCAAATAAAAGGGGGAAGGCTACTTTTGTGAATTTGATGAACCATGAGCTATGAGCT
>Ga0307429_1000929_pt1 | contig 15057 bp, 19 predicted proteins | sample SalMarWE160230MG_FD_202151 | JGI IMG/M metagenome (GOLD analysis project Ga0307429, IMG submission 202151) | Salt marsh sediment microbial communities from the Plum Island Ecosystem LTER, Massachusetts, United States - WE1603-230 | ecosystem: Environmental > Aquatic > Marine > Intertidal zone >...
GCGCTCCAAGTTACAAGGAACCTTTTTATTCACCACATTGCGTCTACATCGCAATGATGAAAGTCAAATTCACGTCTGCTTTAGTTTTAGAGTCAATAGTTAGCGTGGTCATTGTGCACTTTATTTTTATAAGCAGTAACACTTCTGATACGGCAATAGCTCAGCCCCTTATTCAAACTCCTGAAGAACTAGATATAGGTGGAAATCAAACAATGAGTCCAGGCGGTGCTAGCGAACCGATAACGTATAGCAATTCCGATCTTGGGTTTTCAGTAGAATATCCGTCGGATTGGCAGAAGGAAGAGAGCCTATCTTTCATTTCACCGCGTGGGGGAGTCAATAATCAATCTCCAGAAGTCATAAGCGTTACAACCGAGTTGCTGCCAACGCCGGATTTTAGTCTTGATTCATATTCTGCAGCCGCTCTCAACCAAGTAGGATCACTTCAGGATTTTGAACTTCTAAATTCATCTCCTATCAATCTTGCAGGATTACCTGGTCATATGATCGCATATTCATTTACGGATGAAAGCCAGACTCCTTTACAGAACCTTCAAGTGTGGACCGTGAAAGATGGTATGGCATATGTAATTACATATGGCGGAATTCCTGAAGAGTTTGATAGTTCGTTACCAGTAATGAGAAAAGTGATGGACTCGTTTAGCCTTGAATGAAGAATGATACATGAATATTTACCGAATTCGTTGAATTGAATTTCGTTTGGTCTGGAACTGATTGACCATACACTACTTTTGAAGCACTACTGCCCTAGAACCACCACGGTCGTAAAAACTGATTTTATATCACGAATTTGATTGTGTAAATGAGCCTAGACTGTATAATATTTGGTAGAAGTTCTGCCCAACGTATGTTCAAACTTTAGATATTTCGAGTTATGGTTATGGTAACAAAAAATAGAGATCTTAGCTATATGGTAACGTAGAAGTAATCTCTTTTAATGCAGCGATCACTTGATCTAAATTCATGCCTGAGCTGGTCCAAACGATGTAAGCCTGTTCGGGGCCTGTTCCCTTTTGACCTCCACGAAGATCTTCAAATGTATAAGTACTATCGATGTTTAACCCCCTTTAAAGTTAGAGTAGAAACATATTGGTCCAGATCTTTGGCTGGAACCATCATTGTTCCGACAGTATCTGGATTAACTCCTGCGTTGGTATTACTCGAAGAGGAGCAGGAATCAAAGGGTTAGGCTGGTTAATTACCCTAATTGTTCCATTCATTACATAAGATAGTGCTTTTTGTTGATAATTAAATGTGTCCGTATCGTTAAATGTTACTGGTTTAGTAGCTGTATCATATACAAAATTTCCACTCTCGTACATAGCGGGAGCGCTTGAATTCCGACTATCAACTATTGTTACCATATGATCATGATCACACAGCTTAAAATTTCCAAGATTGAAATAACGATTGATGAGTGTAAGTACCTGATTAGCCTATATCTGCTGAACTCTGAAGACGTTACATAACCTATAGAGCTATAGATCTTTTTATAGGGATTCAAATTTGGGCAGCGGATTCATCCGTAGCAGTTTCTACCATTTTTTCCGTGGGGCCAGCCTAAAACTCGAAAAGTCTTCATGAATGGAATAGCATCCGATGCAGCCGCCGCTAATACGACCATTGATCCAAAATCCATCTTGAAGATGCGTTTGGACAGAGGTATAATAACCGCTGAAGAGTGCAAGTACCTGGCTAATCTGATATCTAAGTAATCAGTTATCACGCCATGGTGACCACAATATTTAGTACACAGAGCAGCTCAATTTCTGTACTGGGACTTGTTGTCACTTCATGGCTACAGGTACATTTTCAATTTCAGCTGAGGTCTAAGCAACGGCCTAGGTTTTCCCTGTTCTAGGTATTCCAAAGCTACCACTGTTTAGCATTCATTGTTGGACGTAGTCACAAAAAAACACAAATAAGATTGTTCTCGTCAGAAGTTTCATCTATTCATTCCCCCCCCTTTGAGTTCAGAAATGCCATTTGGCGCATTTGGCGGCTTATTTGACGCCGCATTTGACTGTTGTTTGGCGGAAAAAGAACGGCATTTGGCAGAAGAAAGTGGTTATTTGACGGAAGTAAAATAGCATTTGGCGGCATTAGACGACCGACGAACCATTCGTAGGTCGCTACATTACAACTAGTATAAAACTTGAAATGTAAAGATTTAACGGACCTAAACGCTTAGAATAGAAATGCCAGCTCCAATTCCAGAGTCAGTCAAGTCCAAAGTTATAGAAATGTGGTTTCTCGGCTATAGCAGAGATTCCGCAGCGTCAGCCAACGGCATAAGCAACGGGGCGGTGACTAATATCATCAGGGAACGGGAAGATGCAATAGGAAGAGATGTAATGCGAGGCTTAAGGGAATTAGGAGTGTTATTAAAGAGGGAAGGTCTTTCTCCGGCTCAGTGTGCTATTGGTTTTAGAATTATGAAGATATTTGTAGACCAAGGAGTAGACGAAGAAGCCGCTGAGCACTTTATATCGGATACGTACAAGGAGTGCAATAGACTTGGGATTACACCCAATAACGTTATAACCCATATTGAAGATCTTGTAAAATTCCTAAAAGAAGAAAATGTCCGACTTCCTGAAATTCAACAATATATTGACAGAAAGACGATTCAAAAGAACGAGCTAGAAAATGGGATAGAACAGCTTAACAATACGGTTGTCACACTAGCTGAAAAAAAGTCAGAGCTCGAAAAGAGCTGTGACATGATTTCAGGGCAAATTAGGAAACTTGAACATGAGATGAAATCATACATCATCTTTAAGCAAGAACTTGAAAACTACGGAATTTCTATGACTTATGACATTCCAAAACTTGCGAGTACTGTTAAAACTATCGCGCAGTATGGGCATGATCCTCAAAGAATACTTGGGGAATTTCAGAGTATGCAATACAGGACAAATTAAGAGGACAAATTAAGAGCATTGGAATTAGCGGTTAATGAAAAGCTGAAGGAATTTGGAAACCTAGACAGCCAGAATTCATCGCTTCTACAGGCCATCAGCTTCCATTCCAACAAACTTGAAATATATAATGAGCTGGCCAGCATGGGATTCAACATAGAAAAACTGAGAGGATTGTATGATGTTATCAGCAATATCGCAGCTTCTAATCAATTAAGCAACTTGACTGCGGTTCACAAATTCTTCAAGGATATCGAAACTCAGTATGATGTTAAACTTGGGTTTGAGCTCGAAAATGATAGGCTTGTTAAGGAGATTCAGGAGCTCAAAGAGGAGCATAAGAAGCAGTTGGAGAACCTTAGAGATCAACCGTTCATCGGCCCTACAATTGCAGAACTTTTGTGACGCGGTTTAACTGAAGATGATATACAACAGTTTGGAAAACTTTTGCTGAATCTATCTGAAGGCCCGCACTCCCTGAAACGCTTTGCACTTGTTATGATAGACACTATAAGAACTAGGGCTAATAGTCGTACCAGAACCGCTATTGATGACAAAACAATCGAGATTCTGGAACTGGCGAAAGAGCAATTGTCCAGATTAGATTCTCCCTAGAATGGGAGGCTGGCAATCCCATTATTTTGTGTAACCATGAACTGCTGTTTCTGTAATCATGAACTGTGGTTAAGGCTCAAACAAAGTGAAGATTATCTGTATTCATATGTTTGTTCATTCATTGTATTTAACTAATAGATGTATTTAGTGATTCAGTATTCATTGCACCGCAAACCACCCATTTTCCTTACCTTGATCATAACAATATAAATGAGCACCGGCAACCAGCTTCCTCAAGTCATTACTTGCATAATAATCCAAATAAAAAAATGGTGGATTTTGCTGGTACTTGTGTTGGTATGTACAGTGTCTCTTTTCCTGACCCGATTCTTTCCACCTCATCATGTTCCAAGTGCTATTAGATAGCCCCACCAACTACTTGTGCATAAAGTCGGTGTAATAGATCTAATACACATCGAGAAGATCAGCGTGTCATAAGCCATCCTAACCTAAATCTAGCGCTGAGTTAGTATTGCGTCGCCACTTAGTTTAGTTCCTATCTCGTGTGCATTGGAAACTTCATTAACAAATATCACACCATGTGGTTCATTTTCGGAACCTATGCTGCTTACAAGATCGTCGATAATTTCTTTTGCAGAAGAATCAGGTACTACTGTTTCGACCTTTGTTCTTGCTTCATATTCTGGGGTAACTGTCCTGACGCTCCATCCGTCTCTCTCGCGTACTTCTTTGCGTTTTATACGACCTGCACCTTGAATTTCTGAGAACGCTAAACCACCTACATTGTGCTTGCGAAGTATGTCAGTCACCTTGGGAAGATCTTGTGCAATGATAAAGATTTTTAACTCTTTCACAAATTCATATCTCAAATCTAATAGATAAGTTTTCTCTAACAGTCAATGGGGATTACCTCTGCGGATGTTCTGTCCCGTTCAAATACGCTACTAGAATATGAGAGAAGTGTTCGTAGCTTCTCATTCGTTGCCAAGTTAACATGACTGTTCAATTGGGACTATGTGGGAATAACCCCTAGTTCTTAATTTCCGATTATGATTTGTCCCAACTGAACTGTCCTTCGAAACATGTGATTTAAACTTATTCTCGCATGCCAAGATAGAGTAGGTTGGTAATAAAGACTCATGATGCATTTACCACATCTTGTGTTTGAAACATGAACAATACCTATCCAAGCCTGTACCTCTGGACTAATAAATAAGAGGTCTACTCCATAGATAATAAACATATTCGACATTCCGGGGAAGTAAGCTGCAATTTCATATTTTCATATGGAAAAGCCACATGCTCTTCAATTTGTTCTTCAATATCCTTTTCTAGTACATCGTCAATGTCTACTACTTTATCTTCAAAATCTTCACTTTTTGGTACTTTTTCCATCTTTAGATCATGTATTGAAGTGTATTCTTCGACATATAACGGTTAGATATAGAATTACATAAATCGTCGATATGACCGCCATATTATGAGAATTCTGATTTTAGGACAATTACTTTTCGAAAGTAGAGGAAGGATTACTGGCTAGTACTCTGGAAGAGTACAATCAATTCAGAATGGAAATCCAAAATTTGAGACCTCCATTGAAGGCATAGGAATATTCACGGGGAGTCTGGAAGTGACAACAACCTGGGCGTATTGGGCGATTCAAAGACCTGATGGGACTTCTCATAGTCAAGGCATAGGAGTAATGATGAGCAAGGATGGTCGTGAGGTGGCAACAACAGATATCTCTTGTACAGTTATGACATCCGTCTTCAGAACCTTTAATGCAATCGACCTTGGGAATACAATTACATTCGGCGCACCTCATCATCGTATGATCTAAGGATCGAAAGTCACTTACTATTTAACTACAGCTTTACGACTTTAATCACAATTATCTTGGAGGATAAAACATTATTAAAGCACCACACACAGAAACAACAGAACCTATTATTTCATATTTATCTGGTCTTTTTCTGTCAACCAAGAATCCCCATATGATTGATGAAATAATAAAGATTCCTCCATATGCCGCATATACTCTTCCAAAATGTGATGGTTGAAGAGTCGGGATGAAACCATATATGAATAATATTATTCCTCCTGAGATTCCCAATATGATAGTCCTATGTTCTCTTAGCCATTGCCATACCAAATACCCACCACCAATCTCCAGGATTGCCGCAAGAAAAAACAGTCCTAATGAAATAACTAAAAGTTGGACTTCCATTATCGATCAGTCCATAATTCTTTTTCTCCTTTTCTTGGCGTGTAATATATTATTATTACACCAATAATTGCAATAGATGCACCAAGAATATCGTAGAAATCAGGATTTACACCTTCAAACGCAAAGCCCCAAACCAATGCCATAACAATAAATATTCCACCATAGGCGGCGTAGATTCTATGGAAATACGACGATTGAAGAGTAGGAACAACCCCATATAAGAATAGAATAAATCCTCCAATTGCGCCCAGAATCCAACTCATATCTTCTCTTAACCATAACCATACGAGATAACCTCCTCCGATTTCACATAAACCTGCAAGGAAAAAGAGGAATCCTGACCATAAAATTCTCTTTGTTATGTTACTGGGAGGAATCATTGATAAGCCCCGTTATACCTGAATGTTGGTTCCTTTAAAGGATCTTTCGGGTTTGGGAAATGGGGTAATCGATCATCCCATTTTACCCACTTGATTCAATTAGGATCACTTTTCCTCAATGAGGATCCATTCATTGTGTGTGTATCAACGACATGATTGATTTGATGAAGTATTTGCGAGCGGAAATTCTGTTGCCACAATAACGATTGGCGTTTATTGACACCTTGGGAGAGGAGAAGATATTGATCATCCAGTACAATAAGGAATAAATATTCATGGGGGCAGATGTGGTAGAAGAATAATCGCATGGCACCTAGGCAAATTATTGTGAAAGTCATGACCGTTAGTAAACCTGCAGATAAAGTATTCGACTTCTTTTCAGACGTCAAGAATATGGAGATTGGCGGTACAATTAAATCAGTTACAAAAGGAGATGGAGATTGGTGGAATTTTCATCATGTCGTCGCAGGGAATGGAAAGATGAAAGTAAATGGAATTCATGAGTTTGGAATTTTGGACCATGAGTTTGAAGGCGCAGGTCTGGAATGGAAAGTGTATGTTAGAGTGGTTCCTAACGAGGGAGGTTCTACGACTACTTGGACATTTACGAGGCCAGATGGACTTACTAATGAACAGTTTCAGGAACAACTAAAGGGATTTGATAAAGAGATTGATAATTGGCACAAGTATTTAGACGAACATTAAGTTCTGGTGATTTTTCATAATTTTACTTATCTAACATGGAGTTGAATTCATTTCCAAAAATCAGATAGACTTGTTTGTTTGGTCCTGATGACCCCATCATCCGCACCAATCTTGTCTTCTCTTTCTAGGTTATCAGTAGTTACAAATTCATTACCCCATTTAACTTCCTCCATACCTAGTAATTGCCTAAATATGTTAACTGTGCCAGGACCAAAACCTGCATAATGGTTATTTGCGGCGACGATTGAAAATTTAACTCCGGATAAGTTATTCTCATCAGAGTCTTTCCTGAAGTTGCGCGCGACTTTCTTCATTTCCTTTATTCTATCAATCTGAATACGTCCAAAATCCTTTTCCTGAATACTCCTGTCACCAATCAACCTAACATAAACAAAATCAGAGGTGACTATAGGTGGCGTGCGAATGTCTGCAAGTTGACTCCATACAAGGCACATCCCGTTATTCCTGAAGAAGTTGTATGCAAGATCTTGAAACCATGACCTGTGTCTTACTTCTACCGCATATCTTAAACCCTTGTCAAAATATGGAAGAATATTTCTGAGAGCATCTAGGCCTTCAACAATGTCTATGGAAGGTGGCAACTGAATCAATAATGCCAGTAATTTTTCCTTTAATTCAGAGATAGATTCAAAGAAGTAATTCAGTTGATCCTCATCGCAGTTCGATAATCTCTTGTCATGCGTTATAACTTTAGGAAATTTCGCAGTAAACCGAAAGTTCTTAGGAGTCCGTTTATACCAGTTCTTGACCATGAATTCATTGGGAATTCTGTAAAAGGAGGAGTCTATTTCAACATAATTAAAGACCTGTGAATAGTATTTTAACCATTTAGAATTTTCAATATTCTTAGGATAGAATGGCCCTTGCCAGGATGAATAGGACCATCCAGAACATCCTATGTAATACTGCAATCCCTTTGTTAGGTACTAATGAACACACTTGAATAAGGGTTTCGGCAGAATGCTACTCCGTGTACCTACCGAACGAACACTCTGCCAAGCCGGAAGTGGTTCTGTCAATCATGTAGATAGATCTCGGCAACAACCTTAGAATGGCCATCATCACACCGTCAGGAAAGACAACATCAAAAGCGCCAGTATGACTTCTTTACTTCGATATCTTTTGGAGTGTAAGTTCTTATATGCATAACAACTACTCATAATAATGAGAAACAATCCAAAATTCATCTCTGATGCAAGAACCATAGCTGCAGTATTGCCAGGGAATATGACGAACGAAATCTTAGTAAGAGTGAATCAATAGAATGGAAAAAATATTTTCAATGTTAAGGACATTTATTGACAGTAGTGGAAAGACAAAATTTTGTATAACCTGTGGTAACAAGGCTACTCAGGAGGCATTATTCACTGTAGGCGATGGAGTCATACTCGTAGAAAAATACTGTGACACATGTGCACAAAAGGAAGTAAAGTAACTGCTTCTAAAAGACCATTTATGAGGAATTGTGGTCATAAAAAGCATTTGTCGCAGGAGTACTCCATTCTCATATATAATCCGTGGAATACTCTATCAAAAGCCAAAATTAACTATCTTTTTAAATATGCATGCTGTAACAATGTGTTACATAATAATTCTTTTGGTTCTGTTGAACCCGCTGGTAGTTTGACACTGTGGTAAACAGTGATATATCAAATGGTAAACTACCCTACTTTAAAGTCGATTATAAATTCATTCCCCGGATTGTTGTTGCAGTAATTTTTTGGGCGCAAAATCTGCACCCGCCAGATTAGAACCTTCATATTCCAAGGTCATCTTCACGGGGGTAATCCATTCACATTTAGTTCCGAACTTCGCATGATGATTCTCCACGGCGTATCTATCGGGGGCATCTAAAAGACAAAATATCATACATGATTCCGTATCATAAAAAATATTTAGGACCTTAACTCCAAACTCATCTCTGGGTTCAGTCTGACTTTTCTTGAGATCGTCCTCTGTGTATTTACCCATAGAATGAAAGTCCATGAATGTAGGCATAGACCGATATGGATATCCTTTATTCGTTCAATCCCTTAAAGGTTCTCTTTGAGTTTAAATGCAGTTATGCATCGGAACAGAAATTCAGGATTTCTGTACATCATCTTAATGCATATTCCAATTCTATAAGTTGATCTGGTGTGCAAATTATCCACAATTTAACTATATCCTCAAATCCAACATCTTTGTTTTCTTAGGTTTTGGCAGGTCAAACATGCCTCTCATCTAAGGACCAGATACAACCTTATTTATGTGACCTAACCAGTCAATGTTGAGAATCAAATGAGAGTAGTAGTTAGAGCAATGATTCCAACAACCGCAGGCAACAAAATGGTCAAAGATCCCAATTTCTTGAAGAACGTCGAGGACTATATTGAGAAGGTCAATTGTGAGGCCGCGTATTTTACCGACATGAACGGAATGAGAACAATGGTATTCGTTTTGGACTTATCGAGTCCAGATATGATCCCTGCGATAGCAGAACCATTGTTTCAGGAATATGATGCCAATGTAGAGATCCATCCTGCAATGAATTTGGACGATTTGAAGAAGGCAATTTCAAGAATGGGAGGTTGATAAAGAAATAGAAACCCTCACCTTTTTTCTGGTGCTAATATTTCTTTCTTCTTTCCGCTTGCGTCGGAGACTTTACATGATTCACCCTGTTCAATGTTATGGGTCGTCTCTTCATTTCATTCTACTTCTTTTTCTTTCAATCTTGTAGTGACATGAATAGCAATAACTACACGCGTATAATAGCAACAACTACACATGTTGACTTCTCCTATTACACTCTACATAACTTCGGAAGGAAATAGGCGGTAATCGGCAATGTAGCGGTACTCGCGCATCTTCAACATATGTATAGGCAAGTACGTAGAGTTACCCGTCGTAGTTGTAATGAAATTCAGAGGTAACAAAATAGTGTACGAACACATCTACCGGGACCAAGCATCATTCCTAACTCAGATAGGTTTACTCGATGCAGAAAACCTGCCGATCAAAGGTATTGAACAATCACAAAAATTGAAAGAACTTTCATCAAAGTAGGACACAGTAGGCAGAGATCGATTTTGGAATGAGTACTTCGAGTTAGGTAAGATTGAATTAAAAACTAAATGGTACATTTACAATCTCAGATTAAATTAGATTCTTTAGATGTCCACGCACATATCACTAGCGATTTTGGTATACTTGTGGAGGTGCTTCTGGAGCCGGTGATGCTACTTTTTTCAGTTGAAATGAATGATATTATAACCTCCAGAATTTGTACAAGGGATCTAAGCGATCTATGATAATAGTTAGTTGGAGTTGGAATTCCTGTCGACTCCGATGCGGTTGTAGCTATTGTTTTCGTAGGGGGGCAAACTCTGTCCAATTACATTTACACTATACCAACGAATTTGTAGCACTCTGATCTCGATTCGATCTCATCATCAGGTAACATTATGTGTGACTGAATCTCTTTCTTATCTGATCTAAGAAGCTCATCTGCATATTAGAATATTCACATGACGTTCAAGAGGTGAGCATTCTAATCAGTTATTAAGCCAGGTATATCCCTGACAGGCCCACTTTATTTTGTTGTGACATAGACAACAGCAGAAAACTTGTAATCCTAATCCGTTCCAGGCACCGTAGCAATCCTCGTGCTTAAATTTTCTGCAATTGCGACTTAGAAAATAGTCAATATTAGTAGGTACCGCCGTCAACTCGAAGAACCTCCATTTTGTTGTGAATTTTCCAGTTCCTCTAATATACGGGAAATCAAGTCTGAAAACGATTCTCCGAAGAAACCTTTCCTGTAGTTTATCGTCAAACTATGCCTTACACTCTTTTCGGACATGGTTGCATTTCACTAAATAGGGAATAAAAAGAAAAATAATTTTGAACACATTATATCTCAATCCAACTAACAGCGTTTCTAGATGAGGATAATTCCAGGCGAAGCCAAGAGGAAATGGTGAACATCTAATACTACTAGATCGATGACTAACAATAAGGATAGTGAGATGTTGTTGTCTCAACTGTCTTGACTGTCATACAATTTTTTCATTTAAGGGGCTAATGACTTGACAATGTATTTATTTCATAAAGGTAAAAGAAAAGGCTCAAAAAACTTAAGGTTGGTTGTCAAATAGCCTCATTAACACAAACTGACGCTCTGTAAGACAGTAGATGCATGAAAAAGTTGCTAGAACTCCCTCTGGATCGTCTAGATAAGTTAGGTCTTGATAATATACAGCACAGAGGAAAAAATGGGATTTTAGGATTAACGTCACTTTCTTTTTAGTTTAGAAAAACATATTTAAGATTTTTAATTATATCTCCACGATCGTCTTACAGAAGGGAGCCCTCAGTTCTCAGGACGTAATAATACACTACAATTATCATCTTATTTTGTGTATGCGTATAGACAAATATAAATAAACCAATTTCTTGAATTCTCAGAGTATTCTGTATACTTATATGCAAATCTCCGATGGCCATTGCACGTCATCTACTTAAAATTGCACCATTTATCCAGATAACTACCGCCGATGATAGCGACCAAGATCGAAGACTAATGGCTGTGGATGTAAAGATGCTTGATGCTCAAGCTTCAACAGGCATTAGAATTAGAGCCAGTATTGATTTAGATTAGAAGATTTGGTAGGTCGAAGGAGAGCGTACAAATATTCATGTGATCTGCTGACGCTGCCCGCTAGCGTCGGAGGCCTATCTACGAATTCTCACCAACTTTCATTCTATTCAGTGAGAACGTCCCCATCTGGGAATATACTTATTGACCATATCATATTCATATATTCCTCATTCTAATATTGCAGATTCTATGCTGTTGATTTATTTCACTACTGAGCATTCCAGTGAATGCTGTAGTAATGCATTTGTAGCTGCATCATACTATAGATTAAACAGTTTGACTTTTGCTATTTCAGCTAGCACTACATCTGGCGAATCTATAAAAATACTGGGCCTAGGGGTCCAATTACCATTGAAATTTGGTCAGTCTGAATACTTTTTCACCTTCTCAGAGACAACTGAATTCGGGCCAGCAACCGTATAATGATATTCACTTTGCATGTTGATATCAAGAGGCGTTTACTCTATTTAATTATTGGAATCGCTGTTTTTGTGATTGCATATTACATCGGTACAGCCTCTGATATGACGAATTACCTAAGCGAAGCAGATAATTTAAGACAGGAATTCAACGAAAATGTGAGACATATTGATCGAAATGGGATTTTTTCTAATAACCTCGGAATTTCACTTCGAATGTTTATACCCGTCATTGGAATAGGGTATGGAATTTCTACTGGGTTTTCTACAGGATTCATGTCTATGGCCATAGCTGAGAGTTCTCCCCTTCTGAATAACCTTACCCCATTTTCAGATTTAATTAAGCCATTCGGATTTATGGAAATAGTTGCTTATGGATTGGCGATATCAAGGAGCGGGATTCTAGCTTATCAGTTTGTAAAGAAGAAACCTTGGAAAGAATATGTCATTCCTTCGGTAATAGAGATAGGAATCGTTACCATGATTCTACTAATTGCTGCTACAATAGAATGGAATACAATTACAGGTATTGTGGGACCACATCATCATTTACCTTAACAGTGAAAGAAATTGGAGAACATAGCATACCAAAAGAGAATAATTTCGTCTTGAAGATCTCCTCTTGAATTTCTTAAACCACTATAAATTCTTGTCAATATTCAGATATTACAATGGTGCCCCGAAATAGCCCCTGTCTGAGACGTAAATCATTATAGGACTCCCTATCATAGAATCCTACTGCTGGGTTGGGCCGCCCAGTAATAGAAGTCAAACAGAATTGCTGCTGGGTTTGTAGCAAATTCCTTGCAGCGTCCATGAACTCTTGGTTCTCACTCCTCTAGAGATTATACCGCCTACTCTGATTCCTCTCTACTTTAGTAGCTGAGCAACATCCATCACTACTGTGGTCTTACCCACTCCAAGTGCTCCACTACCCACCCCGAACTGTAATTGCCATATCACATGTTCAAAGGTGCTTTCATTCGTCGCCTGAAGTTATGAACATATCTAGAGAACCATTATAATAGGACAGCTAAAATGATGACAACATCTCTAAAGTGAGTTAGCAATGTTTACCAGAGGGAAGAAAGGTATTAATTCCATTCATCAAGGAAATATGCAAAATAAGACTGCTATAATCACTGGGAGTGGTAGAGGAATAGGAAAAGAAACTGCGATTCAAATGGCTGAACATGTAACAAATGTCGTTGTGTGTTCTAGGACCCAAGCGAAATCGATTCGGTAGTGAAAGAAATTGAAAATGTAAATAACCAAGTCAACACTTTAGGTTTAAAGTGTGATGTTAGTGTCTCATCTCAGGTGAATTCTCTTATCCAATTATCAGTGGATAAATTCGGAAGTGAAAGCATAGACATACTTGTAAATAATGCAGGGGTTGTATTTGACAAGAAGTTAGTGGATACTTCAGAAGATGAATGGGATCAAACGATAGATACTAACCTAAAGGGAGCCTATCTTTTTACAAAGGCTGTTCTTCCTCACATGATTAAAAATAGATCAGGTGTCATAGTAAACGTGAATTCCGGGGCCGGTAAGGCCGGTTTCATCGATCTATCATCTTATTGTGCAAGCAAGTTTGGACTTGTAGGTCTGGCTGAAAGTCTGGCATTAGAAGTTGTGCCATATGACATCAGGGTACTTACAATATTTCTTGGACAGGTAGCCACAAAAATGTGGCAGGATTATGATTACGATTATTATGAAAAAAATAAGAACAAAATGCTCAGTCCTCAAAAGGTAGCAGCAAAAATTATTGAAATGATATTTGACACTAAACATTACAGGAATGGAGACTCACTGGAATTGTATTATCCCTAGATACTGTCATCAAGCGACACAATACGAAACTGTCTGTGAACTGTTCTAATCGTTTGAATGTATTTTGACAGATGCATTTATGACAGAAACTGTCAGCCCATGATGACTCTTCTCTTTGTTTAATATAATCTGGCCTGGGCGTGAGTTAGATTCCAGTAGGTAGCTTCATTGCCTGTATAAGAGAGGGCCCATGCCAGTTCTAGGTTACTTTGATGCTGTTGTATCGAATTTCGCTATATGTCACCTTAAACATGAACGTGAGCGTGAACTCTGAATAAATATATTAATCAGGGAAATTCTGTAATTTAGAACATGTCGCAATGTGCTGATTTATTCTTTTTTAGGTGAAATGGAGAGACACTTCAGATTCAAAGTCCTTTTGGTGGCCGCCTGGAAATGCACAACAACGCCTATAAACCAGACGACCAACCAAAATTATGGAAAGGCCTCAGGAAGAGTCCTTCAGTCGTACTCTAATTATGACTCTCTTAAAGCGATTGTGTCCTCACTGTACTGCTTTGCATGCTTCCATGCGGTTTGCCTAGGCGCTGTCTAGTGAACTGTTCCCTTTAGCTTCTGTATGTCATGCTGTACGCGCGCCTTGGACATTCGCGTTTCAGAGGAAAGTTGTGGTTTTTCTGAAGTGCGCTTCTGTTTCAGTCTTACTAATTCCTTTGAGTGAGGATTTAGGACTTATCATTGAATGTATGCTTTCATAGGGCTTATTTGAAGAAATTATAGGTGTAGTAACATACATCATCACGTACCTTTTACCCGCAAGTGTAAAAGGAAAATGGTACATTTGATTCGCAGCAAAAACGTAGTCAAAGATTCATAGATTGGAGGTGTGTTTGGAACCGAAAACCACTACCGTCGCTTAGATCTGCTGTATTCACAACGGCTATCCGCCTCGGTTTTTGCTGAAATTATTCTAATATGCGCTATTGCCTGTGCATATAGGTTATTTTTTAATTCTGTAAAGGTTTCTGTGGGATACGACGATAAGCTTGTTGTCACGTACACGATTAATCTGAACATCAATTGACAAAATCCCATACCTCCCAGTATTCTCTTCTCTCTTATCAGAAATAATTATTGAACTTGAAAATATATTTACATCCAAAACAGACTTCACTTGGAAGAAATCTCTATGCCCGATTTAGAACTGACCTTTTTTTGGGGCAAGCTGATAGGCGTTATTATTCATCAGAGGAGTTTAGTGTATTTGGGGTAGTAAAATGATCACACTACACAGAGATTACTGGAAGAGTTAGAGGCCTAAGAGGTATGGTGCCAAGCCTAGGAA
>Ga0307429_1000930_pt1 | contig 15035 bp, 8 predicted proteins | sample SalMarWE160230MG_FD_202151 | JGI IMG/M metagenome (GOLD analysis project Ga0307429, IMG submission 202151) | Salt marsh sediment microbial communities from the Plum Island Ecosystem LTER, Massachusetts, United States - WE1603-230 | ecosystem: Environmental > Aquatic > Marine > Intertidal zone >...
AGTGGTGATGTAGTCGGCCCAGCCTCAGCCGTAAATAATCGTGTGGTTTTCTTCGATGGCACAACCGGAAAGCTCATCAAGGATTCTGGTTTAACTTTGTCGGGTTCCAATACCGGGGACCAGACAGTTCCCGATAATCTTACTGATTTTATAGCCCAGACAGCATGGCGGTTATTTTATAGTAATAATCTTGGTGATGTAACAGAACTCGCTTTGGGTACCAGTGGTCAATATCTAAAGGCTAATGGGGTTACTGCCGCCCCCACCTGGGATATTCCAGATAGTATGACTTACCCCGGTGCAGGCATTGCCCTCTCAACAGGGTCAGCCTGGGATACATCGATTGCCAACAACTCAGGAAATTGGAATACGGCATACACTGAGCGTCGTCAATGGGATGGTGGTAGTACGAATCTGGTGGCGACTACCGGTCGAAGTTCTTTAGGACTGAGCTCTGCTGCTCTCAGGGCTGCCGAGGATATTTTGACTGACGGATCAAATCTTCCTGATGGTCATGCCGTCAAGACTTATGGTGACGCCAAAATCAGCGACATCGTTTATGGTGTTGGCTGGAATGGAGTAACAACGATAGCACCGTCTAAAAACGCTGTTTATGACAAGATTGAGACATTAGGAGGTGGTAGTTTATTCACCGATGTAGGAACCTATATAACTCCAAGCAACCAGACCGGAGCAAATCATCCCTTCAGAATAAAAGATACTGCTGTGGACTACCCATCAGCCCCCTTTTCATATGGTTTATGGTGGCCGAATGCTTATAACCTCTTGGCTTATTCCACGACCACTGTTCCCAGTAGTTTAGTTCCTGCTCTTGCTATTTACACGGAAGGAAAAGGAGATAACACAAACTTTAAAGGTGTAATCGGGTTAGATGTTACAATTAGAGATGAACCCACAATAACAGCAAATGATAGAGGTGTTCTTTATGGTATTCGTGTTACGGCTCTTCCACGTTTCGAGAGATATAACTGGCCCTATGACGACGTAGCTGGAATATGTATTCAAAATGGTGCGTTAGGGTGGGATGTAGCTACAGATAACACCGGAACTGAAGCTGTTTATATTGGACATAACCCTGGATTTGGTAATAATTATGAATGGAGAGCTGGATTTTCTTGTGATGCTAATGTACATACTTTCTTGAGATGTATTGGAGATATGTACGAAGGTATTGATTTACATTCTGGAGATATTTCAAGTAAAACTGCGCTTTGGTTAGGTAATGATCAATACATTAGAGCAAGAAATAACGCTGATAATGGTAATATTAATTTAATGAATGTAAATTTTAATGACAAAGTTACAATTGGCGAATCTGCACCAGGAGGAATACAGATAGGTTATGGAGCTACTGGTGATAATCCTATTGCTTTAAGAGTTGGAGGGGTAAATGGCAAAACAATAGAAGTAGGAGACGTCGACAGCGGCGGAACAGGTTACAGAATGTTAAGGGTAACAAATTAAATAAAAGGAAAACAAAATGGATTACAAAAAACTTTATCTTGAACAAAAAATCAGGGCACTAGAAATAGAACTCAACGCATTACAAATGAGATTTGAAATGATCCAATCAAAACTATCTCAAGCCAGAAAAGAGTACACCGAATATTTAGAAGAAATTAAACGGCAAGAAGAAGAAAAACTCGAATCTGAAAAAATTCACAATATGAAACCTGAAGATATCAAAAAAGGACAAAAATAGAGGCATACCGAGATGGCAGACGTAAAAATACCTGGATTGCCTGAACTTACAACGATAGCGGGAGAAGATTTGCTGGAAATAATAGATGATCCTTCCGGCACGCCTACTAGCAAAAAAATAACAAGAACCAACCTTGTGAAAGGGTTAGTATCAGATGATGTATATGCCGCAGATTGGGACGGAGTTACAGACGTAGCCCCCAGCAAAAATGCAGTATACGATAAATTTGAGGCAAATATCGGTGATGTATGTGGCCCTATTACCCATTTAGCTAGTTATGTTCCCCAGTGGAATGCAACTCCTAACAGTAAAACGCTTGTTGAGGGTTTTGAGATAACCGATGCTGGTAAGGCTATTCTGGATGATGTCGATGCGGCGGCGCAGAGAACGACGTTAGGTTGTCCTACCGATCCTGCCGTTGATACTGCTGGCCTAAGGACATTAGGGACCGGGGCACAACAGGCCATGCCGGGTAATTCTGTATCATCTGATGCTGTTATTAAGGGTTGGATTTCCTTTAACGGGACGGGAACCATAGCTATTCGCTCAAGTTTCAATGTTACATCCATAACTGATAACGGAACAGGGGATTATAGTGTCAATTGGGATACTGATTTCGCCAACACCAATCATTGTGTAACTGGGATGGCTGGTGGTTCTTATGCCGGATATGTAAATGTAATTATTTATTCAGTGGCGACAGGAAGTGCTAGAGTTCGTACATATATGCAATCTGGTGGAGCACCAACGTTAACAGACATAGAAATTATATGTGTAATGGCAATTGGAGATCAGTAATGAAATGTCGAATAGTTTATAAACCTGATAAATCTGTGTGTGTAGTTCATCCTGTCCCAAAATCAAGACGAGCAAACGAATCAGAAGAACAGTGGCTGGAAAGAGTGTTCAGTAAGGCTATGCAGGGAGAATTTGAGGGATTACCTTATGATGATGTAGATTCTTCTGTTTTGCCTCAGAGAGAGCATAGATATGCGTGGGAAGGCAGAAAGGGAAAACCTATAACCGTTAATCAGACAAAAGTCCAAGACGTTGAAAAAGAAAAACAAATCAAGAATGAAGAAAAAAAGCTTTTACGAGAACAGGCAATCGCAAGCTTGGCGAAAAAGTGATAAGAAATTGATTGAGATAATGCCCTACATAGAAGTTGACGGAATTAGGACTTTTACAGATTCTGAAATTCTCAGTATCTATGATAGGACAATAAAGGAAGGCAAGGGATACATTTTTAAGGATGGTACAATCTATAATAGGTTGAGATTCTTGGAAGTCATGAAAAATGAAGGAACATTTCTTTACATTATTTATTATCGGAATGATCTCCTTGGTATCACATGGCTTAACAGATTCGAGGGAAGACTTGCAAGAATCCACTGGTGTATGTTTGACGGAATTTCTGCAAAACAAAAAATCCGGGCTGGTCGGTATATAAGCCAAAAATTGATAAATATGAAAGATAAAGAAGGCAACTATATTTTTGATCTTTTGATAGGTTATATGCCTGCATCTAATAAATCTGCGATTCAGTTCGTACAAATGTGCGGCAGTAAAATATGTGGAGAGATCCCTAATTTGATATGGGATAAAGAGAAAAGTGAGAGTGAGCCTGGAGTAATAGGATATTATCAAAGGGGTTAATAAATGAAAATATACAGCAAACTGGTTTACGATCTGAAAACAGGCGAAGCAATCGAAGAATCTTTTCTCGAATATGAGGGAACCGTGGTCGAATGCAAGGGCGGTGGCGGGGGTTCAACAACTTCAGTCGATGAAGAATATAACAGGCGCATGGCTACGATTGCTGAAGCTCAACAGGGTATGGCTGAAGAATATTTTCAATATTGGAAAACAGACTTTAAGCCATTTGAACAAGAACAAATTGCAGCGCAAAGAGAACTTCTTCCAGGGCAAACAGCCCTTGCTAAAAGATATCAAGGTCTCACAGGACAATATTTTGACGAAGCCACAAAAGGCATAAGTGCTGAGGAAGAGATGGGAAAAGCCAAAACAGGAGTTCAGCAAGCGTATTCAGGAATGGAAGGAGAAATGCGACGAGGCCTTGGGCGTATGGGTATCAATCCTGCCTCTGGACGATATGCGAGTATGCAAAGCCAAATGTTAAGAGATAAAGCCAAGGGCTTAGCCGGGGCTGGAACTATGGGAAGGCGCTATGCTGAAGAAGAAAGCTTCAGACGTTTAAGAGGAATATTGGGAGGCCAATCATGAATTATCCTTTTTCTGATATGTATGCTGACAAAACAAGACCAAGGTTGGGGCAAATTTCTTTCACCGATCCTTCCCAAATGGCCCGTGATTGGATGGGACAGGCTTCTGGCACTTATGCCCGAATGCAAGCAGGCAGTAAAACAGAGACGAAAGAACCTGGGCCTATTGTTGGCGGTGGCGCGACTGCTACTGGGCTAGGAGCTACTATGGGAGCTTATATGGGTTCGGGTACATCAGTAGGGGGTTGGTGGGGTGCAGGCATTGGTGCTGTTTTGGGGTTAGGATCTTATTTGTTTTCTTAGGGGATTATTATGGCTGATAGATTTGGAAATGTTTGGAGTATGGTAAATGCAGTCGGCAGCCTTGATGCTATGCGCAGAGGCCGAGAACAATTGGGAATACAGCAAGCCGGAGAAAAACGCGCTCAAACAAAATTTGAGCAAGGGCAGAAAAATGTAGCTTTCGATAATTCTGTTAAGAGACTTGAGGGTGAATATATAGAGGGATTGAGAAGTAGTGGTCTCGTAGATGAAAGAGGTAATCCAACAAATCAATGGAATTCTACGGCTAGCCAAAATCTTGCAGAAAGTACTCGTGAATCCGCAGCAATGAAAAAGAAAGAAGTAGAAAAAGATTTGGAGAAACAGGGACCAGATGCTCTTGCACGTTTTACGGCTCAATCAAATGTTAATAATAGGTTAGCACAAAACGCTCAAGCCGACAAAGTACTTACCCAAACAGCTCTCGATAAAGGAGTTAAAGATGCTGGAGATATTAAAACAGTTACAACAGAAGCTCGTCATGCTTTTAGGAGTGGAAACACAAAAAAAGCATTAAAATTATTGAAGGAAGCTATTGATAATAGTGTCGCGAGGAGAAAAGGCGACATAGTTGGAGATAAGCTTTATATCATTGAAACCGTTGCGGGAGTGAAACACAGAGGGCCGGGACTTACTTATCCTGAAGTTGAAGAATTTCTTAATAATTACAGCATGGAAGAGCATGCGATTACGTTTGCAGCCGATGCACAAGCTGGCAGAGAACTGGCTTTAAAGCCTCCCATTAGAATGCGTACTCCAGACGGTCAGATAGTTTTAGTCAAACAAGTAGGAACGAGTTATAGCGTTGATTATTTCTTTTTTAAGCCAGACGGGAATAAGCTAAAAAATGCTCCAGAAAATTTAGAAGAAGCTTATAGTAAAGGCTGGGAAAGAGAAGAAAGCGTTCTTGAAAGAGAAAGGGGAATTGCCAAAGAAGAAAGGGCAACTGCGGAATCGGCTGCTAAGGTTGGATTGGCAAAAGCTAAAACCGAAGGGCTGCAAACCAAAGAGTCAGTGGATAGGCTGACTCACACCGAAAAAAAACGGTACGACACGACCATCAAGGAATTGGCTGGGCTTCGGACATCTCTTGCAGATCCGTTTGGTGATCCAGAGATGAAAAGGGCACGGATTGGTGAATTGACAGATCTTATGAAAAGGTTGGAAACTAAGGAAGCTAGAGGGAGTGCTGCTGCTTCACGTCAGGATACATTAAGGCAACTTGCAAAAGAGCTTAAAACAAAATATCCCAATACTTCACCGGAGCAAAAAAAAGAATTGCTAAAACTGAAATCGGGTGCATATGGAGAAGGTGAAGAAGCTCAAAGAATGTGGGAAGACATAATGAATGAACTGGCTCCGCAGAGACCTTCGTTGGGAGCTGGTGGTGGATGGTAAACCGCAATATAGAGAACCAAATGGTTAACAAGAGAACTTAAGATGTCTTTTTCTTCTTTTCAAAAAGATGAATTTGATGAGGCTATAGCCTTTGCTGAGCATTCACAATTGATTGAGCCGGGCATAATGCCAGACCTGTCAGCACCAAGCATGCCGGGAGATGAATTTGATGAGGCTATAGCCTTTGCTGAGCATTCACAATTGATTGAGCCGGGCATAATGCCAGACCTGTCAGCACCAAGCATGCCGGGAGATGAGTTTGATGAGGCTATAGCTTCTATCGGAGCAGAGCCACAAGAGAGCCTTGCTACAGCATCTCAACAGCCAATTCCAGAAACAGAACACGGATTCCTTGGTGAAATTACCGCCGGTTTGGGCCGGGGTGCTTTACGTGTAGCAGCAACGCCCGCTTACCTTGCCGATGTGGCAGGTGAAGCGATTGGTTGGGAGGGCCTGGAAGAGGTCGGAGAACAGGGGGCCGAAAAGGTAGAGAAATATATCGAAGAAAGTCCTGGCCTCAGAAAATCTGCAAGCATTTCCGGTGATATCCGTAAAAATCCGCAATTATGGAAAGACCCGAATTGGTATGCCTCAATTGTAAGCGAGGGTATTCCCACTGTGTTTTCCATGATGATTCCCGGATTGGGGGCCGCAAAAGGGGCTCAGGCCCTTGGATGGGCCGCAAAAGGCGTAAAGGCTGCAAGAGTGGCCGGAGGTCTTGGCGCTGCCATGGGACTTGAGGCCGGGGGAGCGGCTGAGCAGACAAGACAATATGAAAAGGCTACAGGTAAAGAGATCCCGATAGGCAAAAAGCTTCAGGCTGTGATTGGCACAGGGATTGTAGCTGGCGCTCTTGAATATGTGCCTATATTCAAAATATTTGGGAAATCGGCGGGCAAGAAACTTATAAGCCGGGTATTAGAGGCCATGGCCTTAGAGGGAAGCACTGAGGGTGCCCAGGAGATTGTTGCCAACGCCTTTGCCAAGGCTGGATACGATGCTGACCAGGATATGATGCAGGGTATTATTGAATCTGTTGTCGGCGGTGTCTTAATTGGTGGAGGCATGGGGGGTATATCTGGGCCTGCTAAGACTTTCCAAGATCAAATAAAGGACTCAACCACACCGGAAAATATTGAAAATATTTCGCATGTAATAGAAGAAGGTGAGAGGGAGACGGTTCTTGATAAACTCCGCAAGGCTTCCGCAGAGGACCTTGTCGCCCTCCGTCAGTCTCCCGAAGGAGCCGAGTATGCCAAGGAGCTTGATCAGGTGCTTGGCGAAAAGCGAGTTGGTGAAGAATGTGGGTTGATACCCCGTGAAGAGGCCGGATCTAAAGCTCTTCCCCCCGACCAGGGATTTGGGCTAGTTCCACCAAAACCAAAAACAAAGTTACGTCCAGGCCCTGAGAAGATAGAAGGGCCTACCTATCCTGAGGGCGCTGAGTTTGTAGCAGGAAAGGCTGCGCCTGAAGAACTTAAGGTTGAGCATAAACCTGTTCTAACTACCAAAGAAAAGCCTTATAAAGAAAAAAGAAATGCTATCCGTGCTCTGAATTCAAAGAGATTGGCATCTAAGGGCATTACTCCTGAAACTCATAAGGTAGTTAAAGTTAAAGGTGGTTACGGGATTGTACCTTTGGTAGATTGGCAAGTAATCAAAGGCGGCAAAGGCGTTGAGGTTATGGCAAGGGGAGAAACCAAAGAAGAAAAGCTGAAAGCTGTCTCAGAGAAAGTAAAAGCCGAAACGCCCGGAATGTTAAAGGAATCCGACAGAGTTAATGACGTAACCCTTAGAACCTTAGTTGACATGGCCTCTAAAGATCCCGCCAAAGCCCTGAAACATGCCGAGGAGGCTACGGTAAGCAAAGCGAAGCTCATAGAGGGCCTGAAAAACAAGGGCCTAAAAGCTATAGGTGAAGCCAAGTCCAAAGCAGAGCGTGCCGAGATTGCGAAGAATCTTGAAGAGATCTTGCGGGGAATTGAGGAAGAGAAACCTAAAGAAGTTACCCAAATTGATCTTGTAAAACGATATGTAAAAGAAACCGGGAAGAAGGTTGAGGAAGGTGAGCTGGATAAGGTAAAAGCAAAATATCCAGAAGAATGGGCAAGAATTGAAAAAGCTGAAATATACAAAAAAGAATTGTGGAATAAATTGCCAAAAGATTTTAGAAGAAACCGTGGAATTAATGAATATACTACTGAAGAATTAGAAAAGAAAGTAACAGAGATTGAACCCAAAGAACCTATTGCCAAGGCTGAAGAGAAACAACCGTGGGAGATGTCCTTGGATGAATTTAAAACTATCAATCCAAAGGGTTTTAAGGTCCAACCATTGCCAAGAGAGGATATAGCAAGAGCAGAGCCAGATGGCACAATTTCTTTAGATCCTGAAAAATTCTTTGGTCATTCAGCAAAAGATCGCAAAGATATTATTGAACATGAAAGAGCACATTTCATTGAAGGGAAGATAAAGCCAGAACATAAAGCTCGGTTGATGGATGACAAAGAAGTCATGGCCTATCGGGGACGTAACATAAATGAAAAACTTGCAAATATGATTCAGGATAACAAATTACCTGATCATGTTCGCGCTGAATATCCTGAGTTGCTAAAACCTAAAGAACCAATTGCCAAGATTGAAGAAAAGCAGCCCTGGGATATTAAGAAAAATGAGCGACGATGGATTGTTGATAGTAAAACAGGTAATACAATAACGGAAGCAGTTGGGAGACCTGACAAAGTAGATATTGATATTCCTTTTGATGAAAAAATTATTGATATCCATACCCATCCTACCGAAGCGATGCCAAGTGATTACGATTGGGGTAGATTGGGTTGGAGTAATGTAACTGAAATGCGGGTTGTTGTACCTTCTGGAACAGTTTATGAGTTTAAAAAACCAAGCGGTTTTAAAAAAACTCCTCGTCAGTTGCGTGAAAGACACAATGCTATAGAAAACGAAATATTTGAATCTGGACGTTCTAAGAAAATGTCTATAAATGCAATTTTAGAAGAAATTAATAAACAACTTGCAAAAGAAACAGGTATAATATTTAAAATAAAATCGCTCAAAGAATACAAAAACGAAAAATGGGCATCTGACATTAAATTAAAAGAATCTAATGAAGGCAAGGAAGTCTCAGTAGCGATACCTGAAAAAAAGATTGAAAGCGGAATGCATAAAATATTAAATACTGAAAATAAAGTTGTAGGTAGCATAACCTTATCAAGGGAAGGTAATGTTGTTAATATAGATGATATTGAAATTTTAGAAAAGGGAAAAGGCACAGGAACAAAAACTATTAAAGATTTAATGAAGTCAGCAGACAAACAAGGACTAATTATTACCCTTACTTCTGATGCAATGAGGGGAAAAGAGTCACAGAAATTAAATCGGCTTTGGTATAAAAAGTTAGGATTTACAAAGAATATCGGAAAAGATAAAATCAAAGAAACGTCTGAAGAATTTTATTATAATCCTGAGCCTGCGCCTAAAGAGCCTGTTGCCAAGGCTGAAGTTATCCCAAAAGTTAAAGAACCTTGGGAGATTTCAGATTTAGCAGATAGACCTAATCTTTCCATAAATCGTATAACTGCAAAAAAACAAGCGAACAGAAAATTTAAATTATTTTTCACTGGTACAAGAAATGAAGTTTTTGAAGGCGAAGAATTTAATTCAGCGTCCGAAGCAAGGATGTTCTTCAAAGCTCAACAAGTAAAAGCGCAAGAAGCTTTTAAGGCAAAAGCTAAACCAGAAGTTATACTGAGAGAAAAAGAAAAAAGAGGACTATTCGGAGAGAAGGCTAGGCCTGTTCTGAAAGAATCTGAAGCCAAGTATTCAATAGCAGAAGCCGAACCCTTCATGTATTCTGCTCTTACCCATGTCGCCGAATCCCCAAAATTTCCAGCGAAACTATCTGCCAAGTCTGTCATAAATCAGCTTAAAAAGCAACCTGGAGTGAAGCAGGCCGAAATAAATACCGTGGGCCTCACTGAGTGGTTGGAGGGCAAGGACAGGGTAACTAAGGCTGAATTGGTGGATTTTTTGAAGATGAATGAAATTCGGATTGAGGAAAAAGAAATGGGAGGCATTTTGCCTTCAAATGAATATTACGTTGAACATAATTTAACAGATAAATATAATCTGTGGAGTATTTTTGGAAATAATATAAGCGGTGAAGTGGGAACTATCGGCATCGGAGACTCAAAAGAAGAAGCAATAAACGATGCAAAAGAATATCTTGAAGATATGTTTTTTTATAATGTGCGTCCTTCAGGACGTCCGAAATCGATAGAGAAAGTTTTAGAACCTATCAAGTTTATCGAATCAAAAGAAAAAGTTAGGAAAGCAAAAAAGAAGTTTGCAGGAAAACCAAAGTTCGCCGAGTACGTCCTCCCCGGCGGTGAACCCGGAAGTTATCGGGAGTTGGTGTTTACTGTGCCAGTGAAATATCAGGACTATTATCTTGAAACTGAATGGAAAGTAAAAAAAGATATTAAGGAAAATCTAGATGGGTCAGAAACAGATATATGGGGTATTTTTAGAAAAGATAAGGAGGAAGGCAAAGAGGGGAAATGGAGAGTTGTCGAATGGTATGACACTGAAGCGGATGCTGTAAAAAATAAACCGAAGGATTCAAAGGTAAAACTAAACAAACAAACAAACAAATATGTTTCCGCCCACTGGGACGAACCCAACGTAATAGCCCACATCCGTGGCGATACCCATATAGATGCAGACGGTAAGAAAACCTTTCATATTGCTGAGTTTCAGAGTGATATTTATGGGAAGATCGTAGAGCTTGAAGAAATCATAGCCGATGCTGGTGGAATTACCGACAATAAAATAAAAAAAGAACTCGCCAAACTCAAAAAGCTCTTCCCTTGGGGTGAAAATTGGCACGAACTGGTATCTAAAAAAGCCCTTGAGTACGTTGTACGAAATGACTTTGACGGCATATCATGGGATACTGCCAAGACGCAGGTTGACCGGTGGGAGAGTGCGCTCCGGAAGAGTGTTGATGAGATTGGATGGGAAAAAGGTTATTCTGGGCCTAAGCGATTTTCTTCTGAATTTGTTGACATTAAAGGATTTAAGGATGGAAAAAGAATTTTCAACCAACGGGTTCTTGTTCAGGGCGAAACCACAATAGAGGGTCAGCGTGTCACCTTAAACAATCTCATAGGCAAAGAGCTTGCCAACAAGATTCGGGAATCTTCTGAGACTTCAGGTAATTTTGAAGGCAAGAATTTAACCATCGGTGGCGAGTTCTACAAGATTATTTATGACCAAAAAATACCGGGATTCTTAAAGAAGTATGGGAAAAAGTGGGGTACAACCGTCAAAGCTGACAAGGTTGGAGATGTTCCTGTTCACACAATGGCGATAACTCCCACTATGCGCCGAGCCATAGAAGCCCAAGGTCAAGCCATAATGGAGCCTATGGGCAAATACAAACAATCCGAACTTGATTTAGCCTTCGGAGGTAAAAAGAAAGCAAATGAAGCAATCGAATCAGTCGCCAAAAAAGTCGATGGTGTATCCAGTCGAAGAATGCCGGATAGGGTGGCCGGGAAAGTATCCGTCTCCAAAGTTGCTAAAGAAATCAGGAAAAACAAGCGTGTGGATCTTTCCGGCAGAAAGCTCACCGAAGGAAACGAATCTCAAGAAATAGCTGAACTTTTCCAGGTTTACCGTTCTCCCAAAATGGAAATATTACATGCAATTTACACCGCTAGGGACGGGACTATCTTGGGCCACAATGCGATAACGTCTGGGCAGATAGGTGTTATTGATCCTGGGGATTCGGCTAAGTACATCTACGGAATACAGTCTTCAGCAAAACGTTTGGGGGCAAACAAAGTTCATGTTCTCCATAACCATCCATCTGGCAATCCGACAATGAGCAACGAGGATGTTGAGTTTGCCAGAGGAATAAGAAAAAAGCTCGGCGACCTGAGCGGTGAATTCATAGTTATAGATCATGGAAAATTTACATGGGTATCTGATTATATCAAGGATGGGTCGGTTCATGTTCTTGAAGGGACGTTTAAGGTAATTCCTGGTACTGGCGAATGGGTGGACAGGAGAGGGCCAGTACTGTCAAGCCCGCAAGCGTCAGCGGTTTTTGGTGCAAAGCTCGCCTATGACAAAACAAAGACCTGTCTCGTTTATGTGGATAATGCCAACAAAGTTGTGGGCTGGTCAACGCATGACAACAAAATTTTAAAGAAAAGCGTACCAGACTTTGAGAAGATTCTACGTCAGCAAGCCAAAAGTCTTGATGCAACAAAGACAGTCATTATAGCTGACGACATGACTTTGTTTGAGCCAATTGCCAAGTATGGCGATGTGGGAGACTGGTTACTCGATGCCCTGGACGTAGAAGGAAAGAGTTTGAGAGAAGCTGTCCCTAACGCGTTTGAGACCAAGAGAAAACCCACCAAAAAAGCGCGGGGGTTGTTTGAACCTAAAGCTGAGTATGGCAAAGAACATCAAACACTGACACCTAGTGCTCAAAAGCTTCTCGGTGAACTGGAAGAACTAAAAAAGGAGCATAGGCCTTCACCATTACCACCGGATCAAGTCGAATCTCCGGCAGGAAAAGCTGTTGAACCCTACAATGACCTAGCCGCGAATCTGCGGACTCGGACTGTAGATCGCCTCTATCCTTTAATGAAAAAACTGGACCAGGGTCTTGATATCCAAGACCCCGATGCACAGGCATATATCCAAGGCCGGATGGATACCAGCGCACCCACTGTTGTCGCAACTTTTCTTCAGCATGGTAAATTGAAATGGTTGGAAAATGCTCCGCTTGTTGAAACGAAAAATAAGGGATTTTTGCCATTAACTGAAAAGCATGGGACAAATGAAAAAAAGGTCGATTCATACGATGCTTCGATACAGGCACTCCTAAAAGACAAGATTGGATATAAACCCAAGAGTATCAGGGATATTGACAGATATTTGTTTTGGAAGATAGCCACCAGAGCTGAAAAGCTCACGGGGGAAGACCGGGAGCACCTTTTCACAGAAGATGATATTGCTCTGCTGAAAAAGATAGGAGGCAAAGACTGGAAGGGGACGGATTTGGACAATGAGTACGTTGCCTTTAACAAGAACGTCTTAGACTTTGCCCAGGAGATAGGCCTCATTGATCCGGCTATGCGTAAAGTCTGGGAACATGACGAGTATATCCCCTTCTACCGAATATTAGAGGATGAACTTCTTGGAGAGGAGTTCCTGAGGGTTCCTTTCAAGTCCCGAAAATTCATAGATGCACAAATCAAAAAGCTTACGGGCGGTGAAGATAAGCTTGGCGATCCGTTTGAAAATATTTTGAGGAACTGGTCACACCTTATCACTGAGTCTATCCGGAACCGGTCAAGGACCACATCGTTTAGATATATGCAGAAATTAGGCTACGCTACTCCGTCTAAGCCGCCTAAATATATTGGAAAGCCAGAGAAAGAGGCTATTCTTTCCTATATGGAAAATGGGAAAAGAAAGTATTTCAAGGTTCACGATCTTGAGCTTTTCAATGCATTGAGCGGGGCCAATATACAAAAATTTGATGGCATTTTGATGAAGATGTTTGGCACGAGTAAGCGGATGCTCACATATGGAGCTACCTTCGGACCTGCTTTCAGAGTCGCAAACTTCATGCGTGATACGCTTCAGACGGCGATGGTAAACAAATCCTTTATTCCCGTATGGGATTCTATGCAGGGGCTGTATAAGGCCTATACAGAAAGCCCGGAAGCTATTGCCATGATGTCAGCCGGAGGTGGATTCTCTCTTGGCTATGTCCGGGGTGATGATCCAAAGGCTATGGCAAGGCATGTCCGGAAGATCGTCAGAAAAGCCCACAAAAAAGGGTTTACCTTATCACCGCTTTCATTATTGGAATGGTGGGAGAAAGTTGGAAGTGCTTCTGAGAATGCAGCAAGGGTGCAGCTCTATGCTAACTGGAGAAAAAAAGGAGCCTCTAACCTTGTCGCAGGATATCAAGCCAGAGATGTATTGGATTTTAGCTTAGCAGGTGATGCTCAGATTACTCAACTTATGATTCGGACAATACCCTTTCTCGGGGCCAGGATGCAAGGACTATACAAAATGGGCAGGGCCTATGGGGAAAATCCGGGGGCTTTTTTGTTGAAGGGTGCAATTTTGGCAGGGCTCAGTCTTGCTTGGTGGTCAGGCGTAAAAGATGACGACCGATATAAAGAGCTTGAAAATTGGGAAAAGTGGACATATCGCCATTTCTGGATTGGAGATACTCATTTCCGTCTTCCCAGGGCCTTTGAAGTCGATGCTATATTCAGTTCTTCAGTTGAGTCAATAGCTGATGTTCTCTCAGGGAATGAAGAGGGCAAATACATTATGCATTTTATTGGGCAGACAATGAGAGACACGTTTGCCCTTGACGTCCCTCAACTTGTCAAGCCCCTGTATGAGCAGGCTAAAAATAAGATCAGATTTACCGGTCGGCCGATCATATCCGAATCAATGAAGCGCGTTAAATCAGGAGAACAGGCACAGCCATGGACGAGTGAATCTCTGAGAGTTCTCGGGGAAAAACTCAATGTATCACCTATGCGGGCAGAAACTCTTGTCAGGGGATATTTGGGTACTCTGGGTATGTTTATCCTGGGCGGTACTGACATCCTGGCACAGTGGGCGTTTGACTTCCCTACACCTCCGAAGAGGCGGGTTGACGACTATCCTTTAATCGGTCGCTTTGTTAGAGAAACTCCGCCAAGGCACACAAAGTACATGACCAGATTCTACAAAATGGCAAGAGAGATGGATGTTCTTGTCGGGACAATCAACCATTACAAGAAAACGGGAGACATTGAAAAGGCTGTTGAGCTGGCAAGAACAAGCAGAAATACATTGCAATATAAGAAAGGTATGAATAAAATTCGCAGAAAGATAGGGCTTATCAATGGCCGGATTAAGATAATCTATTATCGGAAAGATTTGACTCCTGAGCAGAAAAAAGAAAGGGTCAATAAATTACTTGATTACCGGAATAAAATTCTTGAGAATGCTTATACAGTAATGACAAAAAAAGAATAGCAGGAGAGGCGTCATCATGAAATACAGAATCGTATTACTATTGACAATTTTTTCACTTTGTTTTTGTTCTTTATCTTTTGCTGATGCGATATATACTGAAATCACAGTAACAGCATCGGGCAACTGGACCGCTGATGAGGCGTTACGGATTCCGGGAAAAAGTAAATACCGAGTCAACGTCTCCGTAACACCAAACTCATTTGTAGGAACTATTAAGGTACAGCGCAAATTTCCGGGTGATACTTCATGGCGTGATGTAGAAA
>Ga0307429_1000933_pt1 | contig 14977 bp, 18 predicted proteins | sample SalMarWE160230MG_FD_202151 | JGI IMG/M metagenome (GOLD analysis project Ga0307429, IMG submission 202151) | Salt marsh sediment microbial communities from the Plum Island Ecosystem LTER, Massachusetts, United States - WE1603-230 | ecosystem: Environmental > Aquatic > Marine > Intertidal zone >...
GCCTAATCCACCGATAAAACAAGTCAAAGGATAAGGAGTGGCGGGTCAAGGGTCAGAGTCGGTACTTCCCCTCCATGATTATCTCTGTCAACGGTTTTCCATCAGCCGGAGAATCCCGACTGGCGATACTTAAATCCCGAGCTTTTTGCAGGATAGCCTGATATCTAGAAAGACTGTCTTATACCACTGAACCATCTGGGGGGGAATTAAACAACTATGCTGCAAACAAAAAACACAAAGAAAAGAATAGATAATGTTGATTATGGCAGCAAAAAGGATAGTAGCTCGCATATGCACAGTTAAAACAAACTACGGGATTTCCCACCTGATGCCCATCATTATTCTTTTTGCTTCTGGTTGAGGAAAGATCTCGTTTAACGTTCTAGATCTCCTGTCTTCGAAGACGACATCCGAATGCCACTTGGAACCAAAGGCCGTTAACTGGATCAGGATAGGCATTGTATCTCCACCTTTTTCGGTAAGCCCCCACACCACCATAAACGGATGCCTCTTTCTTCCAATACACTCTATGAATCCTTCGTCCGCCAGTTCTTAAAATCAATATTAGTCATTACCTGCAAACCAATCCTGAACGCCACACTATATTCTCGAGAAAATGACCGTCCCGATTATTATCAATTATCCTATCTGACAATATCAGGACACGTCAGATTTGCAAAAAGACTCACCTCTAGGCATGCAATTATGTAGACTCTACATTATTTATCGTTGGGGCAAGCAATACTCCCAACAACGAACAATAACTTTAAAAGTTTGACTGGGTTTAGTAAAGGGGAATTATGCAAATTCAGCGGCTTTTTTTGGATGAAAAAGATCTCAAGATTATTAGAATTCTGTCAAAGGATTGTAGAGAATCATTCATGAGTATAGGATCTGCCATTGGTATGACATCCAAGAGTGTGAAAGCCAGAGTGGATAGGATGATCTCCACCGGAGTAATCGAAAAATTCGTGCTTAAAGTAAATCCTGTTGCGCTTGGATACGGGATTGGTTGTATGCTCATTGTACGTGAACACACCGCAGACATGAATGATATTATCAATCGATTGAATCTAGTTGGAGATGTATCAATTCACTCCAAATGTATGGGAGGCATTTCTACGTTTTGTCTAGCTATAAAGGAAGGGCATGAGGATAAGCTCAGACTTTTGCGTGATTCACTTAGGCCCGCCAGCGTCCGCATCATGTTTACAAGCAAATTATCAATTTCGTCATCAACTTCAACTTCAACACTAGCTTCATCAAATATGAATAAAGGCCACAAACTCACGGAGACAGATCTAAGAATAATTAAATGTCTCATATCCAACCCTAGGATGGAAATGAATGATATAGCTAGAGAGACTTCTATATCAGCCAGAACAGTTAACCGAAGACTGACAAAGTTGAAGGATGATAACGTGCTAAAATTCTTTATCTTGTGTAATCCTGTTCATACCGTAGGGTATATTCAATTTGCACTGGTAGTAAATACGCATGACAGGTCAACTTGCCATCAGGTAGTTAGTCGCATTTACGAACAATTGGGAGAGAATATTCTTTTTCAGTTACCTGTAACTGATCCAGATAATGTATTAACCTTTCTTTTATTTAGCCAAGATATTTTCGTTGCAGATGACATTCTGAAGAAAGTAGAATCATTTGATGGTGTGAAGACGGTTGAATTGTTTGTACTTACAGATACAACCTCTTATGATGAATGGGTGCTGAGGGAGATAGACAAAAAACTGAATATCCATAGCGCAAGACACACTGAAGAATTGGGGCCTCTGCTAGAAATCGGCGGTTAATATAAATCAAGTCTTCTGGATCTTGTAAATTGTAAACTCTATGTTCTAATCGCTAGAAACGACAATTCTAGTAACCTAGTCACTACTCATCGAATAAGGTTATAAGAATTGGTACGCTGCTCTTTCGGTCTATTAGATTTCTCATATGCAGTTTGGGACGAACAGTTAGTTGCACTATTTGACCCAGTTCAGTTGCCAAGAAAAGATTTGAACATCCAGCCAAATACGACATCAACATGCTTTTGAAACCGTACGAAAGATAGTTGGGCTATCAAAGGAAGCATTTTGAGTTTATCACACAAAGCTATTTGTTGCTTAGGTGGATGCCGGTCGTGTTTGGAGTCGCAGCCTTGATTGATCTTCGGAATGAAAGCTGCAGGTGAAGAGATTACAGGCGTTACACGCTCATTACGCTTACAGGATTGTTTCTTTTTGTAGATGCCTATGTAGCTTGAATGGACATATCATCGTATGATCATTTGGCACTGAGGTATTAGTAAGATGAAAGTCATAAATTTAGTGTTGATGCATTGAAGAGCCATGACCATGTCAAATATGACATCAAATTTGGCGGTAGGCAGCTGGTTATCTTCTTCTTCTTGTATAGTCGCATTCCTTATCACTCGAAATAAGGAGTTGGTTTGTCTCGACCGTCTGAGCTTGTGTCGTTAGTTAGGATATTATCGGGAGAAAGATAAACAATACCTGCCTTAGAGTGTATTGAGAATGGAGATCATTCTAGCGACTCCTCGTTCAATGCCAATAGTAAATTTGTCGATTTAATTAATCCGTTAGCTAGCTGATTGTCATAGCTTCAGTACCGATAATTTCTTCACAATCACCTACATTATCATCATTCTCAGACAGATTAAAATCAATCACCACATCTGTTCCTTCACCACAATCAAAGTAATCTGCTCCAGCGCCACCTACTAGAATATCGTCTCCTTCACTTCCGTAAAGCTTATCGTTTCCATCATTGCCAACAAGATAGTCGTCATCAATACCTCCAACCAAGATATCGTTACCAGCATTACCGAAAATTTGATCACTACCCGTTCCCCCTTGAATTATGTCATTACCTAAATCGCCGTACATCTTGTCTGAATCCTCATTTCCTTGGATCTTGTCATTTCCTCCACCACCATTTATGGTATCTGAACCCAATAGCCCGATTATGATATCATTCAAGTCTGTGCCGGAGATTCGATCTTCGCCAAATGAACCGACCATCACATTCTCGTTTGGTGCCTCTACTGCTGGTGCTGTTGTTTGGTTATTTGACTGAATGGTTTGATTCTCTGAGCTTGCCTCTGTGATTGGTTGGTTCCCCCAGAAGATGGTCAAAAAAAGCCACATACTCGTCGCAAGAAAAAAGTACCGGAGACAGTGCGTCTGTTTCTTCACTTTAATTAAAGCCGGATCAAATACCACATGATTCATTCTGTTCAATAATAATGAAATTGTGTACTATAAAGTCATTTTCCACTACGGAAGCTCGCTACAGCTGCTTGCTGTCGTGCCAGCCAGACAATGTAATCGAAAAACCGAACAATCATCCCCATTCCGAGATGGCGCACCGACGCTAGGAATGGCATCTAAGTACGTATCAAATCAGATTCATACAAATTTCAGAAATATCAGAGATTTAGTGAAGTATATGTGCGCTCACCGAATCGCTATACAGGTGTATGTTCTCTCTTATCTTCCATTTCATCTCTGAAGTCATTTCTGGGGCATTTACGGCATGATGTGCATAAATGTATTAGGTGGTCTCTTCCATGGCTTTTTTCTCATTCATTCCAAAGATAATGCAATTACAATCTAATCCGACATATGAACATCAAATTTTCGCTCGCTATAGTGCCGAAATAATTGATAGTGTTCTCTGCCAATAAACGTAGTGCAGATGGGAAACCTAAAAATAAGTAGAGATTAAAAAGTGTTAAAGTTTGGAATGACCTAGCCCTTGTCTATAAGAACCTCTCAAAATTCTAGTACGAATCTAAAGTTCTCGTCGTAGGCCATGAGCCTTTCTCGACAAGAGCGGCGGCAGATCTTGTTTCCTCGTCATCCCTACAAAGTGCTCCCAGAACTCTTAGACGTTCTACCTCACTACTTGTTGTCTTTCTGCTTCTTAGATTTCTTTTGCTTCAAATAGTCTGCTAAGTGCATAAGGTATATTGAAACATTGGTTATAATTCGCATTCCTTGCATGAAAGTTTCAGCAGATTACAGTAGAGTATTAAATAATTATACCGTAATCGACATTAAAAGTAAATTATTCCCGCTAAAATCTAAATGACCCGACCCTCACATTCTCAAGGTATCTATCAGAGGTATTGCAGCGAATACGAATTGCCTTTCTAGCAAAGATTATTGATTTCACTTATTACTTGAACTCTGTCCATAAAAAGAAGTATATAGATCGACACTCTTTCTATCGTAATGAATAAGTCAGCATTAGTAATCGTGACTTTAGCCACTGTGATCGTTGTAGCATCAACGGCGAAAGCGACATACGGAGAAATTCTGGAACGTGATATAGACGAAGCAACCGGCAACGCCACGGCAGGAGTAGCACCAGAAGAAAGTATCGATATCAACCCACTGGAAGCACTACCCAATAACGGTACTGTCACTATGAATATGGAGGGGGCAATTGACACTAACATGAACGACATACCACCGCCAGGGGTTACTGTTCTCATATCTAACGACTCGGTCACAGTAACAAACCACGAGGTCACACTCGAGGAGTAGACCAGTGGAGTACTACGATAAGGACTGTGTATACAGATACCAGTGGCTAAGGCACGGCCTTAGCACAGATGATGACAAGTAAAATACACGTTTGCCGAATCTTTATCGTCAGCCTCATCACATGTTCTTCATTGTAATGCGTATAATTCACATAATATTGAACTTCTACCACTGACTTTTACTGAATTTTATAAGAGTAAGCGTATAATTCACATAATATTGAACTTCTACCACTGACTTTTACTGAATTTTATAAGAGTAACAATACAGTGACAAGATAGTGTAACTGAATGTATGTATTTGTATGAGACTTCACATCATAAAAATACCATATCTATAACATGTCTATAACATGGTATCATTCAAAGTTAGTTGGCTTACTCTAGTCACTAAATCTAAAGATATTTACTATCCACGGCTACGGATTCCTAATCTCAAACCGTACTTTTCATTGGAATTGTTTTTCCTCGAGGAACTTCACAGGTTAAGAATCCTAAAACTTTAAGAGGTGTTTCATGAATAAGAATCTGTGGGACTATTTACTTTTCTATTGTTAGTGGTGATGGTTCTTGCGGTCATCGGCATAGGTTGGGAAACATTCTCAGTGGGAGTGATTAATGGATTTGAGAGGGTGATAGATGTAGGCGCGCCTTTCGTCAAGGACTTGACTCAAGAGGCAAAGGATATCGTTAATGATCCTAATTTAGTGGTGACGATCTAATTCAAACCTTTACAGTCTGATATTATTTCTACAAGATTCTTCTAGTAGTTATATTAGTCATAAATAAGTATAGATATCTTCCCTAATAAGACAGAATAACAGATGCCTCGGCAACTCAGACATAGATCAAGATCAGAAATAATATCGTCTATTCTTGAGGTAACTAATGGCAGCACGATACGGATTACGGAAATTCAATTCAAGACATATTTATCATACAACATTCTAAAGGAATATTTGGTCCATCTACTTCAATGTGACCTGATTGAATATATTGAGGGGGAAAGGGCATTCAAAACCACTCCAAAAGGAATGCAGGCATTAATGACATATAATAGGATGGATGAATTGTTAGTCAAATCTCATTGATTGTAATAGATTAATTTCTTGATATTTCGAGATTTTAGATATTCGCGCGCTAAAATTTTGTTGACCACTTTACAGTAAGGTGAATTTGTGTGTTACTCTGATAGATTCTGAATTATGGGAATGGTATTACTGAGGGAATTTGTTCTTCAATGTTTCCATCGTCATCCTCTTTGTTATTATTTGATTCTTCTTGTCCTGACGATGAAGGAGGACAATCCACTGGTGAGAATGTTTGGCGACTGCATTCTGTAGATCCTTGTGCATCGAAGCCAGACACAGTGACAAAATATCCTAGTAACACGAGAAAGAAGACCAATATCCATTTGAAAGACGAGGACGGCAATCTTACTTTTCGACAAATCATACCGGTCAACCATCAATATTTGATTTACCGATCAGGAATCTATCATAATTGTATAGAAGATACATATCTAGATCAGTCTCTATTTCATAAGAATTCCTCACCATCAAATTGCCATAACAGCAACACCATCAAATTTCGCTGCATATTTCTGATTTCCCAAACATTCGAAGATTTATTACGATCCTTATCTGTTAGATGTTCATATATATAACGGATAATTGTGATTACCTTAGTGAATGAATGAGAAAGAAGTTATGAAGACTTGTCTGTCATACACAGTTGTTTTAGAAATTAGTCCGAAATTTTACTCAACATGGGATTATAGCAGCTCGCATTGATTTTTGTGTTGTATTGATTTCTGTGTTGTAAACAACGAGATTTGACTTTTGCTATATTGGATAAAAACAAGTAATTATGATCACTGTATCAGTCTTTGACATACCTAATATTCCTATCCGGTGACCCAGATTCTTTTTTTATTTTGATCACTAAAGTATTACTAACTCTATTGAATATTCTCTGCCGTCTTTCATTTGTAAATATCCACCCCAGAATCACATCAAAAGGAAGGAGGAAAGCCTTTCCAAAAGCTGCTAGGGCCACCTTTTTCCCTTCTGCAACTTTTCCATCTAGATTAGTTGTCTTTAGATTCATTACCTTTTTTCCAAGTGATTGGCCTGTTGTTGATTCAAAATACGTCCAGTATAGAAAGAATACTAAGCTTGATATTAGATAGTGGGAAGGTTGTGGTCCTCTTGACTCCCCTTCTACATCCTCTGCTGAATAATAGAACCAGAACGGAATAGACAAAAGGGCGAACAGGATTGCTAGACCGATTGAAACAATCACAAAGTCTATGAGCCAAGCAACAAATCTTTCAGTCCACCTAGCTAATATTATCTCACTTGGATGTGCTTCATTCGATGATGATTCACCCATAGCAGACATATCTGATCATATACGTATTAAGCTTTGTAGTTATAGATGATACCACCTATCAGAATAGGATCACCAATTATTGACACATTAGGTTGGGCTATGAGGTTGGGCTATGAGGCTCGGCATGGATTGAAGGCTCAGACGATATCATATGATATTATACATGGTGATAGGTGAATTAAATCACCTTTGTCAAACTTGACCGGACGATATAGAGACATAAGCTCCGTTTAGGCTATGCATCAGTTGTTCGCCTCCTAAACGAATAGTACATCGTTTCCTCTTTTGTCTCAGGGTCGACAACCAATGACTGGAAAATCTTTTTTTGCGATACTAGCATTCGAAGTGATTCTTTAATTTCGGTCAACTTATCAAGATCCTTTGTGGAGGAGGGAATATCATCATCGGTGTCCAATACAACTTTCAGAACCTCTTTGGCAATATCGCTTTCCGAATGTGAGACCGTTTCATTCTTAAGATACCGTTCGATCAGTGTGGTATATGTACCTACGTTATCTCTTCTGCCACTTGTTACCGCATTGTCACCATTTGACTGTATGTCAGACATATCTTAGTTGGGAGTATGTTGATTTATAGGTATTGTGCTTTGGTTTTTTGGATTACACCAGCACCCTTTGAAATTGGATTAAAGATAATCCCGTATCATTATTCTTCCTTCTTCGACTCAGCTTATTTGGGGACAATCCTGTTGTATGAATAATAGGATTTATAAAAAATGTACTATGAATTCCACTGAAACTGGCTTTTAAAAGGCAACAATATAGCAATTATTGAAATGCTTCCTAAGGTAGGACGATTTGGCCAAGATTAAAATCAATGTAAGGCATAAGTCGTTTTCGTCAATTCGCTTATTCTTGGTTCCTGATTGTTCTAGATTTCGATTGTTATTACTGCCAATACTATCACTAGTAACTCGGGTTTGAACGAAGTTAGCATAGCAAGGACAGCTAGCGATCAACCAAGTTGATTGACAGTTAGTACAAGTAAAACGTTGCTGTTTATTCCTAAACATGGGATCAAGATTACCTATAGGAATGTTCCCGCATTATACTAGTTGGTTGTTTTGCTGGCAACCTTAATCATTTGTTGAAACAACAATGGGTTACCATTTCAGCCTTGAAGGGTTTAAGTTGGTTTACCACTCCGAGGTTGATTGATTGATGTGATAAATCAAGGTATTACTCTAATGCAGGTAGTCACATCTATTAGGTAGTTAATCGTATTAGGTTTCGAATCCAATATGAAGTTTGGCTTGCAGCATCCCAATTTTAGCTATGACTACAGCAACCAGAATACTTCTCAGATTATTGATACTCTCGGTAATCTAGTGGTAAAAGCGGAAAACAAGGGTTTTGATTCTTTTTGGGTAATGGATCATTTTCATCAGATTTCAGTAGTCGGGGAGCCAGAAGAACCAATGCTTGAAGGTTGGACAACAATATCTGTACTTGCCGGTATCACCACCAGGATAAAACTGGGTACTCTTGTGACAGGTGTCATATACCGCTATCCTTCAATACTAGCTAAAATTGCTGCCACGCTGGATGTTTTAAGCAAGGGAAGACTCTTTTTGGGAATAGGCGCATCTTGGAATGAAGAAGAATCATTAGCGTATGGCATTGGAGAAAGAACAATTAATAATGGTAATAGTAAAGGACTTTCTCGTATTTCTTTTCCATCTAACAAGGAACGACTACTTCGCTTAGAAGAGGCTTTACAAATAATACGCAAGTTGTGGACAGAGGAGCCATCTGCCTCATTCGAAGGCAAGTACTACCGAATACATAATGCCTATTGCAATCCCAAACCGATACAGAAGCCCACACCACCGATTCTTGTAGGCGGGAGTGGTGAGAAAAGAACCTTGAATATAGTAGCCAAGTATGCTGATGCATGCAACCTCTTTGGATCTGCTGAAACAGTAAAGAAAAAGCTCGAAATTTTGAAAGCTCATTGCAAGAGTGTGGATAGAGACTACGATTCTATCTTGAAAACCAAACTTGGAGTCGTAGTAATTGATAATGATGGGAGGAAGGCTAAGAAAAGGGTACAACAGGCTTTCATGGGTATGCCGGAGGCGCACCTAAAAGAATTCGCAATTTATGGTACTCCAGAGGAAGTATTAAAGCAGATTAGAGAGTTTGAACATGTTGGTATCCAATATCTTATTGTTGACTTAGATCCACAAAGGGAAATTGAAGCGCTAGAAATATTTGTAGACGAAATTATCAAGAGATATTGAATGTGAAATGTAAAAACAACATCAGAATGATGTCCGAGCTGCATTATCTAATTAATGATCTGTTCGTTGTCCAAAGTTATAATCCTGTGCAAGGAAACTCTAACAGGTTGAGCTATAACTTAACCTAGTTCCGGAACACCGATCCAACCCCGGCCGTCCTACTTTTAGATATTCTCACATCATTCAGTACATAGTCAAGATCGTCGATAAGCAAGATTTGCAGAGGTACTTTAGTATTAGCAAGAATTCCAAACCTTCGGTTCATACGTGTTACTTATCCAACAATGGAAAATGTGGCTCTATTGGAATATATTTGAAAACCCTAAGAAAACGTAAAGTGGTATGTTGTAGTTTATGATTGTGTCCCCTTCGAAGGGGAATTATTAACCCCGTTCTAGTGTCTTTGACGGCCTAGAAGAAAGGAAACTCGTGATGAAATAATATTCAAACGAACTACTGGTTTAGGAATTCCGACGGGCAGCTCCTTCTAAATAGTAACTTGCTTTTCAGTCTTCCCTTAAATAGTGCTAGTGAGTACATCTAAGGTTATATGGTGAATATGAAACATGTCTTTAGATATAACACGCGAAATTGAATGGAATACTTTGGTATTGGACAAGAACCTAGTAGCAGCTGACTTCTGGGCTCCATGGTGCCCATATTGTATGAGATTGAAGCCGATATTCGAATCGATCGCTAGCAGGTTTCCTGAGATAAGATTCGTCAAAATTAATGTTGAAGAACAACAGGAGTTGGCATCGAGATATGGGATACGAGGCATACCTGTAATAAAGTTCTTTTGTGAAGAGAAGGAAGTCGGAGAGATCGTTGGATATCTACCTCAAGTTGAATTGGAGAAAAAGGTTATTGAAATTGGTAACGGAGCTCATGCTTGTCTGGCCAACACCTCATTAATGCGATAATGATGGTTATACGATAGGGTTATACCATGGTGTGTACTCCATCCAAACTTTAATTCCATCTGATGGCATTTTAGCGCATGAGGCTCGCTTGGCAGCTCGTAGTTGACATGAAAGACATTTTTCAAATAACTAGATTAGTTGTTGATTGTACTTAGATCGATATAGTCATCAATGCGATCTGAAACATACTTGATTCACAGTAAACCAGAATCTTGAGGGATTATCAGGAAATTATCGCTCGAAGATACTGGAATGTGTACGAGCAAGTCAAGGTATCACAAAAACTAGGATGATGTATTAAGTACAAATATCCTTTACCCAGGCTTAACATGTTTAAGCAGACTAAGCAAAAATAGATAGACTAAGCAATTAGTTATAGACCATTTCTAGAATGATTACATTATATGGTATAAAAACTGCGACGCCCAAGAAAAGAATCTACTTTATGTAAAATGGTGACTCGGGTTTGTACTCCGTTCAACGAAGATCACTATTGTGATGAATGCGAACACGGAGCTGGCTGATAATAGCGCCTTTACTTAAGGGAGTAACGCAGGTTTAATCTCCCCGCTCATAGAATAAGCACCAAGACTCCACTGAAGTATTACATGAATGAAAGTGAGAGCTGATATCCTAAGCATATCTGAGTTGACAAATAAGTGTCAAGCGTGTGGGGGGCTTCATAAATACTGTCTATGACACAACCTAGAGTTTGTTAATTGCTAAGTCAAGTCATTCACTTAAGCTTATAGAAGTGACAAATAATAAAAATAAGATAGAACTAGGCCAGTAGTTTATTCGCTGGAGTGGCTTCCTGGTCTAATAACGCTATGTTTTCCCAACCGTGGACATGTTGCCCACCTTCCTCCTTTGAGCTTGCCGCAATTAGATCCATAAATGATTCACCTTCCAGAACCTTAGAACACCATATGCATTTCCACTTACCCAAGTCAAATTCTAATACCTTAAAGGCAACATACCTTATTAACTTATTCATATTAGTATAATACATACATTAGACGGTCACTAAGAACCTTAAGTCTGTCTATGCATATGTTCACTCAGACAATTTGGCATTTAGATCATATAGCGTTTTAAATAATTGAATTAAAATGTAGAGCGAGGTGTGGTATTATTTGACCAACCGCTATTATGAGAAGGAACTTAAGGGTATTTTGTCACTAGATCGTATAGACGTGGGGCGTGGGCTAGTCTTCCCTACTTCACCACCCAGCTTTGGTTATTATTAGTTAGATGGTTCAAAATTCTGGTTAATCCAACAATCTCTGCACAAAGCGAAATCGTCTTCAACAAATAACCCTACTTCAGTTACGGATAGCTGCTTGCGACAACTGTTACAGTATTTCAACATGACCTCCTGTATTCTTGCTGCTACTCTCATATAAAATGCATTGTGCATATTGCTGTAATGTCTATTTGAGCTTGCGTACTAAATATCACTAGTGATTCGTCCTGTTAAGCCTAGGCTAGTATTTGTGTTTCAATATCTCTGTGATCAGTATAGACACACAGGAATCTGTCCATTCTTTCATTCAATGGCATTATTCCGATCTTCACAAATCTGTTTACTGAGCTTTGTTGCCGGTGTGTCTTTCAGAATTCTCGGTTGACAGGGACAACACAGTTATTGAAGAACTGGAAAGCTTCATTTTTAGGTTCACAAAAGCATAATGCATCATTTGAGGATGATGACCTGATCGCTCCAGTGCCCCTTATACATGCAGCACAATTTTTGGCAGACGACTGTCCAAACAAAAGCTTACCACGATTATCAACCAAAGCCGCAAAATTGACGCTCCTGTTTCTGTGTATCATCGTCAAGCATACCTGGCGAAAATATTCTCGCTCTTGCATTGCCAATCATGAATACTGGTTTAGAGGATTTATTGATTCCGCATAGTTTTCACTTTTTCTATATACCTCCAATAGTTTTTGATCTAATCATCCGCAACCAACAATACCCATATAGCTACAATGACACGATGTGGATATATCGTAATAAATGGCATCAAATTCCATTCTCACTCATCCAAGGAACATCAACTAAATTTCAATGTTGCTAACTATGATCTATATTAACTATTGACATAAACCAAATTCGTTTAGGAAGGGTATTTTAATTTGTGCAATAGTTGAATTTAACACATGCAATTGTACGGATAGCAAGTGCATATAAAGAATGGTGGTGGAACCACTTTTCTGAGTTTTTGCAGCCATTCAACCCCTCAGGAAAGAGGACGTTTTTATCATAATACTACGATCATGTGTCATAATACCACGATCATAATACTACGATCATAATACTACGATCATGTATCTTGACATACTTATTCAATATTGAATATTGAATAATAAAATAAAGTGTTTTGGTACTATGATTGTGCTTTTATCTGAATTATTATTACAAAGAATTAAAGGACATAATGACATGACTGTAATAGTGCCGGCGACATTATTCTTCAATCCATCAATAACTGATATGGTTCCATTCATAAAATTTGATACGTAGACGTTACCATTGTTTTTATCATATGCTATACCATTAGATCGCGAACGGGATTATTTTCATCTCTCTAATTCTATCTGGTTGAGAAAAGATTACGATTTCTGTCAGTGGGCTGGATTTAGCGTTCACATCTGTACAGCTATTTCGTCAGTACCAAATCAAAGAGAGTTATTTCTGTCAATATATATCTACAGATCTGAACTTCGAAGAGGTTGTGCTTCAGTCTTAGAGGATAACCTTTACACAGATCGACATTTGAAGTTCTATTTGAGGCTCTGTCCAACACTATTACTCTCAACGCTAAGCATAAAGGAGTGAACATACATTACCCTAAAACATGATTCAAAAAGAAAACAGTCCATCTTGTGTTCACTTAGATCAAGAAATTAAAAATGTCACTCCCAAAACTCCTGATGGCTGCGAAGAGTGCTTACAGATGAGGTCCATGTGGGTACACCTGCGTCTATGTTTGAGTTGCGGCCATGTAGGGTGCTGTGATCAATCCATTAATAAACACGGAACAAAACATTTCCATAGAAGTGGACATCCAGTTATTAGATCATACGAACCTGGAGAGAATTGGAAATGGTGTTTCATTGACGAAATATTCCAGGAATGATGATTTTTTGTGTTGATTGTTTTGTTGTAGTCCTAGGATAGTTGTTTTAGTCGCAAATCGTGAAGATATGGATATACGTGAGCAGACAGGATACGGTATTATGGGAACATATGATTATTCAAGGGTAGAACAGAATACTGGAGCATTCTTGGAAAGTTTGCAAAAGAATTCAGGGCCACCAATCTATAAACTATCACCGGAGCAGGCACGTAATGTCCTCTCAACCGTTCAGGCAGCTCCTATCGAAAAACTTAAAGCTGATATAGAGAACCGTACTATTCCAGGCGGTCCTACTGGCGAAGTATATGTCCAGATAGTGAGGCCTCCAGGTACCCAAAGCACAAATCTACCTGTTGTAGACTGCTAGATGCGATGGTATTGTGGGTTAGTGGGGACGAACCATCTCGAGCTAAGATGATGCCTATTAAGCGAGCATGAACTGAAGAAGAATGTCTGACCATGCGCTAGGTTGTAATAGAAAAAATATCAGATATAAGTGAGAGCCCGATTTTGCATAACGCAGATAAAAATAATTCTTGCTCATACTATCAAATGAATACCAAATATGTGTTCGTAATAGCAGCGATGGCGGTAATGCTCGTTGGTGCAACGGCACTTGCGACCGAAGATGCATTTGCAGGAAAGAAGAAAGAGTACAGTCAGGCAACCAGTCAAGCCAATGCATGTGGGAATGGTAAACTACCAATAAATGTCTTCTGTCAAAACATTGACTCACAAGTTCAGGGCGATGAAAACGCAGTAGCGGCCACTGGTGCACAGCAAGCGGAAGACTAACAAATCAAATCTTTCTTTTTTATTTTCAGGTTCTCGATAGTAAAATTGTAGTCTACGAGATTTTTATTTAAAATTAATCTGTATTGGCTTATGTAATTGATACTCAACTTATGTATTATATTGTTTTTTCTTAACTGAGATAACTCCCACTCACAAGTTACTATTGTCAGAGTATGAAATATGAAGCGATAGCTGCATGTGGGATAATTATGATTTTAGTAATTATTTTACTCGTGTCTTCGCGTTCCGTGTTTGCGGGTAGTTACGAAAAGGGTCAGGTTATATCACAAACCAATGAATGTGGAAGCTATTGGTTCCCATTGGATGTGTTATGTTCTAATTTAGGTTCTCAGATTCAGGGTGAAAAGAATATTATTGCGATTGCAGCTCCTGACCAAGAACAAGATGAAAATTCACAGGTCACTCACATCTTTACTCCATTTCCATAGAAGTAGTTCCTCACTGGCTTGAATTAGTCTTCTAGTATTAGTATGTGTGTGATATTGTATCATTGAACCTGGCTTACTGTTCGGGTGGTCAAGTCAGAGGAGAGGGCAGGATCGTTTACAGACCTGCAAATGATGTTCTAGATCTGGAAATTAACTAATACAACACAAACCTAAAATCAGGTTGTAGCGTCGACAGTTCTAATTTGTAGCAAGCAGTAGCAGACAGAAAGGAGGGAAGACTAATTTCGATGCGATAGAATTTACTACAAACAGTTCAAGAATAGAGAGTTGCCAGGATGCCATGCAACAATGCACCATCTTGTTGCATGGCCATACTGTGGCTGGCATTTTCATCGGTATTGTCATCAAATTCTCTCTGGAAGCTAATGAGATAGTATAATATTATCATAGATAATTGTTCCACAAACCCAATC
>Ga0307429_1000936_pt1 | contig 14965 bp, 9 predicted proteins | sample SalMarWE160230MG_FD_202151 | JGI IMG/M metagenome (GOLD analysis project Ga0307429, IMG submission 202151) | Salt marsh sediment microbial communities from the Plum Island Ecosystem LTER, Massachusetts, United States - WE1603-230 | ecosystem: Environmental > Aquatic > Marine > Intertidal zone >...
GATCTTCTCCCTCAAAAACAGCCTCCACATTTCCATCCCATCTATTTCCAACCCAGCCAGTTATCCCCAGGCTATAGGCCTGGCTACGAGTCTCGGCCCGGAAAAATACCCCCTGCACCCTACCCTTAATCAAGACATGAGCCCTTACCTTCTTCACTCCCATTTCCTTTTCTTATTTCGTACCTATTCACCGCAGAGATGTCAAAAAGAAGAAAAGGGATCAAAACCTTTTGTTGAATGTCAAACGTTGAGACCTGACCCCAATTCACATTAGGCCTCGGTCTTTCAGGCTAATATACTTTTTACCACCAATGATGATGTGGTCGAGTAGGTCGATAGCCAAGGTCTTTCCCACCTCTTGCATCTGTCTGGTTACCTTTAGATCCTCATCACTGGGATTGGGATCGCCGGAAGGATGATTGTGAGCGATGATTAATCCGGCGGCTAGATACTCTATGGCTGGTTGGAATACCTCCCGTGGATGGACTAAATTAGCAGTGAGGGTGCCAATGGAGATAATCTCATCATGGATAATTTTATTTCTTGTATTAAGATATAATCCACGAAACTGTTCCTTTTTCAGTTTTCCCATATCCTCCAGGTACCGATAGACATCCTCAGGGTTCCTGATGGTGGGCATCTTGCCTGGCTCTTCCTGAAAGAACCTTCTGCCCAGCTCAAAACAGGCCACTACCTGACAGGCTTTAACGGGAGGAATGCCTAGAGTTTCGATTAGACGTGCCACATTCTTTTCCTGGGTTATCGCTTTAGAGCCGTATTCCTTGATTATACGATGGGATAACTCCAGTACAGTCTCTCCTCTATACCCTGTGTTTAAGATAATCGCCATAAGTTCCGGGGTCTTCAGGACATCGGGGCCGTATTTTATCAGCTTTTCCCTAGGTCTTTGACAAGCCGGGAGCTCTTTCAACTTCACCCGATAACGATCTGAACTTCTCATCTGCAGTTCCTGTAACTGTTCACCGCAAAGATCGCGGAGTGCGCAAGAGATGAGTCAAAAAGAAAGACTTGATGAAATAACAGAAAAATTAGAAAAACAAGACAAGCGCCACTTCCTGAGGCATGGACTTCAAGGTTTCAAGGAGCCAGAGGTTCAAGGATAAACCCCTTGCCTTTTTTTCCCTTTACCTGCTTTGTCTCCTCTACTCCTCTAATCCTTTGATCCTTCTGATCCCCTTCCCCCTCAAGTTATTATCGGCGTTTAAATAGAAATGTCAAATGTTGAGACCTGACCCCTAAATTGCACGTAGCTAAATAATCACGTCCCCTTTTTACCTTTTTTCCCTTAGTCCTCACTTAGCCAAAGCGACTTCGATCCTAAAAGATCTTCTACCTCGGAGATTAGGGAATCGGTGAAGCCCACCTTTATCGACTTTGACCTGATGATTGTTTCCTCCCCACCTTTATTGCTGAAATGAAGGTAAATGTTATGTTTCCCCTTATAAGAACAAAGAATCTCCTTTAATCTAACAAGTTTCTCCTTCTCCAACCTATCTTCCTTCAGGTTAATATGGAGGTTGTGAGTAACATCCTTAATCCTGGAGAAGGGAAGTACCTCCTGGGCGATTACCTTGGGGGGTGTACTGGCAGTATCTAGTTTACCCTTAACCAGAACAAGACCTCCCTCTTTGATGTAAGAGGCATATTCTTCATAGAGACTGGAAAACACAACTACCTCTATCTCAGTTTCTAAATCCTCCAGGGTAAAGAAAGCCATTCTCTTCCCTTTTCGGTCCTTTTTCTGGATAATGGTAGTTATAACCCCCATAATCCTTATCTTCTCTCTATCCCTCATCCCGGATAGATCATAAATGGAGTTAGCCAAATAATGGGTAATTTTTTTTTGATATTTCTCCAGAGGATGCCCACTTACATAGATACCCAGAAGTTCTTTTTCCCAGGCCAATCTCCTTGACTGGGGAGCCTCCTCTATCTCAGGAAATCTCTCCTTAGCTATTGACTCTCCTCTTTTCCCCAGCGTCCCAAAGAATGACAACTGCCCTCTTTCCCTATCGGCCTGAACCCGTGAGGCCTCCTCTGTTGCTTCATTAATTGCGGCCAGATTCTGAGACCGGTTACCGACCAGAGAATCAAAGGCTCCACACTTGACCAAACTCTCTATTACCCGCTTATTCACTGTCCTAAGATCCACTCGGGTGCAAAAGTCAAAAACGGAACTGAACTCACCCTCCTTCTCCCTCACTTTAAGAACGGATGAAATAGCTGCCTCTCCTACATTTTTTACCGCCGTAAGTCCAAAACGTATCTTATCCCCGGCTACCATAAATTTGGCTGACGATTGATTTATATCCGGCGGAAGCACTTCTATTCCCATTCTCCTGCATTCATTAATATAGAGGACGAGTTTATCTGTATTTTCCCTCTCCGAGGTAAGCAGAGCAGCCATAAACTCAAGTGGATAGTTAGCCTTAAGATAGGCCGTCTGATAAGAGATAAGAGCATAACCGGCAGAATGCGACTTATTAAAGCCGTACCCGGCAAAATGAGCCATTAGTTCAAAAATTCGTTTAGCCACCACCGAATCAAGTCCTTTTTCTTTTGCTCCTTCTATGAATTTATCCCTCTGTTCATCCATTAATCTTGGGATCTTTTTCCCCATAGCTCTCCTTAAGATATCAGCTCTCCCCAGACTAAAACCAGCCAGTATATTGGCGATTCGCATTACTTGCTCCTGGTAAAGAATAACGCCATAAGTTTCCTCCAGAATTGGCTTAAGCTCAGGATGTAGGTACTGAACCTTACTTTGACCATGCTTTCTCTTAATGAAATCGTCCATCATTCGGCTGTGCAGGGGTCCGGGCCTATATAGGGCAAGAACGGCAATGAGATCCTCAAATTTTTCCGGACAGAGTTTCTTTAGTAGATCTTGCATTCCTCTACTTTCTAACTGAAAGACTCCCAGTGTTTCTCCTGCCGAAAGGAGCCGGTAGGTTTTCTCATCCTCAAGAGAAATTCGATCTAGATCAATCTCTTCCCCTTTCTGCTGCTTGATTATCACTAGAGTGTCCTGGATCGCATTTAAGGTCTTGAGACCAAGAAAGTCAATCTTAAGTAGGCCAATAGCCTCCAGAGAATGCATCTCATACTGTGTAGTCATCTCATTCTTGGGGGTTCGATATAAGGGCGTGTAGTGGGTGAGTTTATCCGGTGCTATTACTACCCCGGCAGCATGGGTAGAGGCATGACGAGTTAAGCCCTCTATACTCTGGGCTATCTCGAAAAGATTTTTTATATCTGGATCTTCTTTGATAAGCTCCTTTAACTCTGTGCTTTCCTCTATGGCTGTTTTTAGCGATCTATTAAAGGAAATAAGTTTAGCAATCCGATCCACCTTGCTATAGGGAATGCCTAAGACTCTTCCCACATCTCTTACGGCTCCCCTAGCTGCCATAGTTCCAAAGGTGATAATCTGAGCTACATTTTCTTTCCCATATTTTCTCCTTACATAATTGATGACCTCCCCTCTTCTCTCATCCTGGATATCTATGTCAATATCAGGCATGGCAGTCCTTTCTGGATTCAAGAACCGCTCAAAGAGGAGCTCATAAGCAAGGGGGTTAATGTTGGTTATTCCCAGAAGATAGGCAACCAGGCTTCCGGTTACCGAGCCTCTGCCCGGACCCACTAAGATTTGCTTCTCCTTCGCATACCTGATAAAATCCCAGACGACAAGAAAGTAGCCGGCGTATCCCATCCGGCCAATTACGTTAAGCTCTACTTCCAATCTCTTGAGCACGGTAGAGGAAGCAGTAGCATACCGATTAGATAATCCTTCCTGGCAAAGTTTTTTCAAATATCCATTTAAATCATAGCCGGAAGGGACCTGGTAGTGAGGAAGATGTATTTTCCCTAGATCCAGTTTGAGATTACACTTTTCAGAGATGGCCTTGGTATTGGATATGGCCTCGGGAAGAGCGGAGAAAACCTTCCCCATCTCCTCAGGAGAACGAAAGTAAAACTCCGAAGAAGCAAACTTCAGGCGATCGGTGTCCTTTAGAGTCTTGCCGGTTTGAATACAAAGGAGGACATCCTGAGCTCTGGCATCTTTTCGGTAAAGATAATGCACATCATTGGTAGCAACGAGAGGGATGGAAAGCTCACGAGAAAGCTGGACTAGAGCCTGGTTGATCTCCTTTTGCTCCTCCAGACCTGTGTCTTGTACTTCCAGGTAGAAATCATCCTTATAAAGGTCCTGATAGAAAAGACAAACCTGTCTTGCCTCATCAAACCTGCCCTTCTGAAGCAAAGAGGGAATCTCACCCTTCATGCAGCCAGAAAGAACTACCAATCCTTCTTTCTTACGGGAAAGGATCTCTTTATCAAGGCGAGGATGGTAATAAAAACCTTCCAAAAAGCCAATTGTTACCAATTCCATGAGATTATGATAGCCTTTTTTATCCTTAGCCAGCAGAGTTAAGTGATAGGAGATAGTCTCTCCCTTTACTTTCTTTTTTTTGAATCGGGACCCGGGAGCCAAGTAGATCTCGCAGCCCAGGATAGGCTTTATTCCTCTTTTGCTGGCAATTTGATAGAACTCTACTGCTCCAAATAGGTTGCCGTGATCGGTCAGAGCTAAGGCAGGCATATCAAATTTATAGGCCTGATTAACTAATTGAGAAATGGAAGAAGCTCCATCCAGAAGACTATACTCGCTGTGGGTGTGAAGGTGGGTAAATTCACTCATACTTAATCCTTTATTGTATCTTACAAGATATTCAGTCCCTGTCAATTTGACAAAAAAAATGGCATAGTATAATATATTTAAAACTCTAGAGAGGGAAATAATAAATGAAGAAAATATGGATACTAGGATTGGGGATTTTTCTGTTCAGTTTTTTTCTTCTTCCTCAGGTCTGGGGGGAAGAACAGGCTTATAAGGAATTTATATTTGCTCAGGGTCTATATGAAGATGGCAAATTCGGTTTAGCAGCCGTTCAATTTCAAAAGTTCATCGAAGATTTTCCAGAAAATAGAAATTGTGATAGAGCGCAATACTTACTGGGAGCATGTTTCTGGAATCAGGAAAAATATGAGGAAGCCATCTCTGCTTTTGACAGGCTTCTTCAAAAATATCCCGAAAGCGACTGGGTCGATGATAGCCTTTATCAAGTGGGGGAAAACTATTATCGCCTGAGAAATTATGTAGAGGCTATCCCTTATTATGAGACGTTAATTGAAAACTACCCTCAAAGTAATCTTGTTACCCCTTCCCTTTATTCATTGGGATACGTCTATGTTGAGCAAAAAAACTACGAGGGGAGTCTGCGAGTCTTCAAGAAACTGCGAGATGAGTTTCCTGAATTTAAGCAGGTCTCTGAAGTTCACTACATCATTGCCAAGATCCTCTATGATAACAAAAGATATCCCGAGGCTATTGATGAATACTCTACTTTCATCCGTGCTTTCCCAACTTCAAAATATCGATCTAACGTCCATCTGGAAAGGGGATGGGCTTATTTCGAAGAGGGAAATTACGGTAAAGCTAGGGATGACTTTGCTGCAGTAGGAGGCTTTTTCTGGCTGGGAGAGTCTCTCTATAATCTGGGTCAATTTAGAGAGGCAAGGAAGGCTTATGAGAAAGCTTTAGAAAAGCCCGAGCCAACCTGGAAACCACAGGCCTATTATGGCGTTGCTTATACTTATTTTAAGGAAAAAAATTATCCCCAGGCGGCCGATGCTTTTGAAAAATACATCGCTGCCTTCCCAGATTCACCTAATCTTGCCGAATCCTGGACTCGTCTGGGAGATTGCCTCTATTTCCAGAACAAGTTTTCCTCTGCTAGAGAAAGTTACTTGACGGTAGTAACCAATTATCCGCAAAGTGAATTTGTTCCGGATTCTCTTTATGGAATTGCTTATACTTATCTCGATGAGAAAACATATGAGGAGGCGGAAAATTATTTAAGTCAGCTAATTAAAAAATTCCCTAACTTTGAAAATATTCCAGATGCAACTTTCTGGTTGGGAGAATCTTTCCTTAACCTTTCCCAATATGGAAAAGCACTTGAAGCATTCCAGAAGGTCATCATTGATTATCCTGATGATCCACTAGCCGCACGTTCTCAATACGAGAGTGGGTGGTGTTATTTAAAACAAAACCGGTTTGAGGTTGCCACCACTGAATTTGACAAGGTCATCCAGAATTACCCTCAGTCTAAGTGGGTCGATAATGCCCTCCTGATGATGGGAAGTAGCCTTTTTAATTTGAAGAAGTTTCGAGAGGCTATTCAGACCTACTCAAAGATAGAGAAAAATTACCCAACTTCAAATCTCGTTCCCACCTCAATTTATCAAATCGCCGCCTCTCATTTCAATCTCGGTGAGTATGATGAGGCAAGACAACGGTATCAACGATTTCTAACCCTTTATCCTGAGGACAGAAATGCCCCTAATGCTCAATTGTTCATTGGCTGGACCTACTTTAAACAAATTGAATGGGAGCAAGCCAAAGAAGCGCTCCAAAAAGTAATTCTCAATTACCCCCAGGAAGAACAGCTTCATCCAGATGCCTATTCTCTTATAGGAGAGTGCAATTATAATCAGGAAAAATATGAAGAAGCTTTAAACACTTTCGAAACCTTGATCGGGAAATATCCAAACAGCAACTTTATTCCTCACGCCTGGCTTAGAATAGGGGAATGTTATGAGCAGATGAATCAAACAGAGAAGTCCTTGGAAGTTTTCCGTAAAGTGATAAGAGACTATCCCAATTTTGAGAGAGCTGATTATGCCCAGTGGAAGATAGCCATTCATTTTCTGGGAAAAGAAAAGTGGCAGGAAGCTGTTTCAGAAATGGAAAAGCTTATCAATAATTTCCCTGAGAGTTCCTATCTTTCCCAGGCCTATTACAGGACCGGTTGGAGTCTTTACAGATTAGGTAAATTTCCCCAGGCCGCCTCATATTATTCTCAATTTGTTAAGTTATTTCCCCAAGATCCCTTACGAGGAGAAGTTTTTTACCAATTGGGAGAATCTTTATTCAAACAGAAAAAATTTAGAGAGGCTGTCGACTCTTATAGCCAGGCTCTCCAGGTGACCAAAGAGAAAGAGATCATCCTCAACTCCCTTTATGAAAGTGCCCTCTGCTGGGAAAATCTGGGTAATTGGGAAAAGCAAGGAGAAATTCTGGAAAAATTTATCGAACGATTTCCCGAACATGATTTGGCTTCTCTGGCTCACCTAAAACTCGCTAATTCCCTTTTCAATAGGGAAAAAATTGCCCAGGCACGAGAGCACTACTCTTACGTGGTCAAAACTACTGAAGAAAGTCAATTGGCAGTAGAGGCCCAGTTTAGAATGGGAGATGGCTGGTTTAATGAGAAAAAATTCGATAAAGCTATAGTGGAATACCTTAGAGTTCCCATTCTTTATCCCCAGTTTGAGGAATGGGGAGTTAAGGCTCAATTCCGTGTGGGACGTTGTTACGAAGCCTTGGGCAAGTTCGAGGAGGCGAAAAAAACTTACCAAAAGATCCTGCAAGTGGAGTCTCTTAAGGAAGAATACCGAAATGATGCCCAAGAAAGGCTAAGGCAACTGGAAGGTAGGTAAGGAGAAAAAAATGATAAAAACAATATTGCTGTTTGTATTGACCTACTTAATTCTCTTTTCGAACCCTCTTCAGGCACAAGAGCCACCATTGAAAGAGGAGCCACTTCCTACGAAGCTCCCTACTGTCATAGTTAAGGGAACGGATAGGTCTTATTTGGAGATAATAAGGGCGAAGGCTCTTCCCCTCATGGAGTATCGGGGAAAAAAGGAACTAGCCCCACCCTCCATCCAGATCCCTTGGGGTAAAAAGGTCTATTATCATCCGCTTTCTTTTCCCGGTTTAGAAAGATTAGAAAGAAAAGAAAGAAAAGAAAGAAAAGAAAGAAAAGTCATGGAAGGAGCCCCCCTAGCTCCTTTAAAGCCAGGAAAGAAAATCAGTCCAGTTGCTCTTGTTCTCCCTGAGCCTATCTCATCCTTCCCCAGGTTCGCCAAGTATGTACCTGCTAGATATACCAGAATAGAGGCTCTTCCCCTCATGGAGCATCGGGGAAAAAAGGAACTAGCCCCACCCTCCATCCAGATCCCCAGGGGTAAAAGGGTCTATTATCCCAGTCTAAGGAAAGAGTCACCTCTTCCTTACCTTAATCTTTCTGTGTCTTTGGCTCCCCATGACAGCTTCTCATACCAACTAGATTATGGAAGGCAAAAGGAAAGATTTACCGGCTATCTCAGTGCAGGGAGCGTTTCCACTCCACATTGGGTGAAATACGAGCCAGAAGAAGAGCTTTATTTAGGAAAACAGGAAGAAACTATCGCCTCAGAGCTCATCTGGGGTTCTCTGACAAATAGAACGCTGGTACTTAATTTAGAAAGAGAGGCGAAAAAGATTGATCTTCCCAATGAGGAGGAAAGAAATAAGAACGAAATTGAAATAGGAGCGAACCGAAGGCAAGAGTGGAAAACGAGCATTTTTACCATTGACGGCTGGGCTAACAGGTCAGTGGTAAAGGATCCAGAAGTTGACCAGGAAGATATAGCTCTGGGAACCGGATTAGAGCTGCGACTAAAGAAGATCCCTTTAGATATTGGGGTTAGTTTAGATCATAGTTCCTTCAGCGAGAAAACTCAGACTTACTTTTGGCTAGAGAATGATGCTATCACTTTTAAACGAATAAAGGAGCTAACTCTCGGTTTAGGGGGAGGAATGAAGGCAATAACAGCATCAGGCTCTCAATTTTTGCCCTCTCTTAAGTTAACTTACCAGATAAATCCTAGGTTTCAGCTAGGCGTAGGCGGAAAAAGGCATTTTTACCTTGCTCGATTTTCGGATTTATATTTTCTCCAGGATTATGTAGAAATAAATGAGGATCTTGATCCAGTGAAGATCTGGCACTATGAAATTACGCTGGAGTATAAACTCTCCCCTCTGGCAAACCTTTCCCTGGTGGGATTTTACAAAGAGGGCGAAGATACCATTTGGAATTGGAACACTATCAGTTCCCTGGCCAGACCGGAAACTCGTGAGATGAATGTTTCGGGGGGACGTCTAAATCTTTTACTTCACTTCGGTGAAGCATTTGAACAGGGAATCTCTTACACCTTTCAAAAAGCAGAAAATGCCCAAGATGAGACTAAGGTAATTCCCCACTACCCCCAGAATGAGGGAGATCTTTGGCTCATAGGGAGAAGAAACGGTTGGGGAATTGAATTAGGAGCAAAATACATAGGCAAAAGATACTACGAGGAAACAAGCGAGGAGAAGCTTGATAGCGGCTGGATAGAAAGATTCAAAATCTCCAAAAAGATAGGCAAAGCTATAGAGTTGTTTGCTCAGTTGGAATTAAATGATTATGATCTCTGGAGGAATTATCCCCTGGGCAAGGAAAAAATCTCCCTCGGACTTAAAGCCAAACTTTATTGACCCGGCAAATAGCCTGCTAATCAACTTCTTTAGTCAGCAGATTCTACATTAGTTAGAGAAGCAGTTAAAGTTCCTATAGATGTGGGTGCTTGAAACTTCACCGGAAGGTGTCTCTCATCATCAGAAATCCATAGTTTCACTTCCGTCTTATCGGAGGAGGCTACTTCCGAACATAAGAAAGCTGAATAATTTCCGCGGTAGGTTGTCACTTTTTCCTTCTTAAGTACTTTTATCTCCACCTTTCTTAGATTACGACCTTCAATCAAAGAAAGTGAAAAAGATTTCCCCACCCGTAAATCTTGAGCTCTAAGCCAGTAGATTAAGGAAACTGTATCCATAGCTGGAGGTGAAAGCTCTCTCTTAAACTCACCTCTCCAATCCTTAATCAAAGCTACACCTTTAGTCTGATCTAGCTCAATTTCCCGATCTTTGACACGGCTTCCCTCCTCAGAGTGAATTGTCACCCGTAGTGGATAGAGGGTCTTTACATCCACAAAACTTTCTATTTGACGATCAAAATGCCAAAGCAGAGAAATAGGATTAGTCGTCCTCACCCTTGAAAAAAGATAGTAGGTAAGACAACCGTTTATCTTCACCGTATCTTTTATTTCCAGGATTTGCTCTCCCGCGGGAAGACCAAAGAATTTCACCCTATAGGTCAGTTTCTCTCCCGGTTCAAAGGGCTGAATCTCTTCCCCTCTACCAGGAGTAACCAGAAGAAGAAAAAAATAAAAAATTAGACCAATTTTTACTAAACTTCTCCCCTTCATCTCGTCCCTTTGCTGGCAGATAAATCTACCACGCAAGTATCCGTGAATATTTATAAGTATAGCATATGAAGTCGGGTTGTCAAAACCTCGCCTTCTTCGCAGCTGCCTTATGGAAAACACCTTGCCCGGCAGCAAGTTAAGAGGATTTTTGGGGAAACTGAATTTATTGCCAAATTGACATACTTTTATAGTCTATTATGATAACCTATCAGGCTGCCAGACTGAAAGCAAGAAAAGCCAAAAATAAAAAGAGAGAGGTCAATGCTGAATTTACCTGAGAAATTAGCTAAATTAGAGAAAAAAGGTCAGATTATCAAGGTGGGAATTGTAGGAGTAGGGCAGATGGGAGCAGGAGTAGCAACTGTCATCTCTCGGATGAAGGGAATGGATGCTTTGGCTCTTGCCGATATTGATAAGGAAAAGGCTGTAAACGTTTTTGAGGAGATAGGGGTTTTGCGGAAAGATATTTTTTGCTCATCAGATGATCCGGATGAGTGCAGCAGAGCACTGGAGAAAGGGATGCGGGTAGTAACCGATAAAGCTCAGGTTATTCCTCTCCTTCCTTCTCTAAATGCTATAGTTGAGGCTACTGGCATACCTCGGGTGGGTGCAGAAGTTGCTTTTAAGGCCATAAAGAACAAAAAAAACATCATAATGATGAATATAGAAACCGATGTTACAGTTGGTTGCATTCTTGCCGAACTCGCTAAAAATGCAGGTGTAGTTTATTCAGTAGGAGCAGGAGATGAACCAGGTGCCATCAAAGAACTTTATGATTTTGCTAAATCCCTAGGGTTTAAAATAGTAGCAGCAGGAAAAGGCAAAAACAACCCTCTTGATAAAGAAGCAACACCGGAGAACCTGAAAGATATCGCCTTAAAAAAAGGGGTGAACCCTAAGATGCTGACCGAATTTGTTGATGGTAGTAAAACTATGATTGAGATGACCGCTGTTGCCAATGCTACAGGTCTTGTTCCTGATGCAAGGGGGATGCATGGCCCAAGATGTGAGTTAAGTGAACTTACCTCTATTTTTACCTTAAAAGAAAAAGGAGGAATTCTCAATGAGGAGGGGGTGGTTGATTATACTCTTGGCAGAATAGCACCAGGAGTCTTTGTAGTTGTAACTACTGAGAACAAACGTTTGAGAAAAGATCTTGAATACCTTAGGATGGGCAAGGGTCCTAACTACCTTCTCTATCGCCCCTATCATCTTGCCAGTATAGAGGTTCCTCTTTCTGTAGCAAGAGCGGTTATTTACCAAGAGCCAACTTTAGTATCTTCAGGAAAACCTGTTGCAGAGGCAATTACTGTTGCCAAGAGGGATTTAAGAGTAGGAGAGAGGATAGATGGTATTGGAAAATTTGATATCTATGGTTCCATTGAAAAGGCATCTGTTGCCCACAAAGAAAATCTTTTACCCCTGGGTCTGGCAGAGGGAGCAGTGCTAAAAACCAATGTAAAAAAAGGTGATTACATTACTTGGCACCAGATAGAGCTTGAAAAAAGAAGTGTCTTGTTGAGCTTAAGGAGACTGCAAGATAAGCTCTTTTCCCCGAAGGAAAATTAAAATAATCAAGTAAGAGGAGAGTTATATAAGGGGAATATCTTATCGTAAAAGGAGAACTGCAGCTTGACAGAACTATAGAATTAGCTATGGTAAAAAGACCCACTTACAAAGGAGTCATCAATGAAGGCCGCAGTTTTAAAGGCAATTGAGGATTTAGAAATTAAGAAAGTCCCCACTCCCCATCCTTCAACAGAGGAAATACTTATCAGGGTTAGAGCCTGCAGTATATGTGGAACCGATATAAAGGTTTATCATCATGGACACAAGCATATGAGATTTCCTAGGGTTACCGGGCACGAACTCGCAGGAGAAATTGTGGAATTAGGCCGCAAGGTTAATGGCTACAAAATCGGAGAAAGGGTAGCCGTGGCTCCGGCTATTCCCTGTGGCAGGTGTTTTTACTGTAGAAGAGGCATGCAGAGTATGTGCCTTAACCTTTCCGCTATAGGCTATCACTATGATGGAGGTTTTGCTGAATTTATGGTGATTCCCGAGGATGCTGTCCATAACGGGTGTGTGAATCCCGTTCCATCAAACCTTTCCTTCGAAGAAGCAGCCTTAGCCGAACCTTTAGCCTGTGCTATAAACGGGCAGGAGCTCTCCAAGATCAGCCTGGGTGACACAGTAGTGGTAGTAGGAGGAGGTCCCCTGGGATGCATTCATGTGCAATTGGCCAGAGCAAAAGGGGCAGGCAAAATTATCCTTATAGAACTTTCCCCGCAAAGAATAGAGTTCATTAAAAAGTTCACTCAACCCGATGTGATAATTAACCCTTCTCTGGAGGATGGTATAAAAAGGGTGTTAGAAGAAACCAAAGGAAGAGGTGCTGATAAAATAATTGTTGCCTGTCCCAGTGGAAGAGCACAGGAAGATTCACTGCAAATGGTGTCTCCCCGTGGTATAGTCAACTTCTTTGGGGGGCTACCACTGGATGAGCCCTTTATAAAGTTTAATTCCAATCTTGTCCATTACCGGGAATTTTATGTAGTAGGAACCCACGGCTCGGCTCCTTACCATAACCAGCTTGCTCTATCCCTGCTTTCTCAGGGAAAAGTAAAGGTCAAAGAACTTATCAGTCATCGCTTACCCCTGGAAAAACTGGAAGAAGGCCTTCATCTTGCCGAAACTCAGAAAGGAATGAAAATACTTATAACGTCTTAACCTCCCCAGCAGGACCATAAGCTTCTAATTTTGTTTTTATCGTTTCTTTAATAAATGAACAGGCCTTTTTCAAAGAGAACATCGTTTCACTTCCAATTTAATCTCATTATTTTTTATAAACTGCTCTGCCTCAGATCTAGTGAACACCCCAGTTGTAGTTCCCACCTTCCTCACAGCAGATGCTCCCATAGCGCTGGCCAGCTTCAACGTCTCCTTAAGTTCCCAGCCATTTATAACACCAAAGATAAAACCAGCAGAAAAGGCATCTCCTCCTCCAGAGGGGTCTACCACTTCAACTTCATAGGTAGAGGCTCGGGCGATCTTATCTTTGGTTCTCACAAACGAACCTTCCTTTCCCATTGTGATTACTACCGTCATCTCGTAGTTATGCCTGAGCATTTCTTCAGCTTGTTCTCGGGGCTCAACCCGACCGGTGATTAGCCTGGCTTCGTCGGAATTGGGAAGAAAAAAGTCGGTGAACTTAAGTGCCCTTTTGCACTTGTTTATCCACCTAACCTCTGTATGAGGAATCACCACATCTAGTACAGTAATTAAACCATGTAATTTAGCAAATTTCAAAAGTTTGGTTAAAGAATCTTCCTCCAGTTCAGGAAGAACCCCATATCCTCCCACATAGAGAACCTTTCCTTGACTAAGATAGTTAAAATCGATATCGTCGATATTAAAATTAGCATTGGCGCCTAGAGTATGGATAAACCTTCTATCCTCTGAATGAGTAAGGATAATCATGGTCTTAGAGGTTCCGAGTTTATGAGACACAGCAATTTTTGAGATATCTACTCCTTCTCTGCTCAGATCCTCCTTAAGAAAATCGCCGAAATGGTCATGGCCCACTTTTCCCAGCGCCCCGACTTTTAATCCCAGCCTGGCTAAGCTCACAGCCGTGTTGTGAGCATGTCCACCCCCGGAGAGGGAAATCTCATCGGTAGATATTAGCTCGCCAGGCTCCGGTACCTTATCAATAGGGCTGCAAAGAATATCCACTACCAGGATACCCAGACACACCACCTCAATCTTCTCACTCATTTTTTAATCTTCCTCCAGAGTCCATTTTTCTACCTTTCCTGATCTGTGCCAACTTTCCTGCTGATTTTGACAATCTTTCAAAAGGACTTAGTATATTTTTTCCGCAAATCTAGAGGTATACCAGAAATTTCAATAATTTCTCTGAATTGTTATCAAGTAAACCTCGGCAGACGAGATATCAGAAAAAAGGGGGAAGCAGGCCCTCTCTTGCCCTGAGCGAAGCGAGAGTCGGCTCTGCCGATCGGGCCGTTGAGGGGGGCATTCCGAAGGAATCGGCGAAGCCCTATTTTCCCCCTCAATATGTTCTAGCTCTATCTACTCTTCTTTATATCACAGGTCTGCAGTACTGTCAAAGAATCCAAGACACCAAAATCCCCATTTGAGGTAGCCGCAACCTTTAGGTTGCGCTATTTTACGCAGGCTAAAGCCTACGGCTACCTACCAATTTTTTCGTGCAAAAGTTAGCTATCCTCAAACTCTTGCTATGGCAGGTGATTTTGATATAATCTAAGGTATAAAACTACTTTAGGGTCAAAAATGTCTTTCATTTTGGGAATAGATCTGGGAACCTCCAGCGTGAAGGCTATTTTAGTAAGCGAACGAGGAGAGATTATTGCCAGCTCATCTCAAGGATATCCCATTTATTCTCCTTCCCCTGACTGGGCTGAACAGGATCCCGAGCAATGGTGGGAATCTACTATTAAAGCAGTAAGAAAAGCCGTTCATCAATCCCATATAAAGCCTTCCCAAATAAAAGCAGTGGGACTCTCGGGACAAACTCACGGGACAGTATTGGTAGGGAATAGTCTTCTTCCATTGAGAAAGGCCATCATCTGGATGGATCAAAGAAGCATTGCTCAAACCCGATGGCTTCAGGAAAGGATAGGAAATCGCCTATCCCGGATAACTGGTCTTCCCATAGCCACAGGCTTTATGGCTCCTTCACTTCTCTGGATCAGGGAAAGTG
>Ga0307429_1000939_pt1 | contig 14920 bp, 13 predicted proteins | sample SalMarWE160230MG_FD_202151 | JGI IMG/M metagenome (GOLD analysis project Ga0307429, IMG submission 202151) | Salt marsh sediment microbial communities from the Plum Island Ecosystem LTER, Massachusetts, United States - WE1603-230 | ecosystem: Environmental > Aquatic > Marine > Intertidal zone >...
CCTGACTCTCATTTATCCATTTATTTGCAATCTCCTGTGCGTTCTTTATATCAATTGTTCTAATTTCTTGACTTAGCTCTTTAGACCTTACAATTATGAGATCTAGTCCAAAACTTTCTTTTAACTTATTGGAAAAATTCTTATCATATTCCGTTAGAGGAGAACCCAAATTCCCCCGTTCCCATGGCTGAACATGCTCAGAGCGCGGCTCTACAGGTTGTATGTGGTCAAAATCCTGGATGCTTAACAACCTGGATCTGCTTACGATTTGTAAAGCCTCTCTAATTTTTTCAACTCTCATCTTCATAGCTCCTTAAATAACATGAGGCATTTTTTTAGAAAGTACCTGGAAAGAGCGATTACTCTCCCATCCCCTTTTTCCCCGAGGGTCATTCTGTTATCCCTGTCTCCGATCAACCAAGCGACGTTCTCCTGTCAGTAGGGAAAGAAACGATCAACCCCCTTTCCTTACTTTCTGGGTATCAAAGTTACTCAATAATCCACCTCGTATCTCCGACTACACTCCGTTTAAGCTTTACCAAGCTTTTTAGCAAGCTTGACAAGCTCCTCATCGACCAATGTCCCTTCATCTAGGAATTGCTTGCCATCTAACCAAGCAGAGGTGTTCAGGCATATTCCATCCGTATGGGATGGTGCAGGGGTATACTCTCCTGTGTGTGAAAATCCCGGTCCAACAGCACCGATGCCCCACTCGGTCGCTCCCCATACGCGCTCATCTTCCACAATATTACCAGTAAGCTTAGCATTTGGGTGAAAAGCCCAACTCGCGTGCGCTAACTTATGCATCTGCGGATGATTCCAACCATCCATCCACTGTTCAAACTCTCTCGCTTCCTTCCCTCCCTCCACCTTGACGACCTCTCCCTTCTCGATCATCAAGCGGATCGGCTCCTCCAGTTTGCCCAGCGGCGGGACGACAGAGCCGTCAAAGACGAGGACGCCGTTGATCGTCTCAAACTTTGGGGCCCAGGCGATCTGACCGGCCATCATATGAGAGCCCGGCACATCGGCGTAACCCTTCGCCAGCGTCGTCACGCGATCGCGGTCATAATCAAATTCGAGGTCTTCTCCGGCCGGTGTGGCGAAGCGGAAATGCTTCGTGCTCGTCGTCATCTTGTGAACCTTCTCCAGAAACTCACCCAAGACCGGATAGTTCACCCGGCCGATGCAGCGTATCATCATGTCCGTATTCATCCCTACGAGATTCATATATCGCAGCTTCTGATTCTCCTTCATAGCGATGTTGTAGGGCGTGGAATACAGCAACCACTCGTTATTAAACTCCACCCACGCATCTGCTCCCTTTAACGCCCCAGAAAGCGCTTCTACTGGCAGCATCGGATCCGCAGCCTCTGATACGCCTAACGGAGAGGCTAACCAAATCACCATTGGTTTTGCCCCAATTGAGAAAGCTGCCCTCGCTGCGGCATCTACAACGCGCGGGTCGCTCTCTGTATCAGCTGTAATGACAAACGTCTCTCCCGATTTTAGCTTAAATAGCTCTCTTACGAGTATATCAGCTGCTTTGCCTAACTCATATTCATAGAGAAACATTTCAAATTATCCTCCTTTCTACTACTGAATCCGTGTCTAGCTGTCCTAATTTCATTACGCCATTCCAAGAACTTTTGGGTGCAAAATTTGACAAGCCTCTGAAAATGCACGCCTCCAAGACCCCATATATACACCTCCTCATGGAAAATATTTCCTGTCTCCCTACATCAAAGCTTTCCATACTTCATTTTGCAAAAAGATGACATTTGACAGTGTGCCCCTCGCTTGCCTCAACAGTGGCTGGCTCAACCCGGCAACAGACATCCATTCTACTTGGACAGCGGGGATGAAAACTGCAGCCGGGGGGAGTATTCACGGGGCTTGGCACCTCTCCCGCGGAGATCATTTTCTTGGGCCTGACGGCTTCTTCTTCCTTGGAGACCACTGGAATTGCCGAAAGCAACATCTGTGTATACGGATGAAGTGGATTCTGGAAAAACTCGGAGGTCTCAGCTTCCTCACACAACTTACCAAGATACATAATGGCCAAACTCGTGGCAACATTGCGCATTAGACTGAGATCATGAGTAATGAACAGCATAGAAAGGCCAAACCTCTCACGTAGCTTCAACAACAGAGTTATGATCTTACCTTGTACAGAGACGTCGAGAGCAGAGGTAGGCTCATCAAGGACGATGAATGACGGTTCAGTGGCCAGTGCTCGCGCAATTGCCACTCGTTGCTTCTGGCCACCACTCAATGCAGCAGGGTATTTGCGCATATACTCAAGCGGCAGTTCTACCATCTCTAGCAAGTTCTCTACTGTTGTGACTTTGTGCTTATTGTTACCGATATCGTGCACCCTCAACGGAAGCTGCAGTGTCGCCTTAATGCTTCTTCTTGGGTTGAGAGATGAGCCCGGATCCTGAAATACAATCTGGAGTTCCTTTTTCAGAGGCCTTCGATCTTTCTTATTTACGTGGGTTATCTCATTGCCCTTGAAGATTATCGTTCCACTGGTAGCTTTTTGAAGCCCTACTATGGTGTGTCCCAAAGTGGATTTCCCCGATCCTGATTCGCCAACTAGACCAAAGAGATCGTCTTCCCCTATCGTCAGGCTAACCCCATCAACAGCTTTAACATTCCCAATCCTTCTCCTGAGGAATCCTTTTCGGATTGCAAAGTACTTCCTCACGTCCCTTAGGACCAACACATTGTTTGCCATTTTGGTCACTTTTGATAGAGGAAGCATGCTACTTTGTGGTCCCCTGCAATTTGCTGGAGAGCGGGTTTCTGCATACAAGTTTTGGTCGCATGCTCGCATCTAGGTTGGAACCTGCATCCTTTGGGTGGATTGCTGTAGTCAGGGATCATACCTGGAATACCTGGAGCTATACCCCCACCTGTCAGCTTGGGAACAGAGCTTATTAAGGCCTTAGTATACGGATGCAGCGGATCTGAAAACATGGTCTCAGTCTCAGCAACCTCAACAATCTGTCCGGCATACATGATGTACGTTTTATCGGTTGATTCCCTTATATTTCCTAAATTATGGGTTATGAGAAGCATTGACACTCCTCTTCTATCAACCAATTCCTTCATGAGCCTTAGGATTTGATCCTGTATCGTAACATCTAGAGCTGTGGTCGGCTCGTCAGCAAACAGAAGGTCTAATTCCGCTACTAGAGCCATGGCTATCAAAACGCGCTGTTTCATTCCACCACTTAGCTGAATGGGATAGCTGTTCATGTTGCGCTTGAGGTCAGGTAGGCCAACTTCTTTGAGTACATCCATCGCTTTGTCTAGTATTCTTTTCTTCGTCAAGTTCTTCTTTGAACTGGCTGAATACTTGATAGCATCAGTAAGCTGGGTTCCGATCTTGAAGACCGGGTTGAGAGATGCAGTTGGATCCTGTGGGATCATGGCTATTTTTTTTCCTCTGAAGTACTGCAGTTCTTTACGAGACATCTTCAAAGTATCTTTCCCTTGGAACAGTATTTCGCCTCTTGGGATTTCGCAGGGCGGACTGGGCAATACACGTATTGTCGTTTTCATTGTGATTGTTTTGCCACAACCAGTCTCTCCCACTAACCCAACTTTCTCCTTGCTTCTGATCAGCAGATCAATACCATCCAGCACCCTGAGGCGGCCGCCGTAGACCTTGAACTGCACATGTAGATCCCTAATTTCGAGGACAGCGTCATTACTCACTGAGTCTATACCTTCTCCTCTGCGAGCAGATCCCTCAAGCCATCGCCTAATAGACTGAATCCCAGCACCACAACTACGATGGCGAGGGCAGGAAAAACAGACATCCACCAGCTTTGTGGCATGTACATAGCTCCATCAGCCACCATTGTCCCCAGCCCGGGCGTCGGAGGCTGGATACCGAGGCCAAGAAAGCTTAGGGTTGCCCCCAACAAGATCACTATGCCCATATCCAAGGTAACCATAGTGAGCACCGGCGAGATGCAGTTGGGAAGTATCTCGCGAAATAGTATGTGTGGCGTCCTTGCCCCAATTGCTTCAGCTGCTTGTACGTAGAACTCGTTCCGTATCGATGATGCAATTGCATAAACATTCCTGCAGTACCAAGGCCACCACACTAGAGATACGGCGATCATGGAGTTGATCAGACTGGGGCTCAGGACCGCAGCTACCCCTAGTGCCAAAACCAAACGCGGAAGTGCAAGGAATACGTCTGTAATACGCATGATCAGCGTGTCAATCCAGCTGTTTTTGAAATACCCAGCCATCAATCCCAAAACGACGCCTGGGGGGACCACTATGGATAAGACAATCACTCCCATAAACAGCGAGAATCTATAACCGAAAAGGATCCTACTCAATATGTCTCTCCCCACTGCGTCTGTCCCGAAGAGATGTCTCAAACTGGGAGCTTGGCTTGCTTCATCGAAGTTGACAAACTTACCGGCATGTTCTGGATACGGCGCGATGTACGGAGCAAATGAAGCAAGAACAGCTACTGCAAGAACGATCACAAGCCCGATAAGCGATAATGGGTCCCGTGAGAACTTGAACAGGCCCCTCTTGAAAGATTCCCAGTCCTTATCGAACAAATCTGCTAACACTTGCCGTTTCATGGCCGTTTACTCTTCCTCCCTCAAACGGATCCGTGGGTCAAGATAGGCCACTATTACATCCACGATGAGGTTCATCGTCATGAATGCAACTCCTATTACCAGAGTCACCCCGGAAATGGCGTTCAGATCTTTGTTCAACATAGCATTAGTTCCATAGCTGGACAGTCCCGGCCAACCGAAGATGACTTCCACGACGAAAGCGCCACCGAGACTTCCAGCGAATTGCAACCCTATGATCGACACAGTAGCTATGACGGATGGCTTAAGAAGATACTTCAAATTGATCACTCTCTCTGGTATCCCCTGGCATCGCTCCGCTGTAACATAGTCCTTCTCAACATTATCAAGCATACTGGATCGAGTAATACGTGCTTCCTGAGCAGCCGGCCCGAGGGCCAACGCGATCCCTGGCATTATGAGGTGCCTTAGTGCATCAAAGAAAGCGCGAAAGTCAAGCTTAATAATACTATCAACTGTTATCATACCTGTTACAGTTGGTGGAGGCGGGATGTGTCCACTCAGCCTACCCATCGTGGGTAAGACTTGCAGTACATACCCAAACAGCAACAGCAAGAAGATGGCAACTACGAATTGAGGAGTTGCGACCGCAAAATAGGCCGAAACGCGAATTGTGTTATCTATCAACGAGTTCCTATATCGAGCAGATATTACCCCCAACATCAGCCCAAAAGTTGCCGAGAGCATCCCAGCAAACAAGATGAGTTCCATTGTTGCTGGGAGAAACGTCTTTATGTCAATTGCCACATTCCGACGAGTGCGTAGCGACATGCCAAGATCGCCGTGAATTGCATCTCTCATCCAATAATAGTATTGAATGTAAAAAGGGTCGTCCAGATGCATCCATTCGCGCCATTCCAAAACCACATCCTTCGGAGCTCTAGCCCCCAGGGCCATCCGAGCTGGATCACCTGGCATCACTCTAGCAATAACGAATGTCAGAATGGAGAGTCCAAATAAGATCAGTATCGAGTGTGCAACTCTTCGTGCAAAGTATGAAACAAAGGACATGATTGCTCCTCATGTGTGGATAGTGATGCTCACTCCTAGTCGTGCGACACCTGAAGCGTTTGACCGGCTTTTGCAGACCCATCTCTCGCATTCTGGCATTTTCATGTCCGACACGCGTTAGCTCCGCTTTGTCGTTCGCTGCGCTTAAGGCTTCAGGGCAAGTCCAAAGACGGTAGCCCAATTTCCGGTGGTATCTTTACGGAGCAAGGGGGGGCATCAATGTGACCACTGGTCTCTTTGAAAACAGGGTCTATTCTCGAGATTTCGTCATAGCCATATCGATAGGCACGATACATGCCCGAATCCAAAGTCCGGGTCCCCCACCCCCAGGCAAATGGACTGATGTACTCCCAGACTATTTCGCCCTGAGGAGTGATCTCAAATAGCCTGCCCTTATGGGCGTCAAGCGAAAAAGTATTACCATTGGGCAATCTCTGCACCGAACCCCAAGAGGGACTAAAGAATTTCGCTGTTTCCTTATAGGTGTACCGCTCGTGCGCATACTCCCAGATGATCCTGCCTGTTAGGGGATTGATCTCAATCAGCCGAGTATAGAAACGAGTCCGTGGTGGATATCCTGCCTCACCTCCATTATCGTAAATCAGTATGTTCCCATTTTTCAGCATCATTGGGTGATGTGGACCCACCACATCTAACTCGCCCCAGCTCCAAACCACTTCTTTTGTGATCCTATCTATAACGAAAACAACATTGGTGTTGCGTTGGCAGCAGAGAATGTTCCCCTTTCTGAAGCGGGGGTCAGATTCCCCTAGTTTGTTCCCCGGGAGAACGTGCAACGTATTTGTGTGAAAGATATCGCCTCCTAGTTCCCCCATCAGCTCTCTAGCCTTCTCGGGGAAAGCGAATTCATCAAAATGTTCGGTTGTATACCACTCCCAAACTATCTTGTTCTCCGGTGTCACTTCAATAAGGAAGTTTTCTGCAACGGGCTTTTCCGATATGCTAGGCACCGTAACCTCTTTTTCGAGAAGGATAAGAGTGTTGCCGTTTCGAAGTCGATCTGCGTCATGATGAATGAGCCCCACTTCCGCAGCCTGGTACTCCCAAACAATCCCCTTTTCCCAGCACAATTCCACTACACTAGATTGGAACTCTTCCTTAGAAAAGCTGTCTGGATGCCTTAGAGGCGAAGAGGCATCGTGAAGTACTGGAGTTTGGTAGAGCAGGCTAAACCAATTGCCGTTGGGGAGGAGCTTCGTGAACCAAGATTCCCATCGTTTTTCCGGGTGAGCGTACCATGTCTTGACAACCCGCCCGCGCATATCGATCAGAAGGACGAGTTCAGAACGGTACGGGTTGATTATGGTATACCCGTTATGGCACTTATTGGGCTTGTAGACAGTAACGCCAGTAGGCCAATCTATGACTGACCTGTTTTCCAACATCCCTCTCTCCTTCTTTGTCTGCATCTACCCGGAGACATCAAAGCATCCTTCACACGTTCGATCTTCTCGCATCTGAACGTCCTATGCGTCGCCCAAAAAGTCCAAGGCAAGCATGGCTAATAGAAAATAAGCGCAGGAGAGAGCCATATGACGGTAGGTCATCATCACCCTGCACCCTGCACGCCTCCTCCAGCTATCACAGGAGGCTAGCACCGACTCTCCGCTGTGCCAGCCTCCATCTGAATACGCCTCACACTCCGTTACCAAGGCAGGATATCCTCGCAACGATACGTGATGTCGTTTGATCAGCTATCCTGTGTAACGTATGAGATATGAGAAGAGGCCCTCCTTGTCTGTCTACTGGTGTGCTGCCTTTCCTTGCCCCTCACGGTTTCTTTTCCGGGAAGATCTCCATGAAACGATACTCCTGTTCGTATCCCGACAAAGAGATCTGCGCGTCAACTTGAGGCCAACTGACATAGGCTGCCTGGTAAGCATGCCGATTGATGGATCCGCAGACAAAGACGTCGAAAGCACCCGCCACAGCTATTTCTTGTAACAACCCATACTTCTCAAACCTCGCCTTTCTATCAACTGTAGTCAGCGCGTCGTCGATCAGTTGATCAATTAGAGGACTTTCTATCCACTCTGTTTGCTCCCACGTTCCAGCACTACCTGAGCCATACTTAGCCATTAGCACGGAGCCGGCCTCAGGATAACTTGCACCAACAGCGATATACAGTAAGTTCGGGGTCTTCTCCTTGTCCGCTGCTACATCCACTATCGTCGCCCACGGCATGTTGATTAGTTTGATATCTATCCCAATTTTCGCCGCATCTGCTTGTAACATCAGGCCTACTTTCTGTTGAGCAGGAACGTCAGAGTTGACGCCGAAAGTCACAGTAATCTTATCAAGTTGGTCATAGTATTCGGACTTGCGCAGTTCTTCTCTCGCTTTGTTTAGGTCTTGATGATATTGGAATAGCCCTTCTTTAGCTCCGGCAATCGCTTGGCTAACAGGGCCCCTTGCCTGTACAGCCCCAGGAAAGATCGTGGTGACTAACCGGTCGTAATCAAACAACCAAGAGAGAGCTTTCCTAAAGTATATATCATCGGTTGGCGGTTTCTTACTGTTCAACATTACATAGTGGGTGTCGCCGCTGATAGAAAGGTGAGCTACTTCTACTCCCTCCATTTGCTTCATTGCCTCAAGCGATTCCATAGGCACTCCCGCGCCGATAATCTCGAGTTCTTTTCTTAACATCAGTGTTTCGACGGTAACGGGATCCGGTTGCTTCATGATCTTGACCTCATCTGGGGCATTAGGAGCTACTTCGCCCCAGAAATCTGCAAAGCGTTCCATAAGCACATATTCTTCAACCTTAACGTCTTTCGTCATATAGGCACCTGAGCCACAATCGTTTCTAGCCAGGTATTCCGTCCCGTAGTCTCCGAACTCGCCATAACGACCCGTCGTAGTATGCGCCAATACGCATTCTTTGTTGATTATGTAGAGCCTTAGCAAACTAGAGATGAAAGGCGCAAACGGATTTTCCAAATTGAACTGAACTGTATACTTATCGAGCATTTCAGTGCTGGTGACCCTTCCCCGGAACACATAGGCGTATCCTGTTCCAATTGTAAGCAACCTATCCATGCTGAATTTGACGTCTTCCGCGGTTAGTTCACTGCCATCATGGAACTTTATTCCCTCTCTTATCTTAAAGATGTACTGCAGGCTATCCGGTGAGATCTCCCAGCTTTCCGCTACGTTAGCAACCACACTGCCGTCCGGTTGGGGGTAGACCAATGTGTCGTACAGATTGACCATTGAAATGGTGCTAGAGGCGTCGGCTCCCACAGCGGGATCGATATAAGTTGGCCACGAGACAGCAAATCTCAGTAGCGTTTGCCCTGCTCCTATTGAAGCAAAGGCCACCACAAAACTACATACTAACAGCGCTAAAAGTAACACTTGCAATATTTTCTTCATTATAATCCTCCTTTTTTAACCTTTCTTACTTGGCCTGTTGTTTCTTCTACAAACACTTAAGTTAAAAAGCAAGCATTTGTACATCACCTCCCGCACGAATTTTTAACAGAGTTTCTAATTATAAGGCGTACAGGGACCCGGATTTCATCAGGAGACCCTTCTTTGGCTTTGGTGTCATCTTTAGCTTCCTTTATCTTGCTCAGTAGCCGATTGGTTGCCGTTGTTCCCATTTTGTAAGGATCCTGAGCTACTGTAGTAAGAGAAGGATTAAAAGCCTCTGCCCATTCAAAGTCGTCGAAAGCGATCACCGATATCTCCTGTGGACAATGAAAACCACGCTCATGGATCGCCATCATCACTCCGATCGTCATCAGATTGTTAGTAGCAAACACCGCACTCGGTCGGTCCGCGCGCCCGAGGAGCTCCAGACAGACCTTCCTCGCCCCTTCAACCTGGGAATGGCCGTATACGAACAGGGATCGGTCTACGGCGATCCCGTATTCGGAAAGGGCGCGTTGATACCCGTGCAACCGTTCGGTGGTAGTGGAAACATGGGGAAGACCAAGGACGATTCCGATCCGATGATACCCCTGTTTAATCAGGTGGCTCGTCGCTTGATACGCCCCCTCCTCATTCTCCGACAGGACAGCCGGAGCGGCAACTCCATCGATCTTCCTATCGATAAACACGATCTGCATTCCGCGTGCAATAAGGTTCCGAATCAGCTCATCGTTCTTTCCGGTGGGAGCGAGGATCATCCCGTCCACGCGCTTGCGGGAGAGAAGTTGAAGGTAGACAAGCTCGTTTTCCAATTTTTCACTCGTATTGCAGATGAGAAGACTGTAGTCATTCTCCCGCGCACAGTCTTCCGCCCCTCTGATCAACGTAGCGAAGAACGGGTTACTGATGTCCGATACCACCGCCCCGATAACACGTGTGGTCCGGGTGCGGAGAGACTGCGCAATAGCGTTAGGGTGATAATCGAGGGCCTCCATCATCCGCCGTACCCGTGCCTCAGTCTCTGGTGCTACAGGGCGCGTTCCGTTGATCACGTGTGAGACCGTGGCTACCGACACCCCTGCCTCTCGTGCCACATCCCTGATCGTTAACATTCACCCTCCACAGTAATCGTTTACCGTAAACGTTTTGTAGTATACAGCCATGCCCCAGGTTTATCAAGTAGCTGGAGTGCACCCCTCAAGCTGGACACGTTGGGGCCGAAATTGATACATGCCATTGGGCCGACTTGATCTCTTGCTCAAACTCCACCGGGCTGACATAACCGAGTGCCGAGTGTAACCGCTCTTGATTGTATATCAGTTCGATGAACTCGCCAATCCTCTCCTTCACTTCCGTAAACGTCCGGTACTCCGAAACATAGACCTCCTCCACCTTAAACGTCTTCATGAAGCTTTCCGCTTGTGCATTGTCATAGGGATTCCCTTTGCGAGACATGCTGATGGTGAACCCGTGTTCTTCGAGAATCTCTACGTAGTCATCTGCTGCATACTGTACACCACGGTCGGAATGGTGGATACACCCCGCAGAAGGGTTCCGTTCGGTAATGGCTGCCTCAAGCGCGGAGCAGGTCAGTGCTGCATCAATGTGCCGCGACAACGCCCAACCAACAACCCGACGCGAGTAAGCATCGAGAATCACTGCCAGGTAGACAAAGTCGTGCAGTAACCGAATGTAGGTGATATCTGCTACCCAGACCTGGTCCACCCCGGTGATGATCACGTCTTGGTAGATGTTCGGATACACCGGGTAGGGATGATCGCTGTTGGTGGTCCTCACGAAACGGCGCTTAGTCCTACATAAGAGATCCGACTCCCGCATCAGCCGCAGGACACGCTTGTGATTGACCCAGAATCCTTCTCGCTTCAATTGAGCCGTCATACGACGATATCCATAGCGAGGAAAGCGCAGTGCCAGTTCCTCTAGCCGATCTCGGATATCCATATCTTCTTTACGCTTGGCTTCGTCCATCCGAGACTTGTAGTAGTACGTACTACGGGGGATGCCCATCACTCGACACCCCCACTTGATCGATGCGAGGTTGGTCCGCTGATCATGGAGGAACGCTCGTTTTCCCGCAACAGAGCGAAGCGTACGCCCTTTTTTAACAGCTCGTTCTCCATAGTCAACCGACCGACCATCCGTTCCAGTTCTTTGATCCGCTCATCCTTGTCAGAAGGGCTCGCGGTCTCTTCTAACTTCCCTTCTGCGTAACGCTTCCTCCACTGAATGATCAGGTAATCTGAGATACCATACCGACGGGCCAACTGCGCCTGTGTCACCTCTCCCGCCAGGAACTCCTCAACGACTTGACTCTTAAACGCCTTGCTAAACTTCCTCCTACCTGCCATGAACCGGCCTCCTCGCGACCCTGCAGGCAATGTATTAACTCCCGCACCTATCTGTCCAGTTGCAGGGGTTCACTCCAAGTTCCTCCCTTCATGCTCATCTTGCATGAGACAACTCTATCATCTCGTCGATCTCCGCCTCGGAGAACTTAAGCTCCTTTAACAGATCGACAAGAAGCACGCCGATACACCCATCGACGTTTAAGATCAGATTGTTTCTTTTTCTGTGTCGTCACCTGCTCTATGGGGAGAGCGTAGTCGAGGAGATCAGCCTTCTTGAAGGAGGCTTGGGGCCTTACATTGTCTTTCGATCTTTCCTTAGATGCCAGATCTCCTCCTCGTTCGGGAGATGTGCGCAAGAAGCAAATCCAAGATCTCAGCTTTCTGGGCGGAGGTGCTCTGAAAGGGATGTTTAGCTTCTGAGTGTAAAGAGGTTCCCTAGAGTCTGTTGGGAACTTATCTAACAAAGGGTAGTCTGCAGGATGATCCGGCGGCTTCACACATCGGGTTCTTAGCTGGATTGCCTGGTTTGGCGAGGTAGTCTAGTGCCTTGCTAATTTACCCGACGCTCATATAATGACCCGGGAGAGCCGGTCGAACCTATGGACTGGAAGTCTTACTACCAAAGGGAAATGGAGCTCCCCAGGACAGGGGGGCAATCCTCTTTGCATGAAGAAGGGACCAGAGAGGAACGGTTTGAAAGAAGGCACCCTCAGTAGGAGGTGACCATTCGAATACATGATGAAGCATAGCTTTCCGTTTACTCTACTTCGCGGAGGAACCCTGTATGCTCCTCAACCGATAAGAGTAAAGGACCTTCTTATCGCGGGCGATCGCATTGCTAGAATGGGTGAGAGTATCGATATCCCCAAATGCCTCGAAGTATCTGTCGTTGATGTTTCTAAGAAAATCGTTGTCCCTGGATTCATAGACCTCCACGTTCATTTAATTGGAGGCGGCGGTGAGGCCGCATCGGCTTCCAGGGTCCCGGAGATCCCCTTTACCATGCTCAGCAAAGCTGGGATTACTACCGTTGTTGGGATCCTCGGAACCGACAACCTCACCCGCTGCCCGCAGGCCCTCTTGGCCAAGGTAAAGGCCCTTTGCGCGGAAGGGTTAAGCTCCTACATGTACACCGGCTCTTATCACCTCCCTTCGGTCACGATTACCGGGAGTGTGAGGGGAGATATTGCTCTAGTCGAAGAGATCGTGGGAGTGAAGGTCGCCATTTCCGATCATCGCAGCTCTCAGCCGGCCGTGGCAGAATTGGCCCGTCTCGCCTCCGAAGCGCGAGTGGGAGGAATGCTCGGCGGCAAGCCAGGGATTGTCCATGTGCACGTTGGTGAAGGCTCCCACGGGCTTGATCCTATCCTTGCCGTCATCGAGCAGACTGAGATCCCAATCGGCCAGTTTCTCCCGACGCACGTTGCGAGGAGTGCTTCGCTACTGAAACAGGGAATCGAATTCGTCAAGCAGGGCGGCTACATCGACATCACCGCCCCCAGAGACTCCTTGAAATGGGAGGAGGAGATTCTATCGATCGCACAGACCCTCCAAGAGAGTGGGATCGACCTCTCTAGGGTCACAATCAGTTCGGACGGAAACGGGAGCCTGCCGCAGTTTGATAAGAAGGGAGCTCTTATCGGGATGGCCACAGGAGATGTGGCGAGTCTTGGCAGGATGTTGAAGGGATTGGTGAAGTCAGGCTCGCTCCCGCTTCCTCAAGCTCTGCAACTCATCACAAGCAATCCCGCCAATCGCTTAGGATTATCTGCCGTGAAAGGCCACCTGTGGGAGGGGGCTGACGCCGACCTCGTGATCCTCGATGAAGATCTACGAATCGACAAGGTCTTCGCCCATGGACGGCTGCTGGTCGATGTCGGCGAGGCAGTGGTGCGCGGAACGTTCGAATGACCTGTAAGAAGACGATCGGAATCCTGGGCGGGATGGGGCCGCTAGCGACCGTGGAGCTCTTCAAGCGGATCCTCGCTCTGACGCCCGCTACAAGAGACCAGGACCACCTGCGAATCTTGATCGACAACAATCCCCAGATCCCCGATCGTACGGCCGCGATTCTAGGCGGGGGGGAAAGCCCGCTTCCAATGATGGTCCAGAGTGCGAGAAACTTAGAGCGCGCTGGGGCAGACTTTCTCATCATACCCTGTAATACGGCACATCACTGGCTTTCTCAGCTTGAAGAGGTGGTTTCAATTCCCGTCATCGATATGGTGAGCGAAACAGTGGCCGAAGTGGCCACTAATAAGCCACCCTTACAAACGATCGCGCTGTTGGCTACAACAGGAACGATCATGACCTCTTTGTATCAGCAGGCCCTCGCGGAAAAGGACATCACCGCGCTCGTGCCAACGCGGGAGGAGCAAGGCGAGCTGATGAGTGTCATTTACCGAATCAAAGCCAGGGACTACGAAGTCAATGAGTCACTCCAGTAGACTACGAAACGCCTCTTGGATCGAGGGGCCCAGGGCCTGATTACAGGTTGCACAGAGCTTTCTTTGGTGCTGAAAGAAGAGGAGACGGTGTGTCCTTTATTCGATCCACTGTCGGTGTTGGCCCAGCGGGCGGTTGCATGGGCCAAAGGGAGGAGTGAACGGCGCTGACTCGCGCAGGACATCCAGCGATGCAAGGTGCGTTTTCTACAAGGAGTTGTCCGTGTCAACACTGTTTTCGAAACATACGGCAAAGATCGATAGAGGAGATTCTGGCCCGAGCAACAGCATCACCGATGTGGTCGGTGTGCGGGTCGGTTAGGGATCTACGACCATCCCACACCGAAGTTCGAGGAGATTCAGACTTCGCGCCTTCTCGCTGATGAGCTCCCGTAGCGGACAACCTTCGAACTCCCCTTTATCTAGATGCCGAGGTAGTCGAGATCCTGTCTCCATAACAGTACACTAGGGTGGAGAGCGCTTTACCAGTACGAGTTTCACCAGATCGGCGTTGGCCACTTCTGGCTACAGAGTACTCGGAGAGCGTTCTGAGTCGAATACGGAAAGCCCCTACACAAGAAGCGGCCGGACCGCTTGGGTCCGGCCACATGACGTTACAAACTAGGTGAAGCTGAAACTACCTTCCTACCCCACCTTCTCCGGCCGCTCTGGCACGTCGTAGAGGATGTCGTCGAGCGGATGGCGATAGAGTCCTGACTTTAACCGCTTCTGATCGAAGTAGTGGCCCATGAAGCCGATCGAGCGGCCAAGGACGAACAGGGCGTTGAACAGTCCGGCATCGATCATCTCGTCGATTTCGGGATCGGAAAACTTGAGCTCCTTTAACAGATCGACAAGAAGCACGCCGATGCATCCATCGACATTAAGAATCAAGTTGTTCTTCTTCTGCGCGGTGACCTGTTCCACTGATCTTGCATAATCGAGAAGTTCTGTCTTGTGGAAGTGCGCCTTGGCATAGCCGATCATCAACTCGACGCGCTTGTCCGGATTCTCCACGGTGTGCAGGCGGTGACCGATCCCCTGGATGCGGATGTTCTTT
>Ga0307429_1000941_pt1 | contig 14897 bp, 10 predicted proteins | sample SalMarWE160230MG_FD_202151 | JGI IMG/M metagenome (GOLD analysis project Ga0307429, IMG submission 202151) | Salt marsh sediment microbial communities from the Plum Island Ecosystem LTER, Massachusetts, United States - WE1603-230 | ecosystem: Environmental > Aquatic > Marine > Intertidal zone >...
TGATGGTGAGCCCCATACGCTCGAGAAGGAAGAAGGTGGACCAGATGGCGATTGGTATAGAGGTAGAGATAATGATCGTGCTTCGGATGTTTCTGAGGAAGGCAAACAGTATTACTATCGCCAGGATCCCCCCTATGAAGGCGACCTGTTGTACCTGTTTGATGGATTTCCTGATGAAATCCGCGGTATCGCGCACAAGGGTGAGGGTTACCCCTTCGGGAAGCTCACTCTTGAGCCTTGGGAGTATCTTTAGAACCCGGTTTGAAACCTGCACCGTGTTGCTTCCTGATCTCTGCCTTACAGCCACCATCACACCGCGCTCGCCGTTAGTCCTCATGTGTGAGCGGAGTTCCTTGAACCCATCCTTCACCTGGGCCACTTGCTTCAGGTAGATAGGCCTACCCTGCCTCGTGGCAATAATGATGTTCTCTATATCCTCCATGCTCGAGAACTCTCCTAAGGGACGGACCAGCCACTCTCTTCTGCCTGTCTCGATGCGCCCTCCTGGAAGCGAGAGGTTTTCTCCATTAAGGATGCCGACCAAGGCATAGATGGAGAGACCAATAGATCGAAGTTTCCCTCGGCTGACCTCTACCTGGATCTCCCTCTCCAGGCCTCCCCATATATCAACGGCTGCCACACCTTCTATCTGTTCGATATCATATTTGATGCGGTCGTCGGCCAGATCCCTCAGCTTGGATGGATGGATTGGGCCCCTCAATGAAAAGAAGATAATAGGACGGCTTGAAGGGTCATATTTATAGAGAAAAGGGTCATCTGCATCCTCGGGTAGGAAAGGGCGAACGCGATCGAGCTTTTCCCGGATATCATTTGCCGCCTCGTCCAGGTTCGTTCCCCAGTTAAAATCGATTGTGACGTTAGAGGCGTCCTCACCTGAGGTTGAGCGAATCTCCTTCACGTTTTCTATGGTGCTGACGTTCTTCTCAATAATCTCGGTGATGAGCGTCTCCACCTCCTGAGGACCGGCTCCTTCGTAATTAGTGACGACCGTAATGGACGGGTAGGTTATATCGGGCAGGATATCTATAGGAAGGCGCAGCAGGGAGATAGAGCCAAAGATCAGGAGGGCAAGGAAAAACATGGATGTGGTGATGGGCCTTCGAACAGCCAGATTGGAGAGGTTCATGGATTTTCGTGTCTCCGGATAACATTTACGGGCATTCCATCCCTGAGTTCGTATTGACCAGCTACTATGACCTCATCGCCGTCTCGCAATCCCGTCAAGACCTCGACGTACTGTTCTCCCTCAAGCCCCAGCATGACCTCTCTGAGCGATGCCCTGCCTTTATCATGGACGAATACCCTTGCAGGGCCGCTTTCCCTCAAAAGGGAATCTTTTGGGAGCAAGAGAACATTATCACGCCGTTGCACAATGAGGCTCGCCCGTGCAAACATCCCTGGCTTTAATCGGTGATCTTTATTGTCCACCTGGATTTCAATATCGGCCATTCTGCTTTCAGGATCGACAGTGGGACTGATGCATGACAATCCGCCCCGAAAAACCTGTTTTCGATAGGCATCTACATATATCTCAGCTTTGGCCCCAACCTTGAGCTGAGCGAGCTCATTCTCCACCACCTGAACAAGGACCTTGATCCTATCCATGGCTACAATCCTCACGATTGGAGTAGTTGTGCTTACAAATGAGCCTTGGTCTAAAAACCTTTTGCTGATAATTCCACTAATGGGAGCACGGATCGTGGTATTCTTTAGGTGTATCTGGGCGAGTCTCAGTGCAGCCTCTGCTTGACGAATCTGGGCTAAAAGTGCATCGCGGTCCTCCTGCCTTGCTCCTTTTCTCAACAAGGTCAATTTTTCCTTTGCCGATCTGTATTCCGCCTCACTAAGGGTAACCTGCAACATGGCTTCATCCAGGCGCTGTTGAGAGATAAAATCCCTCTCCTTAAGATTTTTCAACCTCATATAATTATCAAGGCTGGTTTCCCAACTGGCCTTGGTTTGACGGACCAGCTGCTCAGACTGGGTAATCTCCTCCGGTCGAGCACCGGTTTCCACCTGAGCCCATCCGGCACGAAGTACATCAAGAGCAGCCTGGGCCTCCTGTAGCTGCGCCTCCTTCTCCTCCCTCTCAACCATGGCAACAACCTGATCTACCTTTACCCTATTTCCCGGCTCCACCTGAATTTTCTCCAGGATGCCTGAGACCTTGGATAATACATCTACCATTGCTTCAGAAATAATAGTTCCAGTCAGATGCAGCCTGCGATCAATAGAGCCAAGATGAAGTGAGACAGTTTCTACAGGAATCTGTCTTGTGCGGTTCTGCGTTGTAGGAGGATTTGCCTTAATCTCCTTTTTAGGGCCTGTCTCTGTTAAATAAAAGGCGAGCCCGATGAATAGTACCATTGCTATGAGGATCAGTGCCTTCTTCACCTCTTTCTCTCCTCCATCTTTAGATCAATTAGCTTTCTGATATCCACCCTTCTGAATTTCATACAGATAGCAGACTCAAACCATTAATATTGATTGAAAGCAACTATGATAAAATTTATATTGAATATCTTTCTCAATACTAAAAACCAGCGGATAATAATTAATCATAAAAGGACATGCCATGGCAACAAAATTAAAGGGACATAAAAGTAATTACAAAAGAAAAATGCTTGCCAATAGGTTTAAGCTTTAAGGATCTAAGCCTCTACAGGTTATAGCGCAAGATACAACCCCTGCTTACGGCTTACATGGAGGAATATAGCAGAAATCTCCAATGGCGGGAAAAACTCCGCGCCATTGGAGATTAGAAAATACGATTGGCCAGACAATATTTCAATTATGCAAGATACCTGTCACGCGGCCATTCCGCTATGAGTTTATCTACTTCTTCCTTTTTAGAGCGGTAGCCCGTGAAGTAGAAAATACTGCCAATTGCCATCCATATTGCCGCATAGATCAGGGCCTTGGGCCCCTGCAGGATCAAGAAATAAACGGAAATAATAATACCAGCCACGGGCACTACGGCCTTCCATCCGCTCAACTTCATTGGTGCTTTTTCAAAGAGTTCGGACTGAGTCCTTGGTGCCATAAGAACTGCCACGTGTGTTATGGTCCAGTTATAAAGGAACATGGCCACAACGATTTCAGCAACCAGCTGTATCGTTCCTGAAATAATCAGAAAAACTGCAACGGCAGCAGTAAGGATCAATGAATTACCCGGCACCCCATATTTATTAAGAGTAGTAAAGGCCTTTGGAAGGATTTTATCGCGTGATGTTCCGAAAAGGATTCGTGTTCCAACTGTTTGCTCAGCATTATGGGAAGATAAAATGGCAGCCCATGCAACCAGGATAATGAAGGTAACCCCGAATGCCCCCATATATTTACTCGCAACTGTTGCATAAGGAGCATCAGATGCAGCGAATTCCTTCCATGGAATAACAGCTGTGCATACGAATGCGGAGGCAATGTAAAGGATTGCTGGTACTATTATGCCCAGAGTAACTCCCCATGTGATCGTTCTTGCTGGGTCCTTGGCCTCTTCACCCAGATCAGCAGCCAGTGTTAGGCCGGCATAGGCAAAGATAAGAAGAGATGCTGCTTTCAAAACCCCTGAAAACCCCATGGGCGCTCCCATAGTTATATATTCTGAATTCATCTGGGGTAATCCGAGAATTATGAAAATTGCCAGGCCTGCAAGCATGAAAAGAAACAGGATGTTCTGGATGACCTTAACTGTCTTGATCCCCAACCAATTTACGATAAAAAAGACGACGGTAACAATAACCCCACCTACCAGAATATTGAGTTTTGTCTCAAGCCCTGGAAGCGCATTCACATACATGATAAAAGCCTTTGCCGTGATTGCCACAGGGCCTATCAGCGCCAGCCACATTGCCCATCCGGATAAAAATCCAGCATAATTAGAGACAATTCTTGTTGGATAGACATAGCTTTCTCCGCCTTCCACAGGATACATGAGATTAAGCATAATCGTGCTCAAACCAACCAGTATAACTGGAATAGCCCCGATGGCATAAGATAACCATGTCAAGGCACCTGCAGATTTTGCTGCAATTCCAGTAATGACGAATACACCGGCGCCAATAACAATGCCAGCGGTAATCGCCGTTACACTAAGAACGCCAAGTTCCTTTCTCAAATGTTTTTCACCGTTTGCCATAGGATCCCTCCTTTTTAAAGGTTAAAAAGACACTATGCGATATACTTTATGGAACTTCAACAATCATACCGGTATGTAAAGGTGAAAAGCGATCCTTAAAGGTATTGTATAGCTCCACCTGGGCTTTAAATCCGGTACAATGACCGGCATATATCCAGTCGGGATTAAATTCTTTTAGCGCTTGTGCAGTTTTTTTGATCCTGCTTTCAGAAGCTTCAATAAGGTGGAAGCCACCGATAATCCCATGAATTTTTTCTGTATCGGTTAATTTTATTGCCTGTCTGGTAATATTTACAATCCCGGCATGACTACATCCTGTAATAATAACCAGCCCCCTTCCTTTAATATTTGCAACAACAGAGATGTCATCCAGCATAGGGTCCGTTTTAATCTCACCGTTATCTATAGTAAAGAGATTCATCCCGACTTCTTCGAAATCTGTTACTCTTTCAACTTCTCCGGTTGTAATAAGGCCTGGCATTATTTCTAAAGGATCTTTGGTTAAATAGAGGGAGCCACCAGAGGCCTCAATATCTGCCTTTTTGTCTCCATCCATAACTCCAACATGTCTCAGGTTGGGATCAGTAATAAAATTAAGACGGAATATATCTGGATGAGCTATAACAGGGATGTCTTTCTTGTTTACTTCCTTGATTATTGTTCCCAGGCCCTGAGTATGATCATAGTGACAGTGCGTTAAAGCAACAGCATCTATGCAAGAAAGGCTGATCTGCATCATGTTAATATTTTCGAGCAATGCGGTAGGATTCTGAGCAACATCAACGAGTACATTTTTCTTAATACCATCTCTTTCTGTAGTAAGGAGAAAGGAAACGCCATGTTGCCCCAAATAAGGGGATTCATATGCCACTGAATCCTCTGCAATAACTGTAAGCTTGAGTTTGCTTAACTCGCCTCTGCTGAACATAGGGTACCTCGGCATGGGTTTCTTAAGGTATTAAACTCCCTTGCGGAAGGTATGGATAGCTATAAGAGAAAAACACTAATTTGTCAAGGAAAAAAGCCATTTCAAAAAATGGTGGCTGATTTGATGTTGTTGCTGGAGTAGTTTGTGTAGACGGTAATATATGCTGAAAAGGACCTTATGCAAGAAATACATCTTTCGCCTGATTGTGCTGCCTTTAAGTTAGCTATAAATTTGATATAAAAAGAGGGAAGGGGATCAACGTAGATTTAAAAAATTTTTGAGAAAAAATTGATTGACAAATAAAAATAGAACATTAATGATAGAAACAAGGTATTTTTTCAACATCTCTACTAATAGAGGGTTTAAAATGACTTTCAAACTCTCCCTTCCATATTTTATCTATTGTTTCCCAAATCTTTTATAGGAGGTAGCCATGAAAGTACTGGTAGTAGATCCCCTAAAATGCTCAGGGGGTAAATCATGCGAGCTTGCCTGCTCATTTGAGCAAACAGGTAAATTCAACATTGCAGATTCAAGGATAAAGATACACTTCTTTCCAGAAGAGATCAATTTCACGCCAACGGTCTGCATGCAGTGCAGGGATGCGTACTGTGCGCAAGTCTGTCCCACAGGCGCCTTGAGCAGGCATAAGGAAAGCGGGGTTGTGTACCTTGACCAGAATAAATGTATCGGGTGTAAACAGTGTATTGTTGCCTGTCCATGGGGATCTGTGAAACTTGATCACACCGGGGAGACACTGATTAAGTGCGATACGTGTGGGGGGGATCCGGCATGCACCAAAGTTTGTACCTCCGGTGCCCTCAAATTTGTTGAAGCAGATGAGGTTGTGCTTTCAAAGCAAAGAGACACAGCAGTAAAGTACATGAAAATTGCTGAACAAATGGCAAAAGGGGGTGATGTAAATGTTTAAAGGCTTTAACGGAGTAATACTTCGAATAAATCTAACAAAAAAGGAAGTACGGAGAGAAGGAATCAATGAAGAATGGGCAAAGCTTTTTATAGGTGGCAGAGGCTATGGTGAAAAGATAATCTATGAGGAAGTCGATCCAAAAATTGACCCTTTATCTGAAGAAAATAAGGTTGTTATTGCTACGGGTCCTATCGTTGGAACCACGGCTCCGGCCTCCGGAAGAATCATGGTTATTACCAAGGGTCCGCTCAATAATACCCTCGCCTGCTCCAATGCCGGCGGATATTTTGGAATCGAACTCAAGATGGCCGGCTATGATATGATCATCCTTGAGGGAAAGGCACGTGAGCCGGTGTATCTCTGGATTGACAATGATGAGGTTGATATCAGAAGCGCCAAGGATATGTGGGGAAAGACGACACTCGAGACAGATAAAGTATTGAGAGAAAATACCCATATCGAAGCGAAGACCATGGAAATTGGTCCAGCAGGGGAGAAACTGTCCAAAATATCCGGTGTTATGTTTGATGGTCACCGGGCATCAGGCAGAACAGGTGTCGGTGCAGTGGTAGGAAGCAAAAATTTCAAAGGAATCGCTGTGAGGGGCACAAAAGGGGTTGAGGTAGCAGATGTAGAAGGATTCAAAGAGGCAGTAAAGAATGCCTACGGCAAGTTAGCCGCCCATCCCGTTGCATCTGAAGGTCTTCCCACCTATGGTACTGCTGTTTTGATGAATATATTGAATAACGTTGGCTCCCTGCCCACGAAAAATGCCCAAGACGCATATTTCCCAAACGCAGATAATATATCCGGTGAGGCAATGGTGAAAAAAACATTGATAAGAAAGAAAGGATGTGGAGGCTGCCCCATTGACTGTGGAAGGGTAACCGAGATTAGAGAGGGAAAATACAAGGGAGATCACGGAGAAGGTCCGGAATATGAGACAGCCTGGTCAATGGGGGCAATGTGCGGCGTTGATGATATCAATGTAGTTACCAAGGCCCATTATCTCTGCGATGAGTACGGGCTTGATGGGATATCCACGGGCGTGACCATTGCCTGTGCAATGGAACTGTATGAGAAGGGATACATGCCAAAAGAGGACGCCCCATTCCCGATAAGGTTTGGTGACGGCGATGCCGTTGTTGAGCTCGTAAAACTCATGGGTACAAGGGAAGGATTCGGGAATCTTCTTACTGAAGGTTCTTACAGACTTGCTGAACACTACGGTCATCCTGAGCTTTCAATGAGTGTTAAGAAACAGGAAATTGCGGCCTATGACCCAAGAGGGGTCAAAGGTATCGGCCTTGAATATGCCACCTCAAATAGGGGTGCATGCCACGTAAGAGGATATACGATTGCCCCGGAAGTATTGGGCACGCCCATACAGGTTGATAGACTCGCCTATGAAGGCAAAGCTGACTTGGTAAAACTGTTTCAGGATCTAACCGCTGCGGTTGATGCCTCAGGCGCCTGTTTATTCACGACGTTTGGTATGGAGGCGGCCAATTACGCAGAACTTGTCACGACAGCAACCGGGATTCCCTACGATGAGAAAAACCTTCTCCTTGCCGGGGAAAGGATCTGGAATCTTGAGAGACTCTTCAATTTAAAGGCTGGACTTACCACAGAGGATGATACACTGCCAAAGAGGTTTATGGAGGAACCCATCCCATCTGGTCCATCAAAGGGTGAGATAAATGAACTTGGTAAAATGCTTCCGGAGTACTACAAGGTGAGAGGATGGGATTCTGATGGGCGGCCAACTGACGATAAACTTATGGAGTTAAGCTTGAAGTAAGAAAGAACGCTTGCTGTAGATTCCCAAGAACAGGAGACGTTTATGAAACACCTTATAATTGGAGGTAGCATTGCAGGGCTCTCGTGTGCACGAAAGATACGAGAGCTCGAGAAAGACTCCGAGGTTGTTATCCTCTCCGAGGAGGAGAGATCCTATGCAAAGATGTCCCTCCCATATCTCCTTGCGGGAGAAAGGGACATATGGCTTGAAGTGCCGGCAGGTGTAGAGTTTTGTGGCCAAAAAAGTGTGGTAAAGCTCTTTCCAGACGAGAAGAAAGTGATCACGGAACAAGGGGAGGAATTTATATTTGACAAACTCCTTGTAGCCTCTGGAGCAGGGGCGGCAGTTTCCGAATTCAAGGGAAGTACCTCCCCCGCTGTATTTACTGTGAGAAACCTTTCTGACATCCAGGGTATACAAAACAGATTGAAGAAGGCACGGAAAAAAAAGGTTATCATCTCCGGCGCCGGCCTTGTGAGCATGGAAATGGGGGATGCGGTGCAAAAGCTTGGTTTCACGCCTCTATTTCTCATATCGTCTCAGAAGGTATTCTCCATGATACTCGATGATGCAGGAAGCGAGGTTGTAACCAAGGATCTGAAAGAAAAGGGAGCAGAGATCCACTTCGGTGAGAGCATTAAGGTGATCGAAGCGAGAGGTGAAGAAGTGGTTGTTGAGACACAATCAGGAAAGGAATTCACCGGGGATGTGGTAATCATCGGAAAAGGAGCAACCCCGAACACCGCATTTCTGGCATCTTCGGGAATCGAAGTTGATCGCGGAGTGATCGTAAATGATTTCCTTGAAACAAATAAAAAAGGGATTTTTGCTGCTGGTGACGTATGCCAGGGATATGACATGGTGTATGGAGAGAAACGGGTAAATGCCCTGTGGCCTGTGGCAATTGAACAGGGTGAGCATACGGCAATGAACATGACCCATTTTAGAATCCCGTATAGAGGAAGTGTGGTCAGGAATATGGTGACAGCCTTTGGAAATACCATTTTCACTGCCGGGCTTTCCAGGGCCAATGATTTGGAGAGCTACCAAAAGAGAGAAAAAAACCAATACGCCAGAATTGTTCTGAGCGATGGTCACCTCGTTGGCGTCATATTTATCAATGTTCGGGTTGAGCCGGGAGCCTATCTTTTTACGATAGAAAAGCAGGTGGATGTTTCCAGATTGAAAGATATCCTCCTATCAGGTTCGCTCTCCTATACCCACCTTTTCCCCTTCCTGAGAGGGGCGTAATCCAGGTGGCCAGGAGAGGTAAACGACGCCTGACCCAAAAGGTCGTTATGCCTCTCCTCGCAGCTTACCTACAATTTGGTTGAACAGATGGAACGATGGGAGGCTTTCAGGCGTAGAACAGCAAGAGCCACAGGTTCGCAATTCCGACGCTGATCAACATATATACGAATCCCACCTTCATGAATTCAAAGAAGCTGATTGGATACCCTTCCCGCTCTGCTATCCCGATAGTGACCACATTCGCTGAAGCTCCCAGCATGGTCCCGTTACCCCCGAAACACGCCCCCAAGGCCAAAGCCCACCAAAGGACATTGTTCTCAGCACCAGGGATGGCCTCGGAAAGATATGCCGCAACAGGGAGCATGGTGGCTGTAAACGGGATATTATCCACAAAGGCGCTTACTATGGCCGAGACCCATAAGACCAGACAAATGGCTGCTGTCAGGTTCCCTTTGGATAGGTTCAGGACCAAATCGGCAATAAGGGCCAGAAGACCTGTCTCCTCAACGCACCCCATGATGATGAACAGAAACAGAAAGAATAGCAAGGTAGGCCATTCAATCTCATTATCGATGAGATCCACCAGTTTTACCTTTTTGGTGAGCACCGCTAAGGCCAAGAGGATGGAGGCACCTGCAAGGGCTGCTACACTTACTTTCATCTGCCCATACCCGTGAGTGACAAAGAGAAACACTACCAAGACCAAAACGCCAAATCCCTGGCATAGCAAGGCTCTATCAGTAAGCTGATACTTATCTCGGAGTTTTTGGACAAAGACATGAACATCTTCTACCTTGACATTAGCATAGAGTTTCCCGTAGTAGAATTTGCTCATGACAAAAAGGGCCAACGTATTGATGGCACAAATGATGGCCAGATTCTGGAGGAAGGCCATGAAGCTGAGTCCTGCGTAAGAGCCGATCATGATGTTGGGGGGATCTCCAATGAGAGTGGCCGTACCCCCTACATTGGCAGCAAGGATCGCAGGGATTAGTAAAACAAAAGGGGAAATCCGCAACGATCGCGCGATTTCTATAGTTACCGGTGTGAGCAAAAGCATGGTAGTTACATTGTCCAGCAATGCAGAGGACAAGGCGGTAAAACTCATCAGCATAAGGCTCAGGATCATAACCTTGCCGCGTGCAATTTGAAAGCACTTGTAAGCGACCCACTGAAAGAACCCCGTTTTCTTAAGGATCCCCACAATGATCATCATGCCCATCAAGAGAAAGATAACATTCACATCGATCTTCTGCATAGCTGTCTCAAATGAGATAATGTGATACTGGGGATTCAGGGTTCCTAAAGTGCTTGAGATGGTTAGGGCGAGCGCTGCTCCCAGCATGGCCGCGATAGTGCGGTGAAGCAGGTCAAAAGAGATGAGTATGTATACCCCCAGCAAGATCGCAGTGGAGATCCAGAAGGCAGGCCCCATGGACCGACGTATGGAAATATTTTGCTGCAAGAAAAAGTTGTTCTCTAAAACAGCAAAGCCCGATCCACTAAACTTCAGACTAGTCATTCGAAAAGAGGCCTTGCTGATCTCCACCTTAACTATTGAGGAAGGCCCAAAGCCCTCGGGAAGCTCCATTTCCGCAAGATATGCCCCATCTGGTTCGGATACTACCTCCTCAGCGCTCTTTCCGAGCACACAGATCTTCTGGCGTTTACCATCAACCCATATGCGAATCACAACATCTCTCACTGGCTCATTATGGAAATCTATGATGTACCCGGAAATGAAAACCCTGTGGACATTATCTATTAACCCCATCTGCGGTTCGCATGCACTATACGCGGAACATAAGAGGAGGGACCACAAGAAGAGAGTAATCCAGGTGATCCTGAAACAACATCTTTTCATTTTGCTCAACCCTTTAACAGAGATATGTGAGATTTCTTGACTTTTCCACCTATGATGGTAAAGGTTTGGTGATCCTATTACTGGGGTGGTGCTTTATCGGAAAGAGCACCGAGGTGCCAAATTCATTCTATTGCGGTCCCGACGCCCACAGGGCAGATTTTTACTATGTCAAAACTCCGACTTACCCGTTTCTGGTAGCTCGGATAATATCATAGTGGTTCATACACGCAGTCGGTTCAACTGGCTTCTTTCCGCCATACTCGTGCAAATAAAGGGATTCAAATACCACAGCATCCTTTTCAATGACCATAAGTTTCGGCATGCTCAATTCGCCTTTACTGACCATACGATACCGAGGCATGGGTTGTTTGTAAGCCCTAAAAATACCTTTTGGGTAGGGGCAAGTATAGGAGAAAGGTCCTTGTGTGTCAAACAATAAAGTATCTCAATTTTATGACAGCTCTGAATCAAGCAACCGCTATAATGTTCGTCTAAATCGTGTCCAGGGTATAGGAGCCGCAATTTTCAACGAGGATTTTTCCCTTGACAATATAATACGTCTTACATAGCATTCATTTTAATTTTTTCGGAATTTCTTGAATCCTAATTCAAAATGGGTAAGGAGAATTGCGATGATTAAGCGTATCTTAATACCTCTTGACACATCCCCCTACACTGAAGCCGCTTTAGAGCTTGGCTGTAATGTTGCTAAGCGACATGGTGCCGAGCTTACCGGTTTGGTGGTATTAGACATTCCGGGGATCGAAAGATCTATCGGGCCTTTACCAATCGGTGGACTGTACTATGTTGAGCCTCTGGAAAAAGCTATGGAAAAAGAAGCTCGTGCCCAGATACAACCATTGTTATATAAATTCAAGGAAAAATGTCAGAAAGAAGGTGTTGCACATCAAGAAGCTGAACATCAAGGAAGTCCAAGTGAGCGGATCATTAGGGAATCTATGTTTTATGACTTCGTGATGGTTGGATTGCGGACATATTTTCATTTCAGAGCTGTCGATAAACCAGGTGATTCTTTGGAAAAAATATTGGATCATTCCATTACACCAATCTATGGGGTGCCAGAGAAATTTTCTATGCCTACTGCTGAGAAAATGAAAGTGCTGATTGCTTTCAATGGTAGTTTACCTTCCGCTCGAGCAATGCAGCGCTTTGCTCAGTTGGCCGTTCCTGAAAATACCGAGGTTACTTTACTTATATCTGACCCAAAGAGGAAAATAGCAGACTACTATCTGGCTCAGGCTGAAGCATATCTCAATAGCCATTTCATATACGACGTAAAAAAGGAATGGACATCAAAAGACATTATTCAGGCCATGGAAGAACAATATCTGGATTGGGCTACTATAGTAGTTGTCGGGGCTCATTCTAAAAAAAGACTGATTGATTTTAAGGTGGGCAGCCTGACCAGGTATTTGATAAATGAGGCAAGGAAACCCATAATAATCGGGCAATAAAAAAGCAGAAGGTTGCCGGCGATCAAAAAAAGATAGATATGAACTCTCTTCTTAAAAACCCTTTTTTAGAAACGTTATCCATGATCCCTCTATGAGTATTGAGTGAATAAAGATTCATGCCTGCCTATGATTCTATTATTTTCCTCTACCACCTTTATTTCCACACTCTATCCCATGCGATACATTTTAAAGGGAACTGCCGTATGGTACCTTCCATAGTCGGATTGAGCCTCTATAATCCTGGTTATTGTTTTTAATCAGATTTAATGCTACCAATGTATAAAAGAGGATTACACAAGTACAGTAAACCTCAGTGGGATCTTTGCTTCAAAGCGGATTGCTCTCGCCTGCGCGAGTTGCGATCTAATGGTATGCTTGTTCAGGGTCAGAGAGGCAGACCGATTATTAGTGTCATGTAAATGGGTTTAGGAGAAAAGAGTACACAAATAGCTGAGATGAAGAGGTTATATCCGAAAAAGCTCGTCCCAGAGGAAAAGGTATTCAGTCATATCCATAGAGGCGACAGAATATTCATTGGTACAGGTTGTGGCGAGCCTCAGTATCTCGTTCGTGCCCTTATAGATTATGTGCAATCTCATCCAAAGGCCTTCTTTAATGCCGAGGTCTTTCATGTATGGACACTTGGTGTCGCACCCTACACGGATGAAAGATTACGTCGTAATTTTCGGCATAACTCCTTCTTTATAGGAAACAATACCAGAGATGCAATCAATCAGGGATTGGCAGATTATACTCCCGTATTTCTGTCCCAAGTTCCCGGATTATTTTATCGCAAACTGGTTTCTATTGATATAGCACTTGTGCAGACATCACCACCTGATGATCATGGATATATGAGTTTGGGTATTAGTGTTGATATTACCAAAGCGGCAGTAGAGAATGCTTCAATGGTAATAACCCAGGTCAATTCTCATATGCCTCGTGTGCATGGAGACACCTTTATACATATCAATGACGTAGATTTCATCATCCCCAAAGACGAACCATTATTGGAATACAAGACAAAGGTTCCTGGCGAGGTTGCACGGCGGATCGGGAACTATGTTGGCCGTATCATTAATGATGGAGATACAATTCAGGTTGGATATGGGAGCATACCAAATGCGATTCTCACCAACCTCCACACCAAAAAGCATCTGGGGGTACATACAGAACTGTTGAGCGATGGCATTGTAGAGCTGATGAAAGATGGCATTATTGATAATACAAAAAAGAGCATCGATCATGGTAAAACAGTGGCAACCTTCTGTATGGGCAAGAAGGAAACCTACGAATACATCCATGATAATCCAGGTGTAGAGTTTAAGGTCATTGATTATACCAATAATCCTCTCATTATTGCCCAGCATAACAATATGGTTGCGATAAATAGCGCCCTGGAAATTGACCTCACAGGTCAGGCAACCGCAGAATCCATAGGAAAGATATTTTATAGCGGGATAGGAGGGCAGGCTGACTTTATGAGAGGTGCTGTTTTGTCGCCTCACGGCAAGACAATACTTACCATACAATCAACCGCGGAAAATGGTACGGTTTCAAGAATAGTGCCCTTTCTCAAAGAGGGAGCAGGTGTCACGTTGAACAGGGGTGATATTCACTATGTTATAACAGAGTATGGAATAGCATATCTGCATGGGAAAAACATTAGAGAACGTGCAATGGAATTGATATCAATAGCACATCCAACATTCAGACCGTGGCTTATAGAAGAGGCAAAGGTACTTAATCTCATATATAAAGATCAGGCCTTCATCCCCGGAAAAAAAGGAGAGTACCCTGAAGAACTCGAGGTCTACAGAACCACAAAAGCCGGAATCGAAATCTTGCTAAGACCTATAAAGATAAGTGATGAGCCGCTCCTGAAAGACTTCACCCACTTTCTTTCTGATGAAAGCATCTATCGTAGATTTTTTTCTCCGCGAACCGATATTCCCCATGAGTTTTTGCAGAAACTTGTGGTAATCGACTATACTGAAAAGATGGCACTACTAGCGACCCTAAGGCATGAAGAAAAAGAGGAAATTGTTGGAGTAGGGCGATATGTTATAGAAAAAAATAGTCATAAAGCTAATGTGGCCTTTGCTGTCAGGGATGATTATCAGAATAAAGGCGTAGGGAGGGAACTGCTTTCCCATCTTACCTATCTGGCAAAAAGACGGGGGCTTCTGGGTTTCACCGCAGAGGTACTCGCTGATAACAAACCTATGCTGCACCTGTTCCGGGAGCTCGAAAAAGAGGGATTTGACATTGAAAAGAGGATTGAAGAAGGGGTGTTTTATTTCAGAATAGGTTTTAGGGATATGCAATGAAGTTCAGGAGGAAGTGTTCAGATTTGGAGAGGGATGCCCTGTATGGCCTTGCCCTATAAATCCAGCCGTCATCACCAAGCTGAACATCAAGGCAATCCATTAGTTTGATACCTTGGATAGCACTCCTCGCAGAGAGACAGGATTGCGGATATCGTAGC
>Ga0307429_1000942_pt1 | contig 14895 bp, 15 predicted proteins | sample SalMarWE160230MG_FD_202151 | JGI IMG/M metagenome (GOLD analysis project Ga0307429, IMG submission 202151) | Salt marsh sediment microbial communities from the Plum Island Ecosystem LTER, Massachusetts, United States - WE1603-230 | ecosystem: Environmental > Aquatic > Marine > Intertidal zone >...
CTGGAACTCAGCTCACGCTGCGCACTTTCCATACAGGGGGCACAGTAGGTCTCGATATTACCACTGGGCTGCCCCGCGTAGAAGAGCTCTTCGAGGCTAGATCACCAGCCGGCAGTGCAATCATTTCCGAGATTGATGGTACTGTTGAAGTAACCCATACTGATGGGGCAAGCGTAGTCAAGGTCATTAGCTCTGAATCCTATCTGGATGAATACCCGATTCCGCCTGGAGCAGAGCTAGCTGTAACTGATGGGCAATCGGTGGATGCTGGTAGCATCCTACTTTCTCTTCCAGAGAAGACCCCAAAGAAGACCAAAAAGAGATTACCAGCTGTTAGCCACGGTGAAGCAGGGCAATCTATAGTAGCTAGAGTAGCTGGTCAAGTCGCCATTGAGGGTGATCATGTCTATGTTAAGTATGAAGAAATGGAAGAGAGAGAATATAGCGTCCCCCATGGTGCATATTTGCTTGTCCGATCAGGGGATAAGGTCAAAGCAGGCGATCGGTTTACTAGAGGTTCCATTGACCCTCATGATATCTTACGTATTATGGGAAAAGATGCAGTCCAGCAATATCTGATTGATGAAATACAAAAAGTATATCGCTCCCAAGGGGTAACTATACATGATAAGCATATTGCTGTCATTAGTCGGCGGATGTTAAACAACGTGAGAATTATTTCCTCAGGAGATACAAAGCTCCTGCCCGGCGAGTTAGTTGATCGATTTGACTATGAAGATATAAATGCCAAGGTGCTGGCTGAAGGAGGTGAGCCAGCAACGGCTCAAGCTGCGATTCTCGGGATAACCAGAGCTAGCTTAAGCAAGGACAGTTGGCTAGCAGCTGCTTCTTTCCAAGAAACCGGCCGTGTTCTTGTCGATGCCGCGGTCAAAGGCAAGTTGGATAGGCTTCGCGGTCTCAAGGAAAATGTTATTCTGGGTAAGCTCATCCCATCTCGGGTCCTCTCTGTGAGTCCTGATGATGGGGAAAGATTGAAGGGGGGAGGTCTTGATGAAGAGGAGATTGCGACTTTAGAATTAGAGAGCTAGTAAAAATTCCCCGATTTAATCGGGGTAAAGGTTAGCGGTGCGGATTATTTCAGGTAAAACGGCAACCGAAGATAGCTTTGTTGACTTTGACCTTCGCCCCAGACGCCTTAGCGAATTCATAGGTCAAGAAAAAATTAAAGATAATCTAAAAATAGCTATCGCCGCTGCTCAAAAAAGAGGCGAGCCGCTAGACCATATCATTCTTTATGGTTCTCCCGGTTTGGGAAAGACTACCCTTGCCTACATCATTGCTGCTGAGATGGGAGTCAATATTAAAGTTAGTTCCGGGCCGGCGATAGAACGCACCGGGGACTTAGCAGCTATTCTTACTAATCTCCATGAAGGGGATATCCTTTTTATTGACGAGATACACAGGCTTAGCCATACAATAGAAGAAAAACTCTATCCGGCCATGGAGGATTTTGTTTTTGACATCTTTTTAGGGAAAGGTCCAGCTGCTAGAAATTTACGGTTGAATTTACCCCACTTTACCTTAATCGGGGCTACTACGCGTTTTGCTCTACTGAGTCCTCCCATTCGCGATAGATTTGGGGTGACATATCATCTTGATTTCTACGACGAGGCAGCAATACATACGATTTTGGAGAGGTCGGCAACTATCCTCAAGGTGAAAGCAGAGAAAGAAGGGCTTGTCCCGATTGCCCAGCGTGCTAGAGGTACTCCCCGAGTGGCCAATCGTCTCTTAAAGAGAATAAGAGATTATGCTCAGGTCATGGCAAATGGAGTGGTCACCAAAGAAGTAGCTCTGGAAGGGCTTTCAAAGCTGGAGATAGATTCTGTGGGTTTAGATGACATAGACCATAGAGTGTTGCATACAATAATTGACAAATTTGACGGTGGCCCTGTAGGACTAGATACCATTGCTGCTTCTATTAACGAGGATGCTGATACTATTATGGATGTTTATGAGCCGTATCTTCTTCAGTTAGGTTTTCTGGAACGGACACCTCGTGGCAGAGTGGCCGCCAGGCTTGCTTATGAACACCTGGGACTGCCTTACAAAAGGGACATTCAGCCCCAACCCAGCTTGTGGAATCAGAAACAGAGTTAATAATCTTGGCTCACTAGTACCCCACAGAAAATCCGCTTCGCTCCCCTGCTCTCGCAGAATCTTTGATTTTGTGGGTGTATTTCGTGGAACTCCTGAAATGCCACGGGGTAAATTTTGGAGACACTGAAGAACGAAGTTTTTCAGGGATAATTATTGGTATGCTCTGGCTTGCATCCATACTGGGATGGCAAAGGCAGATAAGGAAAAGAACAATATCAGCCAACCCCAGGGCGCAATATCCCCTCGGCTTGCCGTAGTTACCGAGAATAAGATCACAAGCGGTGGAATTAATAAACTAATAATTTTATGCCTGCGCGGCTTTAGGCGGATAAAGGCGATAGTTGCTCCTGCCAAAGCAATAAAACTAATAACTATCCAAAGTGCATTTGCTTGCAAGCTTGCTATCCAGTCATTTGCCAAAAGCTCATTTCCGGTGCCCAAGGACGAAAACCAACTGAGTGTCACAAGTATAGGAGCTAGCATAAGTGATGCATATAGCCAATCCCGCCTTGCAGTTTGTCTCACTATATGGATAAAAACAAAAAGAGCCAAGGGAATATAGATGAGCGCTGCTATCCAGCCCCAACCTTGGGGAAGAGAAAGCAGCAATATACCGGTAACTACTACTGGCATAAGATAGTATCCTAACCAGGGGAAAATCCATACAGGCTTACCTCGATGCCAACCATAAATTGCTATGCCAACGACTAGCGCTAATATGATTGACACGTAGACGATGTTTTGCCAGTAATATGAAGTGAAGAGTAAAGCAACCAGGAAGTGGGGCAAGGCACTGAAAAGTGCTTCTTTCCAGCTACCTTGAGCATGCGTTTCATAGATTTGCTGAGCAATTAATTCAGGGGAACCCAGAGATTGTACCGCGACTTTGCTTGCTTCCTCTTTGCTTAGCCCGGTTTCTTCTAGCTCCCGACTTTTATCTTCGAGATGCGTGTAAAGCTCCTCAGCCACGCCGTCCCTTATGGTCTGATCAATCTTGAGGCAAGCTTTAAACCTGTTTAAATAATGGCTTATGTTGCTTCCCATTTTAGCCCTAGACTGTTTCCGCTTGCGTAACTGCTTTAACCGCCGTAGAAAAATCCTGCCATGTAGCTAACTTTTTAGCTAGGACCTGCTGCCCCTTTTCAGTTATGTAGTAATAACGTCTTTGCTGGCCATTAGGTAGTATCTGCCATTTAGCTGTGATAAGGTTGTCTTGCTCTAAGCGGTGGAGCGCGGGATAAAGAGTACCTTCTTTAAACTGAAAATACCCATTACTCCTTCTCTCCAGTTCCTTTACTATTTGGTAGCCATAGGTGGGCTCACGCCTAATTAAGCACAGTAGTAGGGAATCAGTGTTTCCCTTCAATAACTCGCGCCCGTAGTTCATCTTTGCACCTCATTAGCATGTTAGCTTCTCGTTTACTGTAGCATTGGCTAACTACATTGTCAATAGATTGCGCTGGCTGACCACATAGGTAACACTGGACTGCGAATTTTGACAGGTTCTTTTTCAATATTAGAGCCTGTGTGCTCTCAAGAGACCCAGCCCGCTATTTGGGGGTTCCTCCCTTCAATGCTATAATAGTTCTTAAGTCCTCATGGATATCTTAGCCACGCTTAATCCCGCCCAGAGAGAAGCTGTAGAGGCCATCAAAGGGCCCGTACTTATCCTGGCTGGACCCGGCAGCGGCAAGACCAGAGTTATTACCCATCGCATCGCCTATCTGATTAAATCCTGCGGCGTTAGCCCCCATAACATTATGGCAGTTACCTTCACCAACAAAGCCGCCCGAGAAATGAGAGAGAGACTGGAACAGCTCCTGGGGCAGGCAGTAGAAGCCCTGACTTTAGGCACCTTTCACGCTATCTGTGCCCGAATTCTCCGCCGTGAGGGCAAAGCTATCGGGATTGACTCAAGCTTTGTTATCTACGATGAAGAAGACCAGCTAAGCCTGACAAAACAAGCTCTGGAAGAACTTAATCTCGACCCCAAGCAATATGCTCCTCGGACTCTTCACTCAGCCATCAGCGCTGCTAAGAGCCGTCTTGTCGGCCCTAAGGACTACGCTCAGCGGGTTAGCAGCTATTTTGAGGAGATAGTTCACAGGATTTATCAACGCTATCAGCAATTGCTCAGCCAGGGTCGGGCGGTGGACTTCGACGACCTTTTGATGAAGGCGGTACAGTTGTTTCAGGACCATCCTCAAATCCTCAGCCGATACCAGTCGAAGTATGTTCATATTCTGGTTGACGAATTTCAGGACACCAACATCGTCCAGTATATGTTGATGAAGCATCTGGCAGGAAAATACCGGAATCTGTGCGTGGTCGGTGACCCCGACCAATCTATTTATTCCTGGAGATTTGCTGATTTGCGTAACATCCTGAGCTTCGAGAAGGATTACCCCGAAGCCAAGGTGGTGCTTTTGGAGCAAAACTACCGCTCCACCAAAACTATTTTAGAGGTAGCCTCAGGCATCATCTCAGCAAATTTACAGCGCAAGCCCAAAAAGCTATGGACGGAAAACGAAGACGGATCTTCGGTAACTGTTATTGAAAGTTATAATGCTGAGGAAGAAGCTCAATCTGTAGTCAACGAGATAGAGAAACTCGTCGGCCAGGAGCAAATATCCCTCAAAGATTGCGCCGTCATGTATCGGGTCAATGCTCAATCACGGGCATTGGAGGAAACCTTCCTCAGGTATGGTGTACCTTATAGGCTTGTTGGTGGCACGCACTTCTACCAACGGAGAGAGGTTAAGGATATCATTGCCTACCTCAGGCTCATTCACAACCCCCAGGACAACGTTAGCCTTGTCCGGATAATAAACGTTCCTGTAAGAGGCATCGGACAGCGTACTCTCAGCCAGCTTCAATCCTGGGCAAAAGCTCATGATTCCTCCCTTTTCGAAGCTTCGAAACAGGTAGCAAATGAAAAAATCCTTCCTCAGCGCATTGCTCAAGCCCTGGCCGGCTTTGATGCTGTTATGACTGAGTTCATTGCCCAAAGCCGTGAGCTAAGTCTTTCCAGTCTGCTAGATAAGATATTGGAGCACACCAGATACAGAGAATATCTTTTGAGCAAGGAGGATGGTGAAGATCGATGGGAGAACGTAATGGAGCTAAAAAACGTCGCCAGCGAATATGATGAGCTCGATCCCGAAGAGGCTTTAGCCGCATTTTTGGAAAAAGTAAGCCTGGTATCGGACGTAGATGAACTGGATGAAAAAGCTGACGCTGTGACCTTGATTACCTTGCACCAAGCTAAAGGATTGGAATTTCCTGCGGTTTTCATTGTCGGCCTGGAGGAAGGGATTCTCCCACACAGGAGGTCTTTCGACGACCCTGAACAAATGGAAGAGGAGCGCCGCCTTTGCTACGTGGGAATAACCAGAGCCAAGAAGCGACTCTACCTTTTACGCAGTTACCGTCGAAGTTTATTCGGCGGCAGCACGGCAAACCCACCATCCCGTTTTCTCCATGATATCGCACCCCACTTGATAAGCCCGAGAGGACTATGGGAGGAGAGCCCAACTTCTGTAGCTAGCCCCGATTTTAATCGGGACTCCCAGCCTTCACCCCCGCCTCTTGGCACTCTAGCGCTAAAGGTCGGTGACCATGTCCGCCACAGCAAATTTGGCCCCGGCATAGTGATGAATTGTCTTCCTACAAGGGATGACCAGGAGTTGACCGTAGCCTTTGAAGGGGCGGGGGTTAAGAAGCTCCTGGCCAGCCTGGCACCCCTGGAAAAAATCGAGAAAGATTTCGATTTTTCCTCATAATCCATTGACAAGGTACACGATAACGGGTAGTGTATCATTTTGAAACTTGACAGGTAAACCAGTGTTATTAAATCTGCAAACGAGTAGCTAGGTCAACATAAGCGATACTGTAGGACGAATCAGTTCTCTGGTTTAGTCGCCTTGCCCCGCCTGGAAGTAATTGACCGCCTCTTGTAATAAAAGCTACATTCACAACTCTTTTCCCAAAGTCCTTAACTACCTGTACGGCTGGTACATAGTCTTGGTCTCCTGAGACTATTACTGCTACATCATATATATCTTTCAGAATAATCATGTCGGACGCCAGTTTAACATCCACAGCCTTTTCCTTACCAAGACTATTATCAAATAGATTGTGTTTCATGGCGCCCGCTCGACGAAATTCAATAGCTTGATGTTTCCGAGCAATCCCATCTTGGATTGCTCTCCACCCATCGAATCGCTTTTGCATGGTAATTTGCCGCTGACGCAATTCTTTTACCATGTCTGTCATTCGGGCATCACAAGCAGTAGAGCCCAAAGTGTTTAATTCATTTTTATAAGGTTCATGCTTGCACAGAAGGTTTTTCAATTCTATACGTGCCTTAGCGGGGTTAGATGACTTATTTGGATTCGGGAAATGGTAGGGGAAAAAGTCAATATATTCAATGACATACCAGTAAGTTCTAATGCGTTCTCCGCCACTAATGACATTGCCAACTAACCAATCATAAAGAGCTGTCCAATCTGCAGATTCAGGTAAATAGTCCTCTTTGTGGAATTGTGGGAACAATTCAACTATTGAGTGACGGAAACTCTCTCCATCTACAAATACACAAACTTTTTTCATTTTCCTTCCTTAAACAATATTGGCGGCAAGCACGCAGCCTGCCGCCAAACCAAATTCATGCTTAGGACGCACCCAAGCAATTAAATAAGTAGCACAGAATCAATTATTTGTCAACCCCCACCCTGACAATCCTTTTTGAAATTTAAGTCTTGTAATTGACTAAATTTTAGCATAAACTGAGCTTCTAGCAATGGAAACATTAGCGGAAGCCGTAACTAAGCTAGAGGAAATCAAAGCTAGGGGCTACATTGCTACTCACAGGCACGGCCCTACTGGAATCGGCAAAACTCTAGAGGACCTTCTAGGAATTCAGGAAAACAATATTGATATCTCCAATACTACATTCGCAGAGCTAAAATCAGCTAGGAGAGCCTCACAGAGTATGATGACCCTGTTCACGAGAGCACCACTTCCGCCAAGAGCTAATAGCAAATTGTTAAACGACTATGGCTATGTAACTGAGGAAAGCAAGGGGAGAAAGGTGTTGCATACAACCGCACTTGCCACTGGCTACAACACCCTCAGAGGCGTAACAGGATTCAAGGTCAAGATTGAGCCTAACAGGATATCTCTTATCTCGTCAGATGGTGCTGAACTAGGATATTGGGATGAACCCACGTTAAAGCAAGCCTTTGAAAAGAAACTGCAGCATATCCTTTATGTCATGGCTGATACGAGGGGTATAGGAAAAAGCGAGGAATTTTGGTTTAACGAGGCATGGCTACTTAGTGGGTTTGACTATCCCGGATTCGCAACTGCCTTGAAAGAAGGTACTGTTTGCGTTGATGTGAGAATAGGGCAATTCCCTAATGGTGCGCCACATGACCACGGAACGGGGTTTAGGGTGCTCCCAAGCAAGTTTGGCCTCTGCTTTAAGAATAGACAGAGGTTGCTCTAGCTAGGCTTCCAGAAGTCCAAGATATACTCAAAAGTTGTACCTAGCTTGATAAAATTATTAGGCCATCCGAATATACCCACTCTATTAACCAATGGCCGTCTATCCCAAATGATAACGTTCCTCAAGTCGTAGCCGATTTTGTTTAATTCCTCGATTATGAGTGCATGAGTAGGATAGCGTTTGTTTTCCCACCACAAGTCATTAATATCAATAACACAATGTGCCCGCTTCCTCAAGAATGGCAGTAGGTTGCCAAATATCACGCCTAGTTCTTTGACAAATTCCTTAGTGTCCAGAGTACCTATATCCCTATCGTCTTGCGAGTATTGCTGGACTGTCAAATAGTGCTTATTGTTTCGCAAATCGCCTCGCATACTCTTATTCAACCTAGGCTTATCTAGAAACCGGGAATAAGGCGGTGACGTAACAATTAGCGATACTGTGTTTTCTTTAAGATATTGAGGGATGTTTCTGGCATCCTCTTTAATGGCTATCTGTTGAGATTTGTTCACCGAGTTACCACGTGCTAGCCTGTTATAAGTTATATCAATATACTCTTGCTTGAGGTCAAAGCCTATCGCATTTCGATTTAAGTCATGTGCAGCGAGTAAGGTTGTTCCTATGCCACTAAAGGGGTCAATAACTAATTCACCCTCGTGTGTGAATAACTTTATGCATTTTGCGGGCAATCCGATGGGGAATACAGCCGGATGGATGCTTTTATCACGAATGTCTCGTTTTTCGTAAGAGAATTCCCAAATAGCTACTTGGCTTTGTATCCACTCTTTGGCGCTCAAGCAGTTGATATGGTTGTCGGGGCAATTGCATGTCTTTTGATAGCCAATCTCTATTAGCTTGCTTGGCTTTTTGCCTTTAACCATTTTGTCCTTCAAATTATACATTAACCAGCCTAACTATGTCGCTGACATCCCAAATACGATTAGTAATTCCGGCAGCCATAGCGGGCGTTCTAGGATGGTGATTAGCCAATGTCTTATGGGGCCGAACAAAGTTATAATGCATGAAATAAAGAGCCAAAGCATACTCATGGTTTTCCAGTTTCTTAGAGAAGGCATTGGTTAATCTCGTGAACCGCCTCATACTCATTCGCATTGTAAGGTTTTGCCGCTCAATGTAGCTTGTAGATACCTTTGTCATGTCAGGAGAACCATTTACGAGTTTTGCTTTTGCTTGGGTGCATTTTGGCGGACTATAACGTCCAAATTCGTCTTGTTCATTACCGTAGTATTTGACTAGCATGGCGTAGTCTATATCATTGCCAAAAGCATTTCTTACTGCCTCATAATACATTCTATGTCCATCAGTAGTGAGTTGAACACGATTTGAAAGACGCCTCTTAATATCTTTGGCGAACTCATAGGCATATCTTAGCTCACGTAAACCAACTAGCCAGCTTAAGGCCAACTTTGTATCGGCATCGAGTGCCACGAATGTCCAAACATCACCATATCCGAATTGGCCTTGTTTATTTCGAGGCACATTCTTGGCCTTTGCATAGCAGAACGACCAGATTTCATCGCACTCTAGCCTTTGGCATGATAGATTCCGTAGATTTTTATCCTGATATTCCAGACAGGCAGCGCCTACCTCTCTAAGTAACCTGACTACCGTATTGATAGCGGTATTGGTTATACGAGCGGTACTGCGTATAGAGTTACCTTCACAAAGGACTCTTATTACCTGTGTTTTGCGTTCCAAACTTAGCTTATTCATACCCTTATCCTTTCTAATTGACTAAATTATAACATACCGCTCAAGCATTGTCAATAGGTAAACTAGTTATTTTGAAAATATTTTATCTTGAAGGCTCAAGCATATTGACATCCTAGTAACTGACAGGCTATAATTGAAATAGCAAGACCGCTACCGTAGCTGGTGACGGAAACATCTTTACCTACGCTGGTTGCGTAGGGCACTCAGGATTCCCGTAGGTCTAACGACCCGCCACGGTAGTGGTTGCTCTTTGCACTGAATTGCTATTTCAGTGCTTTACTCTTGCTCCCCTTTTGATTGCCCATATGTACTCATTTTTTCAAGCAACCCACGCACCCATTCCCAGTCTTCCATATCAAGTTTTGTTAAGTCTACTGCCAAGGATAAACTGACCGTTCCCGCTCCATTCTTTAGTGTTACTACCTTTACATTGGCTTTTGGTTGCTCTAAATGATTTCGTGGAGGTAGTTTTTCCTTATCACTACCTGTATCAGCTTTTCGTAAACGGCGTCCAACCGTTTTTCTTGCCTTTGCCCAATGGGTGGACCCCTTCTGACCGGTATATTCACACGCATCCAAGAAGAAACGAATTATTCTATAAAGAGTCGTGCCTTTCGTAGTGTAACTACGAAAATATTCCTCTAAAGCTCCATAAGAAGCATTGCTTTCGGCCAACTGAACAGCTCCTAAATATTTCTCATTGATAATCTGACCTAGTATCTCTTTCCGTTCATCGTCATTAGCATTCACCAAGCTATTCAATATTGGCTTAACTATTCCATCTTCTTCAATTAAACCGAGGAACTTAAATGCACCTAGCGTTTGACTCTGCAATCCCCCCGAAAATGTTGGCCAAACAGTCCTATCTAATTCGGGTGGTATGCCAGGCTTTAGTGTATCTATCGCTGTAATAAATGTTTTGAATGGTATGTAAACTGCTGCTCGGCTCTCTGTTGTCTTGTTTCCACTTTTAATTGCCATTGTTGCACACTCCTTTTTGAATCCTTTTGTTTAGAATATTATTTAGAATAGCAGATATTGAAACAAATGTCAATAGCAAAAAGCTTAATTTTTGGAGAAAATTTGCTACTACTTTTTGTAACAACTAAAATTTGAAATAAATAACTTAGGAGGACTACTATGGAAAGCGGACAAATGGTTAAACTACGAGCTTATGGGGGCGAAGAGGTAACATTAAGATTCGTGCGACAGGTTGGGGAAACATTGGTCGTTTGTCGGCCAGAAGAGTATGAGCTTGCTAGCTTACAAAAACGTGACCCTAGATGTGTTGGCTTTAATGTCAAATATCTAATTAAGAAAAATTAGGATATAGGATAGAGCTAGAAACTATTATTTACCCCATCTAGCCTGAGCAGCTTTTTGAGCTATTTCTTTACGCTGTTCTGGTGTTAATTTGCTAGCTCTGGCTTTACCACCTTTTAAACCACCCAAACGTCCAAGTGCCACAGCATGAGGATTTTTACCTTCGACTAACTCCGGCTCTGCTTCTTCTGATTCAGGCTCTGTCTCTCCAGTGGCCTCTTGAACTACCCGAAAGGCGGTTACTGCAAAATCAGAATTCCTTTTCTTCTTCCGTGGTTTTTTCTCCATATCTTAACAATACTACACCGCTCAAGCATTGTCAAGCTCAAGCATTTTATGGTATTCTTTTGCAGAGGTGGTTAATATGCAAATGGAAAAAGCTGAACAACTTAGAAAACGATGGGAAAGTAAAGGTAATCCGCCCTGTGACCATCCGGTATTAGACAAAGAATATATCAAGGGCTGGGATACTGGTGACCGAGTATGTACTACCTGTGGTCAATGCTTTGCACCTTCAGAATTAGAGCAAGAACCGAAAACTTTACGTCGGCGACCAAAGTCAAAATGATACACTACCCGATAACGTGTAAAATAGAATTTAGATGCCTATTAAGGTTTTAGCGACTGAGATAGTTTCCAAGATTGCTGCCGGGGAGGTGGTCGAGAGGCCAGCCTCGGCGGTCAAGGAACTGATAGAGAATTCCCTCGATGCTGGAGCCACCCAGATCGCCGTAGAAGCTCAGGGCGGCGGAGTAGAGCTGATTAAAGTGAGCGACAATGGAGCGGGTATCCCGGCATCGGAACTAGAGCTTGCCTTTCACAGGTATGCCACGAGCAAGATTGACGATTTAAGCGATCTGGAGAAAATCTCCAGCCTCGGCTTTCGGGGCGAAGCCTTGCCCAGCATCGCCGCTGTCGCCGAAGTAGAAATCCTCACTCAAACACCTTCGGAGACTATTGGCAGCTACCTGCATTTGAGAAAAGGCGAGGTAGTTGGAAAGGAAAGCCGAGCCAGGCCACAAGGCACCACCATAACCGTGCGCCGATTGTTTCGCTATTTCCCAGCGCGGCTTAAGTTTCTCAAATCGGTAAATACCGAAAATGGCCACATCGCCCATTTGGTAAGCCAGTACGCCCTGGCTTTTCCCGAGGTTAAGTTCAGCCTGGTTCTTGATAAACGTCCCAGCTTGCGCACTACGGGCAATGACAACCTGCGCGAGGTGCTAAGTGAGATATACGGTTCCGAGATAGCTCAAAGGATGCTGAAGGTGGAACGAAAGGACGGCCTGGCTGAAGTCAGCGGCTTAACAAGCCCGCCTTCCTTAGCCCGTTCCAACCGCAACTATCTCAGCTTCTTCGTCAACCGAAGGTGGGTACGCAGTCCCTTACTAGCTCGGGCGACCGAGGAAGCCTATCGTGGCCTACTTATGGATGGCCAGCATCCCGTCACGGTAATCGATATCTCACTGCCGGCTCAAGAGCTTGATGTCAACATCCATCCTGCCAAAGCTCAAATAAAGTTTTGCCATGAGCAAGCGGTCTTCGGCAGCGTACAAAAAGCCATAGAAGAGGCATTAGCGAGGACGCCTATAGCCAGCTCGAAGACCGTGCCCTTCTCAGTCAGCTCAGGGCAGTGGCAGAGCCCCCGCATGATAATGGATAACGAGCCGACTTTTGTTGTTGCCCAGCTGCCGACCATGGAATTACCAGTTTTGAGGGTACTGGGGCAGCTAGCTAACACCTATATTATTGCCGAAGGACCCGATGGACTCTATCTCATCGACCAGCACGCTGCCCATGAGCGCATACTTTATGACCGAATTTCAGCGCAGTGGGCCCAAAAGGAAGTCGAAGTCCAGGGATTACTCCAGCCCATAACCATAGAGCTTAGTCCCAGAGAGGAAGAGACACTGAGAGCTAGTAAAGAGTTTCTGGCCGAATTTGGCTTCACCATTGAGCATTTCGGAAATAGAAGCTATGTGATACGCGCCATACCGGCACTAATGGCCAGGGCGAATATTATTGAGATAATAAGCATGCTGCTTGATAATCTTGCCAGCAAAGAACTCAATCCCTGGGAGGAAAAGATAGCTCAATCTTTGGCTTGCCACGGTGCTATCAGGGCAGGACAGCAGCTAAGCAATGAAGAGATGCGAGAGCTAATAAAGCAGCTAGAGCAAACCAAGCAGCCGCGCACCTGTCCCCACGGCCGCCCAACAATGATTCATTTAAGTTCTCATCAACTGGAGAAGGAATTTGGCAGGATAAGCTAGAAAACTAACAAGGTTACTAGTCCAAGATTTGCTTCACAGATTTTCTATTTGCATAAACCAGAAGCCTGTCTCCTGCCATGATTTCCTCCTCCCTATCCGGCCTAGTTAGGTAAGTATCGGCCCTGTCTATACCAAGGATTTCTAGACCCCCTTCCGCGGTGATATCAGCCACAGACTGACCAGCGCTCTTCGAGCCTCTTTTTATCGTGACAAGACTAATCCCCCAGTCCTTCTCCATACGGAAGATTTCCTCAACTGTGGGAGCTTCCTTAAGAACTCGGTTTATAACTGGCCTTTGCAGCCAGGCAGGGATCCGACGGCCAAAATTGCTTCTTATAATTAGCTGATAGAGGCCGAATATGCCTCCAACTATTATGGCCAGGCGAATGAAAAACCACATGTAACCGGTTACCTGGGTGAAAGATGCTACTAAAGTGGCAATTATAGTGACCGTGCCGGCGTTTCCCAGTACAATGAGAATGGTCACGATTCTGCGCCTGGTTTTGTTTCCCACCACCCGTTCAGCTTCTCTCGTCGTGAAGCCTGTCCCTGAGAAAGCAGATAACGCCTGAAATCTAGCTACATCAGGTTCTATCCCGGTTAACTGGAGGGCAAAGCCTCCAATTCGGACGATGATGAAAGAAACTAGAATAGCTACCAACAAAATGCCTACATAAGCCATATCCAACACCTCCAAATTAAGTTCTGCTGAACCATAGATGGCACTGTCTGTGTAGAAGGTTGCGGGTGACTAATCGCTTCGCCCTTCGGTTCAGATACCAGAGACATATTCTTCATTCAGTAAACTTAGAGCCACCTCCTTCTCCTGAAATAGACTACAAGAGAAATACCTATCACCGCCATTACAATCAAGATGGTAAAGTATCCATACCTCCACTCTAGCTCCGGCATATTGGCGAAGTTCATGCCGTAAATGCCGGTGATGAAGGTCAGCGGAATAAAGATAGTGGCTATGATTGTTAGCACCTTCATCACCTCATTCATGCGGTTGGACACTGAAGAAAGATAAGTGCTCAGTACACTCTCAGCCATATCTCTGAGACCAAGAGTAAGCATCTCAATCCGCACCAAATGGTCATAAATGTTGCGGTAATATATTTGAGCCCGCTCGCTTATCAGAGCATATTCGCCGCGGCTGAGCCCGTTCATTATTTCCCGCTGAGGCAATATGATCCGCGTCAACGCCAGTACGCTGCGTTTAAGTTGCATAATCGACATCAATGTTTCTCTCTTCGGCTGGTGAAGTGCCTCGGCCTCGAGTTGATCATTCTTCTCATCCATCTCCTCGATAGTAGGCATGATATTGTCCACCAGGGTATTGATAAGGTCGTGAGCCAAGAAATCGACTCCCCTGCGCATAAGGCGTTCATCTTTTTGAACGCGATCCAACATGGATGAAACCGACCTCATGGGTACATCATGACTGGTAACCACGTAGTTTTTTCCCAGAAAGAGAGCGAGTTCTGTGGTCTCCACTACCTCAGACTCGATGTGGTAATTGATGCCATGAACGATAACAAATAAGTAGTCATCAAAGTCATCTATCTTGGGTGGATGTATATTCTTGCTAATACAGTCTGCCACTGCCAGGGGATGAAAACGGAATACATTCGATAATAACTCGGCATCCTCGTTCGTCACATCTTCCATATCAACCCAGAGCAACCCCTCCTTCGTTGCCAGAAAGCCCTTGATTTGTTCCATACCTAGCTGGTCCATGAGTTCCCCGTCCGGTGTCAGATAAAAAGCACACTTTATCATCGTCGCCTCCTTAAACTTCGCAAAAGTCTCTCAATACTGAATACTACTGGAAGAAACATCGGGAAGCTCATTTTCGGTCAACATTAGTTTGCCATATATTTGCCTAGCTCTGCCAGAGTATTACCTGTCAATAACTCCGATACCAGCCCTCAG